>Ga0157369_10001988_pt1 | contig 24612 bp, 20 predicted proteins | sample C25metaG_FD_113461 | JGI IMG/M metagenome (GOLD analysis project Ga0157369, IMG submission 113461) | Corn rhizosphere microbial communities from Kellogg Biological Station, Michigan, USA - C2-5 metaG | ecosystem: Host-associated > Plants > Roots > Rhizosphere > Soil | place: USA: Michigan... | reverse complement strand
TGCGCTCTTACCGCACCGTTTCACCCTTACCTGATCCCGGCTTGCGCCGGGCCATCGGCGGTTTGCTTTCTGTTGCCCTGTTCCGCGTGTCGCCACGGATGGCCGTTAGCCATCACCCTGCCCGTTGGAGTCCGGACTTTCCTCGCCCCTCCCGGCGCAAACCGGGAAAGCCGCGACTGCCTGGCCTACTTCGCAACCTGAGAGTCTACCACCTCGGCATGCGCCGTCGCCGCCCGTAGATCGCCCTTCTCGCGCGCACCGTGGACGATGCGCGAGCGCCGCCCCGCCCGAAACACCGCGGGATCCGAGTAGAACGACGGAGCGGCATTGTCGGGCCAGAACCCGGGCACGCCAAGCACCGGCAACGGCGCATAGCGGCCGTTGTGCAGTTCGCCCTCGGCCAGCGAGGCGGCCACCGCTTCGTCCAACCATGCCGCTTTGCGCACCGGCGGCCAGCCGAAGTAATCGGTCGGCGCCGCGACGGTCCATGCGTGCCCCGTGCAAGCCTTGTACGGCGTTACGAGCTTTTCGAGCAGCGCATGGCCGAACACCCGCACTTCGCATCGCGCGCCCCACGCGGGGCGCTGGTCGACGAACAAGCCGCGCCAGTCGAAAGCGACCAACGCAGCGCTCAACGCGGGATCCGACGAAACGAAGAGCACGGCGTTTTCGTCGAACAGCGTCAGAAAATCGCGCTCCGCACCACGCGCTCCCGCAATGCCGTCGCGCTCGATCGCCCGCGCCTGCCGCGCATTGAGCGCGGCCCTCACGCGAGGATAGGCGAACCAAACGAGCGCATTGAAGAAATCATGTAGATTGCGGCGCGTCGGCACGCCCCCGGTCGCGGCGATGTGCGCCTCGTATGCGGTTCCGTCCGGAAGCTCAGCTTGCTCGATGAACGTGAGCGGCGACCCGTTACCCGTGACATGACCGCACGAGCGGGCCTCGCGCGCGAGCATGGCGACGAAATCGGCGCTGTCGCGCTGTGCGCGGTGTTGCCAGCGCGCGCCGCGTTCGGCGAGCGGCGCGAGCCAAGGCGCGGACCAGTCGATCCGCTCCAGATTCGCAATGGGCGTCATCGGGTCCTCGCCTACCCGCGGAATCGCTGCCACCGTGCCACCGGCCGGCCCGTCGAGCCGACGCTCAGGCCAGGCGCCAACCGATCGGCTCGCCGCCGCGCAGCGGCACGACCGCGGCTTCGCCCGCCACGATCTCGGCCGGCAGCGTCCACGTCTCGCGCACGAGCGTCACGCGCTCGCCGCTGCGCGGCAGACCGTAAAAATCCGCCCCGAAGAAGCTGGCGAACCCCTCGAGCCGGTCGAGCGCACCGGCATTGTCGAACGCCTCGGCGTAGAGTTCGAGGGCATGCAGCGCCGTGTAGCAGCCCGCGCAACCGCACGCGTGCTCTTTCAAGCCCTTCGGGTGCGGCGCGCTATCGGTGCCGAGGAAGAAACGCGGATTGCCGGACGTCGCCGCTTCGAGCAGCGCCAGCCGATGCGTCTCACGCTTGAGCACCGGCAAGCAGTAATAATGCGGGCGGATCCCGCCCTGGAAGATCGCGTTGCGGTTATAGAGCAGATGGTGCGCCGTGATGGTCGCGCCAAGCAGGCCCGCGGGCGCACCGTCGTCGCGCACGTACTGAGCCGCGTCCTTCGTCGTGATGTGCTCGAAGACGACCTTGAGCGCCGGAAAATCGCGGCGCAGCGGCGTCATCACCCGATCGATGAATACCTTCTCGCGATCAAACAAGTCGATCGCCGGATCGGTCACCTCGCCATGCACGAGCAACGGCATGCCGACTGCTTGCATCGTCTCGAGCGTTTTCGCGCACTTGCCGAGATCGGTCACGCCGAAGTCGGAATTCGTCGTCGCACCAGCCGGGTAGAGCTTCACGCCGTGGATGAAACCGCTCGCTTTGGCTCGGCGAATTTCGTCGGGCGGCGTGTTGTCGGTCAAGTAGAGCGTCATCAGCGGTTCGAACGCCGCGCCCACCGGCAGCGCCGCGAGGATGCGCTCGCGGTATGCCCGTGCGGCTTCGACGGTCGTCACCGGCGGCTTGAGGTTGGGCATGACGATCGCGCGGCCGAACTGGCGGACCGTATGCGGCAGCACTGCCGCCAGCATTTCGCCGTCGCGCAAGTGCAGGTGCCAATCGTCAGGGCGGGCCAAGGTGAGCGAGGACGGCGCGCTTTGCTGCTGAGCGGCGTTCGGGGACAAATCGGAAACGGTCATGGCGATGGATCTGGCAAGAAAGCCGGCGAGGATGCCGCTCGGCGACGGGCAGCGAGCAGCGGGTACGATCGAGTGAAGCAAGCCGCCGACCATCGTGGAAAAACAGCAACGGACGCCCTTCGGGGCCGCCATTTCGCTTTTTTCGGCCGACGGCTCGGTATATGCTTCAAAAAAACATATTGTAGCGGGTTCGGATTACGCGCCCGCACGTCCACACGCACCGCTAGCCCGTACCATGTGCCAACTCCTCGGAATGAACTGCGCCGCCCCGACGGACGTCACGTTCTCCTTCACGGGCTTCGCCGCACGCGGGGGCATCACCGATCACCACGCCGACGGCTGGGGCATCGCCTTCTTCGAAGACAAAGCCTGCCGCCTGTTCATCGACCATCAATCGTCGGCCACCTCGCCGATCGCCGAGATGGTCAAGCGTTACCCGATCAAATCGAAAAATACGATCGCACACATCCGCAAGGCGACACAGGGTCATATCCTGCTCGAGAACTGCCACCCGTTCATGCGCGAGCTGTGGGGCCGGCATTGGATCTTCGCCCATAACGGCGATTTGCAGGACTATCGGCCCGAGATCACGGGCGTTTATCAGCCGGTGGGCACGACCGACAGCGAAGTGGCGTTTTGTGCGCTGATGCAGGGCTTGCGCCGGGCGTTTCCCGGCGCACAGCCGCCGTTGCAGGAACTGTTCGATGCGGTGACCGCGCTCACGCGAGACATCACGAATTACGGGGTGTTCAACTTCTTGATGTCCAACGGGCAGGCGCTGTTCGCGCACTGTTCGACCCATCTGCATTACATCGTTCGACGCTGGCCCTTCTCGACGGCGCATTTGATCGATGCCGATATGTCGATCGACTTCGCGCAGTACACGACGCCCGAGGATCGCGTCGCCGTCATTGCGACGCAGCCGCTCACCGACGATGAGATCTGGATCGCATTCGCGCCGGGCGATCTGTTGATGTTCCAAGACGGGGAAGTCGCGGCCCGCGCCAACATCCCCGTGCCGGCCTGCGTACTCGAGAAGGCGCGCAATCCCGCTTGCGATCCGAGCGCGTCGGCGTCGACGCGCGCATCGGCCGCCGCGTTCGGCGCGGACGCGGACGCCGACGACATCGCGGCGTTCGAATCCTGAGCGAAGCGGCGCGTCGTCGCTTCGCTCAGTGAAGAATCTTCGCTAGGAATTCCTTCGCGCGGTCGGACTTCGGATTGGCGAAAAACGCGTCCTTGCGGTCATCCTCGACGATGGCGCCGCGGTCCATGAAGATGACGCGGTGCGCGACTTTCTTCGCGAAGCCCATCTCGTGCGTGACGCACATCATCGTCATCCCCTCTTGTGCGAGTTCGACCATGACGTCGAGCACCTCGTTGATCATCTCGGGGTCGAGCGCCGAGGTGGGCTCGTCGAACAGCATCGCCACCGGATCCATCGACAGCGCGCGTGCAATCGCCACACGCTGTTGCTGGCCGCCCGACAACTGAGCCGGAAACTTGTCGGCCTGCGCTCTCAAGCCCACGCGATCGAGCAGCTTCAAGCCTTTGTCGGCCGCTTCGTCCTTCCCGCGGCCCAGTACCTTGACCTGCGCGAGCGTCAGGTTTTCCATGATCGACAGGTGCGGAAACAATTCGAAGTGCTGGAACACCATGCCGACTTTGGCTCGCAGCTTCGACAAGTTCGTTTGCTTGTCGCCGAGCGATTGGCCGCTCACGATAATCTCGCCTTTCTGAAACGGCTCCAGGCCGTTCACGGTCTTGATCAACGTCGATTTACCCGATCCGGACGGCCCGCAAACGACGACGACCTCGCCCTTTGCCACTTCCGTGGTGCAGTCGGACAGCACTTGAAACGTGCCGTACCACTTCGATACGTTTTTGATTGAAATCATCTTGCGACCTTTTTCCGAAGTCCTTTCACAATGCTCGAGGCAACCGTGCAAACGTCGAAGTAAGCGGCGCCGGCGAACAGCACCATTTCGACCATCGTGCCGTCGCGATCCCCGATATTCGTCGCTGTGCGGAAGAAATCCGCCAGGCTGATGACATAGACGAGCGAGGTGTCCTGAAAGAGCACGATCGCCTGCGTCAGCAGGAGCGGCACCATCGCGCGAAACGCCTGAGGCAGGATCACGTAGCGCATCGACTGCCCGTAGGTCATGCCGAGCGCGAACGACGCGTTGGCCTGCCCCCGCGATATGGCCTGGATGCCGGCCCGGATGATTTCGGAATAGTACGCGGCCTCGAAAAGCGAGAACGCGACCATGGCCGAGGCGAGGCGAATGTCGATATTCGCCGACAGCCCGAGCACGCTTTGCAGGAACTGCGGCACGATCAAGAAGAACCACAGCAGGACCATGACGAGCGGAATCGAGCGGAACACGGTGACGTACGCCTTCGCGAACCAGCCGAGGGGCGCGAAGCCCGACAAGCGCATCAGCGCGAGCACGGTGCCCCAGACCACGCCGACCACGATCGCAAGCACCGTAATTTCCAGCGTGATGACGGCGCCGCTCCACAGGGTCGGCAGCGCGCCGGGAATGCCGCTCCAATCGAAATGATGCATCACTTGCCTCCCACGTAGCCCGGCAGGCGGGTCTTCTGCTCGATGACGCGCATGACACCCATGACGACGAGGTTGATCAACACGTAGGCGAGCGTGACCGCGATGAACGATTCGTAGGTTTGCGCCGTGTAATCGACGAGTTGGCGCGCCTGGGCAGAGAGGTCGAGCAGGCCGATGGTCGAGGCGACGGCCGAATTCTTGAAGACGTTGAGAAATTCGGACGTCAGCGGCGGGACGATGATGCGATACGCCACAGGCAGAAGCACGTAGCGATACGTTTGCCACTGAGTGAGGCCGAGCGCGAAGCCCGCGGCGCGCTGGCCGCGCGGCAGCGCCTCGATGCCCGAGCGCACTTGCTCGCACACACGGGCGCCGGTGAAGAGGCCCAGGCAGATGATCGACGACGAAAAGAACTGCGCGCCCGGCGGCAACTGCTTGAACCAGTTGCCCATCGACACGGGCAAGAGTTCCGGCACGACCAGGTACCAGACGAAGAACTGCACGATGAGCGGCACGTTCCGGAATACCGCGACGTAGACGGTGCCGAGGGCCGCCAGGCGGCGATCCTGAACGGTGCGCAGCACACCGAAGAGCGAACCGACGACCAAAGCGATCACCCAGGCGGCAAGGGACACCGTCACCGTGACGCGCATGCCCGAGAGCAGCCATCCGAGATAGGTCGTGGGCTCGCCCGTGGAGACGGGCTGAAGCAAAACGCCCCAGTTCCAGTGATACGACATGATGTGGACTCCAACGAAAAGAACGGAAGAAGCTGGCTTTGCGCTTCTTCCGTTCGATTCAACTTCCGTTTGCCGACAGAGGTTTAATCGATCGCCTTATCGTTCGGATTCTTGAACAGCGCTTTCATGTCGTCGCTTTCGGGAAAGGCCAGGTTGAGGCCCTTCGGCGGAATCGGCGATTCGAACCAACGCTTGTAGATCTGATCGCCCTCGCCCGACTTCTCGACTTGCGCGATGGCATCGTCGACCACCTTCTTGAACTCGGCGTCGTCCTTACGCATCATGCAGCCGTAGGCTTCCTTCGACTGCGGCGCGCCGACGATCACGTAATCGTTCGGCGTGCGCGACTTGGCGCGCTCGCCCGCGAGCAACGCGTCATCCATCATGAACGCGACCGCCCGGCCCGTCTCGAGCGTCTGGAACGACTCGCCGTGGTCCTTCGCACTGATGATGGTCATGCCCATCTTCTTGTCTTCGTTCATCTTGCGCAGCAGGCGCTCGGACGTCGTGCCCGCCGTCGTCACGACGGTCTTGCCCTTGAGGTCGGCCCAATCCTTCACGCCCGACTCTTTTTTCGTCATGAGGCGCGTGCCGATGACGAAAATCGTGTTCGAGAAGGCCGCCTGCTGCTGACGCTCCTTATTGTTCGTCGTCGAGCCGCACTCGATGTCCACGGTGCCGTTCTGCACCAGCGGAATGCGGTTTTGCGACGTCACCGGAATGTTGCGCACTTGCAGCTTGGGCAGGTTCAGCTTCTTTTTCACGGCATCCACGATTTTCATCTGGAAGTCGCGCGAGTAGCCCACCACTTGCTGCTTATCGTCGTAGTAGGAAAATGGAATCGATGATTCCCGATGACCGAGCGCGATGACGCCGGTGTCCTTGATCTTCTTCAGTGTGCCCGATTCCTGCGCGCATACGCTTCCCGCGGCAAGCGCGGACAACGTGGCGACGAGAAGTGCCGTCTTCATGGTCTTCATTCTGGGAGTCTCCGTGGCCAAAAAACGGCGCCAGTGTACCAAGTTATGTATTTGAAAGCATCCGCAGTCGCACTGACCTCGCATAAACGCAACGCTCGATGCGAGAGAACTATGCGTAAAAGCGGGCGACACCTTGCGATGCCGCCCGCCCAGGGGAAGCCGGAAGCGCCGTGAGGGGCGCGCCGGCAAGCAAGACCCGTTTCGCTTGTGGCGAAGAGGGAATCAGGGATACAGGCCACGCATTTCGCGCGCCATCAAAATTCGCTTACATGCGACGATGAACGCCGCCGTGCGCATCGACACCTTGTTGTCGCTCGCCACCTGCCAGACCGCGCCGAACGCTTCGCGCATCACGCGTTCCAGACGCTGGTTGATCTCGTCCTCGGTCCAAAAGAAGCTCGAGAAGTCCTGCACCCACTCGAAGTAGGAAACCGTCACACCGCCCGCGTTGGCCACCACGTCGGGGATGATCAACACGCCCTTGTCGTGCAGGATATCGTCGGCCGCCGTCGTGGTCGGGCCGTTCGCGCCTTCGACGATGATCTTCGTCTTGATCTTGGCGGCGTTCTTCTCGGTGATCTGGTTTTCCAGCGCGGCCGGGATCAGGATGTCGCTTTCGACCGTCCAGAACTCGTCGTTCGCCATCGGATCGGCGCCTGTGAAGCCGCCCACGCCGCCGGTGTTCGCCACGTGCTCGAGCAGTGCGGTCGCATCGATGCCGCTCGATTTGTAGATCGAGCCCGTGTGATCCTGCACGGCCACGACTTTGGCGCCCGCTTCTTCGAACAGACGCGCGGCAATGCCGCCGACGTTGCCGAAGCCTTGCACGGCGATGCGCGCGCCTTTGATTTCCAGGCCCACGCGGCGCGCCGCTTCCGTGCCGACGACGAATACGCCGCGGCCCGTCGCTTCGCGGCGACCCAGCGAGCCGCCGAGCGCGATCGGCTTGCCCGTCACGACGCCCGTGGCCGTTTGGCCCTGGTTCATCGAGTAGGTGTCCATCATCCACGCCATGATCTGCTCGTTCGTGTTGACGTCAGGCGCGGGAATATCCGTGTTCGGTCCGATGATGATGCCGATCTCGCTCGTGTAGCGGCGCGTCACGCGCTCGAGTTCGCCACGAGAGAGCTTGCGGGGATCGACGCGGATGCCGCCCTTCGCGCCGCCGTACGGCACGTTCACGGCCGCGTTCTTGACCGACATCCATGCCGACAACGCCATCACTTCGGACAGCGTCACGTCTTGGTGGTAGCGCACGCCGCCTTTGCCGGGGCCGCGCGAGACGTTGTGCTGAACGCGATAACCCTCGAAATGCGCCACCGTGCCGTCATCGAGTTCGATGGGCACGTCGACGATCAAGATGCGCTTCGGACGCTTGAGTGTTTCGAGCCAACGCGACGACGAACCCAGGTACGGCGCGACGCGATCGACTTGACGCAGATAATTTCCCCAGGGGCCGAGATCGTCGGCGTGAAGGTACGAGGGGATCGATTGTGCAGGCGTGGCGGACTGCAATTGCGAAGACATGGACACTCCAACGGTCACGGAAATTGTGCGCCATTGTGAAAAAAGCGCATTTTGAAATCCAATGCCGTTTGATCATCCCGTTATGCATTTCTTGCATAACGCTGTCGCATGAGCTGTTTTCGCTTATCTGCCGGTCATGCCGGCTTGACCCCCAGTTCGTCGGCCACGACTTGCCATAGGCGACGCACGAGTTGCTGGCGCGGATCGTCGCCGTTGCCCGCGAGTTTGTCGCGGTATAGGCGGATTTCCATCGTCAACGTGAAGCGATCGCCGGGCAACCCGCGCGAGGCGGTGCGGTCAAGGCGAATCAGATCGCCCGCTGCGACGGCGTCTTCGACGGCGCTGTGCGGCAAGAAGGCGACCCCGTGGCCGGCCAACGCCATGGCTTTGAGCGCCTCCGCCATGTCCGTCTCGTAGATGCGGTCCAGATAGAGCGGCTCCGGCGCATTCGCGACGATGACTTCCGTCATGCGCCCAAGGTACGCATTGGGCGTGTAGGACAAATACGGGACAGGCGCATCGGCGGCGCCGGGCAACGCGTAGCGGGCGCGGCCCGCGCGCACCGGCGCCGAGAACGCGCTGATCGGCTCGGCGCCGAGCGTCAGCATGTCGTAGCGGCCCGGATCGAGCGCGACCGGTTGGCTCGGATGATGGTAGGCCATCACGAGATCGCAGCCGCCTTCGACGAGCGAGAGCACGGCGTCGTGAACGTTGAGCGCGCGCAAGCGGGTATGAACCGGTCCCATCTGCGCTTCGATCCGTTGCAGCCAGAGCGGGAAGTAGGTCAGCGAAAGCGTGTGCGGCACGGCGAATTCGATCGTCGGCGCCGGCGAGCGCACGTGCCCGCGCAGCAAAATGCGCGACTCGTGCATGTGCGAGAGCATCGCGAGCGCCTGCTCGCGGAACACCTCGCCCGCCTGCGTGAGCCGGGTCGGATAGACCGAACGATCGATGAGCTCGGTGCCGAGCCATGCCTCGAGCGCTTGGATGCGGCGCGAGAACGCAGGCTGCGTCACGTGCCGCAGCTCGGCCGAACGGCTGAAGCTGCGCGTCTCAGCGAGCGAAACGAAATCTTCGAGCCATTTGAGTTCCATGCGGATGGGCCGGCAGCGCCGAGCGTAAAGCGACGCCCGCATTGTACCGGGGCGCGTCGCCGCTCGATTCGTATGACGCCTCGCGGCGAAAGCCGATGCGGCCGCCATGCCGCGCGGCGCGGCGCCGCAGACGCGCTCCGTTCGGGTCGTTCCAGTGGCAACGTTGATGCAGTGCACCATCGGCGCGCGCGGGGCACATCGACAGTGCCCCCGAGCGCGACGCAGGTGCGCGAGCGCGCACCGCTTGCGATCGCCGCCGGCCAATCGCCGACGGCCGAACAAGCCGCGCGAAAGGCGCAATGGCAGACCGAGTCTGGCGTTGCGTCGCGCAGCCCGCGGGGCGCGCTCACCGATGGCATGGGGCTTGCATTGGCGAGCCGTCGCGCGCCGCAACCGGGCGCCGGAGCTCATCGCCCCCAACGTTTCATCCGACTTTCGATGTGAGGACGACCATGAAGAACCTGAAACACGCGCTGAGCAGTGGCAATTGGCGCTCGCTCGTCGCCTGCTTTCTCTATTTCGACACCGGCTTCACGGTGTGGGTCCTGTACGGACCGCTCGCGCCGTTCATCGGCAAGAGCATCGCCATGACGGCCGCCCAGCAGGGCTTCTTGGTCGCCGTGCCGGTGCTCTCCGCCGCAATCCTGCGCGTGGCCCTCGGCAACCTCTATCAGTCGACCAACGGCCGGCGTGTGGCGTTGATGGGCGTGGCGATCTCGGCGCTGCCGGCGATCGTGTTGCCGCTGCTGCCGACGGCGCCGTCCTACACGGTGCTGCTCGTGCTCGGCGTGTTCCTCGGCGTGGGCGGCGGAAGTTTCGCCGTCGCCTTGCCCATGGCCGGAAGCAGCTACCCGCCCAAGGTGCAAGGGCTCGTCCTGGGACTCGCGGCGGCGGGCAACATCGGCGCCGTGCTCGACGGCTTTCTGTTCCCGCGCGTAGCCGACGCGTTCGGCTGGCAGTACGCCACGGCGGCCGCGCTGCCGTTGCTGGCCATTGCCGGCATCGCGCTGTTCGCCTGGGGTGACGACCGCGGCGAAAAGGCCGGCAGCCCGGCCCGCGCGTTCGCGGGCTTCGCGACGATGCTCGCGGGCTTGATCGCGCTCGTATTGGCCGTGCACGCCGGGGTGTTCGGCTCGGGTAAGACAGGCGTGCTGTTGCTGCCCGTGCTCGGCGCTGCGGGCGCCATCGCGTTGTTGCCCGCCCGCTATCGAGCCGTGCTCACCGAGCGCGACACGTGGGTCATGATGCTCGTCTACAGCATCACGTTCGGGGGGTTCGTCGGGATGTCGTCGTATGTGACGCTGCTGCTGACGACGCTCTATCAGATGCCGAAACTCGAAGCTGGCTTATTCATGTCGCTGCTCGCGTTTCTCGGCGCCATCGTGCGTCCGATGGGCGGCTATCTGGCCGATCGCATCACCGGCGTACGAGCGCTGACGGGCCTGCTCGCGGCGATTTCGCTCGCCGATTTCGCCTTCGCCGCGTGGATGCCGCCGCTCGCAGGCGGCATCGCCGTCCTGGTCTGCCTCTACATTGCCTTCGGGCTCGGCAACGGCGCGACGTTCCAACTCGTTCCCCATCGTTGGAAAGGCAAGACGGGCTTGCTCTCCGGCGTAATCGGCGCGGCGGGCGGCATCGGCGGCTTCTATCTGCCCGTCGTGATGGGCATCGCCAAGGAAAACACCGGCAGCTATCAAATGGGCTTCGCCACGTTCGGCGCGATCGCGGCGTGCGCATGCGTCGCGATCCTTGCCTTGCGGGCGCAGTGGCTGGTTTGGGCGCATCCGGCCGCCGCGGCGTCGGAACTCGCGCACGCCGCCAACCCGGCACGCGTCGGACAACCGGCCGCCGCCGGGAAATGATGCGAAGCGGCGGGCGCACCTCGCGTGCGAGCCCGCCCAGGCGAAGTGCCGAAGGCCGATCGCAGCGGTGGTAAAATCGCGGGTTCTCTCCTGCCCCGAACCCGCGCCTTCGAGCGCTACGTCCGATCATGTCCGATACCCGCGCCGAAACGCTATTTGCCCTCACCGCCCTGTCACCGCTCGACGGGCGTTACGCCGCCAAGACCGAAGCGCTGCGCGATTGGCTTTCCGAAGCCGCCTTCATGCGCCATCGCGTGACCGTCGAAGTCCATTGGCTCATCGCGCTGTCGCAGGCCGGCTTCGCGGAAATGCCGCGCTTTTCCGCCGCCGCCGAGCAATTTCTGCTCGATCTCGTCGCGCGCTTTTCGGCGCACGACGCCGCGCGCATCAAGGACATCGAGCGGGTCACGAATCACGACGTCAAAGCGGTCGAATACTGGCTCAAGGAATCGGTGAAAGGCCAGCCCGAGCTCGAGCGCGCGAGCGAGTTCATTCACTTCGCCTGCACCTCGGAAGACATCAATAACACCTCGCACGGCCTGATGCTTGCCGGCGCGCGCGAACACGTCATTCTGCCGGCGCTGCGCTCGGTGCATGGACGCCTCGTCGCGCTCGCGCACGCGCAGGCCGAGCAGCCGATGCTCTCGCGCACGCACGGCCAGCCGGCCAGCCCCACGACGCTCGGCAAGGAAATCGCGAATGTCGCCGCCCGCCTCGCGCGCGCGATCGAGCGCGTTGCCAAGGTCGAAATCCTAGGCAAGATGAACGGCGCGGTGGGCAACTACAACGCGCACCTGTCGGCTTATCCGAGCTTCGATTGGGAAGCGTTTTCGCGCAACGTGATCGAGCAAAGGCTCAAGCTCACGTTCAATCCGTACACGATTCAGATCGAGCCGCACGATTACATGGCGGAGTTGTTCGATGCGCTCGCCCGCGCCAACACGATCCTGCTCGATCTCGATCGCGACGTGTGGGGCTACATTTCGCTCGGCTATTTCAAGCAGCGGACCAAAGCCGGGGAGATCGGCTCCTCGACGATGCCGCACAAGGTCAACCCGATCGATTTCGAAAACTCGGAAGGCAACCTCGGTCTGGCGAACGCGCTACTGCGCCATCTCGCGGAAAAGCTGCCCGTCTCGCGCTGGCAGCGCGACCTGACCGATTCGACCGTCCTGCGCAACATGGGCGTTGCGCTCGGCTACTCGCTGCTCGCTTACGACGCGCTGATCCGCGGCATCGACAAGCTCGAAGTCAACCCGGCCCGCCTGAACGAAGATCTCGACGCCTGCTGGGAGGTGCTGGCCGAGCCCGTGCAAACGGTCATGCGCCGCTTCGGCATTGAGAACCCGTACGAGCAGTTGAAGGAACTCACGCGCGGCAAGGGCATCACGCGTGAAGCGCTGCAGCAGTTCATCGCCACGCTCGCGATCCCCGACGATGCGAAGGCGCTGCTCAGCGCCATGACGCCCGGGTCGTACACGGGCAAGGCAGCCGAGCTGGCGAAACGGATCGCATAAAAATCGCCGTCTCGACAAAAAAAGCGGGCAGCCGATTGGCTGTCCGCTTTTTTTTCGTCGGTTCGATCGATCGGCTTCTCGCTGGGCTCGCAGCGCCGATAGCCCCGCACGGCATCGCTGTCCCCAAGGCCGGCAAGGCCGGACCCGGCCCTAACGCCGTGCCCGTGCGGCTATCAGAGACGCGCCACGACCTCATCGACGATCGAGGGCGGCGACAGCTCGATCCCGACCGTGATCGCTTCGTCTTCGCCCGGTTCCTCGAGCGTATCGAGTTGGCTTTGCAGCAGCGATGGATTGAAGAAATGCCGGCCGCGCGTAGCGAGGCGCTCGTGCAGCACTTCGAACGAGCCCTTCAAATAAACGAAGCGCACGACGCCATCGCCCTGCGCGCCGCCGCGCAGGATGTCGCGATACGCGCGCTTGAGCGCCGAGCAGCCGACAACGAGCGACTCGCCCGCACGCACCTTGTCTTCGATCGCTTCGCGAATCGATGCCAGCCACGGCCAGCGGTCGTCGTCGGTCAGCGCGATGCCTTGCGCCATCTTCTCTTTGTTGGCGGCGCTATGGAACACGTCGCCATCCACGAAGCTGCAACCCAGGCGCTCGGCCAACAACTCGCCGATAAGCGTCTTGCCGGCGCCCGAGACGCCCATCACGATCAGGATCATTTTCGTTCCAATTACAGAACCGTGGCCAACGCGAAGGTCAACCCAAGGCCGAGCAACGAGATGATCGTCTCACATAATGACCACGTCTTGAAGGTCTGCCCCACCGTCATGCCGAAATACTCTTTGATCAGCCAGAAGCCGCCATCGTTCACATGCGAGAAAATCAGCGAACCGGAGCCGGTCGCCAGCACGAGCAACTCGGGCCGCACCTGAACCACACCCGCTTTGGCGATGGGCGCCACGATGCCGCACGCGGTCGTCATGGCCACCGTGGCCGAACCCGTCGCCAGGCGAATCAGCGCCGCGGCGAACCAACCGAACAGCAGCGGCGAGAGATGCGCCTGCGTGGCCACCGCCACGATCTCGCGCGAAATGCCGCTGTCGCGCAATACGCCGCCGAAACCGCCGCCCGCTCCCACGATCAACGTGATGCCGGCGATCGGCGCTAGGCATTCGCCGCAGAATTTTTGGATCTGCTCGCGCGTGAACCCGCGCTGCGCGCCGAAGGTCCAGAAGCTGAAGATAACCGCGATCAAGAGCGCCACATCCGAATTGCCGACGAAACGCAGCAAATCGTTCGGGGTCGACTTCGGCGCAAAAACCAGATCGGCCCAACTGCCCACGAGCATCAGCAGCACCGGCAGCAAAATCGTGAACAGCGTAATGCCGAACCCCGGCATATCGCGCCGATTCTCGGGGGCATTGTCGGCCGATTCGACGAATTGCGCCGCAAGCGGATTGTTCGCGGGCAGCTTGACGTACCGGTGGATGAGCAAGGCGAACAACGGGCCTGCCACGATCGCGGTCGGAATGCCCACGATGAGCCCGTATGCGATGGTTTTGCCGATGTCGGCCCCATAGGCCTGCACCGCGAGCAACGCGGCCGGGTGCGGCGGGATCAAGCCATGCACGACCGACAGCCCCGCTACCATCGGCAAGCCGATCAGCAGCAGCGATTTGCCCGTACGCTTGGCGACGTTGAAGGCGATCGGAATCAACAACACGAAGCCGACTTCGAAGAACACCGGCAAACCGACGATGATCGCGACGAACATCATCGCCCAGTGAATGTGCTTTTCACCGAACCAACGAATCAGCGTGGTCGCGACGCGCTCGGCGCCGCCCGATTCGGCCATCATTTTGCCGAGCATCGTACCGAGGCCAACGACGATCGCGATGTGGCCCAGCGTGCCGCCGTTGCCGGTCTCGAATGATTTGACGATTTGACCCACCGGCATGCCGGCCGCTAGGCCGAGCAGCAATGAGACGATGATCAGGACCAGGAACGGATAGACCTTGTACCGCGCAATGAGCAGGATGAGCGCCGCAATCGCTATGAGGGCGTAAAGCAACAAGAGGCCGCCGTGGACCGATCCCATGAAGAGTCTCCTTTACTTGTTGTGAAACGAGGCAGGTGGACGAATGAATGCGGCGAACATTGCTGGCCCCGCCGCTCCGATACGGACGTTGCATTGTAGTCGGCGCCGCGAACCGGCGATAGAACCGGTTCCATTGACAAAAACCCCTATCTCTCGCGCCTGAAACGGCACGCGTGGGGCAAGCGTCAAGATCGGCTGCACTGGAATACGCCCATCGCGGCGGCGGGGTGCGCTCGTGGCGAAGCGCACCCCTCGCCGCGCCTCGGCGGATCAGTGCTGGTGGGCCGCGAGTTCCGATGCAGCGCGGGCGAGGCGCGTGACCTCATCCCAGTTCTGCGCAGCCAGCGCGGCCTTCGGCGTGAGCCACGAGCCGCCCACGCAAACGACGTTGGGCAATGCGAGGAAGCTCGGCGCCGTTTCGGTCGTAATGCCGCCGGTCGGACAGAACTTAAGCGTTGGGAACGGTCCGTACAACGCCTGCAGCATCGGTATCCCGCCGGCTTGCTGCGCCGGGAAGAACTTCACCGTTTCGTAGCCGAACTCGAGCGCCAGCAAGATGTCGCTCGGCGTCATGACGCCCGGCAAAAGCGGCAGGCCGGCGTCCTGCGCAGCTTGGTGGATGTCGCGGGTGAGTCCGGGTGAAACTCCGAACTGGGCGCCGGCTTTTTTCGCCTGTGCGCAGTGCTCGGGTTTGGTGATGGTGCCGACGCCGACGACGATGTCCGGCGAGAGGTGTGCCGCGCGCTCGATCGCGCCGATGCCCGCGGGCGTGCGCAGCGTGATCTCGAGCACCTTGACGCCGCCCGCGTGCAACGCGCGCGACACATGTTCGCCCTGCTCGACCGTGTCGAAAGCCAGCACGGGTATGACGGGACCGAGGCGGACGATGTCTTCAACCTTTTTCATGCTGGCTCCTTATTGCTTGCTTGCGTGGATCGGATCGAAACGCTCGGCCGGCTCGTGAACGAGCGGACCGAACACCGAGGCGCCCATCTCGGCCGGCGCGGCAGCCGCCCGAAAGACGCCGAACAACTCGCGGCCGAAGCCGACTTCGTTTTGCGCTTGATGCTTCGGTTGCTCGACCTCGCGCGCGTCCCATTGCGCCGCGTCGAGTTCGACGTCCAGAATGCCGCGCTCGGCATCGATGACGATCGTGTCGCCGTCGCGCACTTTACCGAGCGGCCCGGCGAGCAGCGCCTCGGGCGACACGTGAATGACGGCCGGGACTTTGCCCGATGCACCCGACATGCGCCCGTCGGTGACGAGCGCGACGTGAAACCCCTGATCCTGCAGCACGCCGAGCAGCGGCGTCAGGCGGTGCAGTTCGGGCATGCCGTTCGCGCGCGCACCTTGGAACCGCACGACGGCGACGAAATCGCGCTTGAGTTCGCCCTTGTCGAACGCTTCCTGCACGGCCTCCTGCGAATCGAAGACGAGCGCTGGGGCGCGCACGGTGCGATGCTCGGGAGCGACGGCGGAGATTTTGATGACGCCGCGTCCGAGCTTGCCCTGCATGAGGCGTAGGCCGCCGTCGGGCTGAAACGGCTCGCCGATCGGCCGCAGCACTTTGGCGTCGCCCGTCTGCTCGGGACCGGCCACCCACGCCAACTGCCCGTCGACGAGCCGGGGCTCTTCCGTGTAGCGGCGCAAGCCCTTGCCCATCACGGTCGTGACATCCTCATGCAGCAAACCGCCTTCCAATAGGTTGCGAATCAGGAAGGCCATACCGCCGGCTGCGTGGTAGTGATTCACGTCGGCCTTGCCGTTCGGATAGATCTTGGCGAGGAGCGGCACGACTTGGGACAGTGCGTCGAAATCGTTCCAGTCGATAAGAATGCCCGCCGCGCGCGCGATCGCGACGAGATGGAGCGTGTGATTGGTCGAGCCACCGGTTGCGAGCAGCGCGACGATGCCGTTGACGATCGCTTTTTCGTCGATGACGTGGCCGATCGGCGTGTATTGACCGCGCTCGGCAGTCAGATCGAGCACACGGCGCGCCGCCGCCGCCGTCAGGGCGTCGCGCAGCGGCGTATGCGGATGGACGAAGGCCGACCCGGGCAGATGCAACCCCATGACTTCCATGAGCATTTGATTGCTGTTCGCGGTGCCGTAGAAGGTGCATGTGCCGTGCCCGTGATAGGCGGCCGATTCGGCCTCGAGCAACGCTTCTCGGCCCACTTGACCCGTCGCGAACTGCTGCCGGATCTTGGCCTTCTCGTCGTTGGACAGGCCGCTCGTCATCGGTCCGGCGGGCACGAAGATCGCCGGCAGATGCCCGAACTGCAGCGCGCCGATCAGCAGGCCCGGCACGATTTTGTCGCAGATGCCCAGACACAGCGCCGCATCGAACATATTGTGCGTGAGCGCGACCGCCGTGCTCATCGCAATCACTTCGCGCGAAAACAGCGAGAGCTCCATGCCCGCGTTGCCTTGCGTAACGCCGTCGCACATCGCCGGCACGCCGCCCGCGAATTGGGCGACACCGCCGTTGTCCCGCGCGGCGCGCTTGATGATGTCAGGGTAGTCCTTATACGGCGCATGCGCCGACAGCATCTCGTTGTACGCCGAAACGATGCCGATGTTCGGTTCCCGCACCGCCTTGATCACGAGCTTGTCGTTGCCTTCGAGACCCGCAAAGCCGTGAGCGAGGTTCGCGCATGACAGCGCGCCGCGGGCCGGGAATCGCCCTTGCGCGGCGTCGATACGCGCGAGATAGGCCGAGCGCGTGGGGCGACTGCGCTCCACGATGCGGCGAGTCACTTCAATCAGCGTGGGATGCGGCGAAGCCATGGTGGAACGCTCCTTCCTGTAGGCCGGCGTATGGACGTCGGCGGGTGGCGCGATGCGGCGCAAGCGGCCGCGCAGTTCGATTTGGTCGTGAAGTTTAGTAGAAAAACTACATCACCGCAATGCGGGCGAGACTGGATTGCCATATGCGTAGGCGCTTGCACGGAGAGCCGATTGCGCATGTCGGTAGAAAATTCCCGTAGATTTTCTACATTCCTCCGGTCATACTATCGCCATCGATAGAAAACGATACACCCCATCGAGGCGGTCATCCGATGCTTTCCCGAATCGAAGCCATGCGTGCGCAGCTGCGTCCCTCCGAACGCAAGCTGGCCGACTACGTGCTCGACACGCCGCGCGAGGTGCTCGACCTGGCGATGACCGAACTCGCCCGGCGGGTCGGCGTGAGCCAGCCCACCATTGCGCGATTTTGCCAAGCGCTCGGCTGCGGCGGCTTTCGGGAATTCAAGATTCGGCTAGCGCAAAGTATTGCGCCCGGGCTGCCGTCCGTCTATCGCGACGTGCGTCCCGACGAACCGGCTTCGGGGGTGGTGGCAAAGGTATTCGACCGCACGATCGGCGCGCTCATCGAGGTTCGTAACAGCTTGTCCGCGAGCAGCGTTGCCAAGGCGACCGAATTGCTCGCCGCCGCCTCTCGCATCGAGTTCTATGGCGCGGGAGGCTCGGGCATCGCCGCGCAAGATATTCAGCATAAGTTCTTCCGGCTCGGCATCCCGAGCGTCGCCTATGCCGACCCGCACACCTATACGATGTCGGCGGCATTGCTCGGCGAGGGGGACGTGGTGGTGACGATCTCGAACACGGGGCGCACGCGCGATATCGTCGAAGCGGCGCGCTCCGCCCGCGCGTGCGGGGCGAAGGTAATCGCCATCACCAATAGCAACTCCCCGCTCGCGCAGATCGCGACCGTGAGTTTGTTCGCGAACGTCACGGAAGAAACGGATATCTTTTCGCCGATGACCTCGCGCGTGTCGCATTTGGCGATCGGCGACATCCTCGCTGTCGGCGTCGCGCTCACACGCGGCCCCGAACTCGTCGGCAAACTCGGACGCGCCAAAAAAGCGATCACCCGCCGGCGTCTCGAATCGGGGCAAGAGCCATAACGAAAATAGCGTGGGGCCTGTTCACGCTAATGACGGGTTTGCGCTGGCCTTAGAACGGCTTGACGACCACGAGCGCCACAGCGGCGATCAGGCCTAGCACGGGCAATTCGTTGAAGATGCGGTACCAGCGGTCCGAGCGGCGGTTTTCCCCGCGCTCGAATGCACGCAACACGCGGCCGCAATAAAGGTGATACGCAATGAGCAGCACCACGACGCCCAGCTTTGCGTGAATCCAGCCTTGCCCGCGCCCTATGCCGTAGCCGAGCCACAGCCATAGGCCGAGGGCCAACGCGAGCACCGCGATCATGGTCATGAAGCGATAGAGCTTGCGCGCCATGGTCAGCAGCCGAGCAACGGCGGCCGCCTCGCGCTCCATGGCGAGATTGACGAAAATGCGCGGCAGATAAAACAGGCCCGCAAACCACGAGGCCACGAATACGATGTGAAACGTCTTGACCCAGAGCATCGTGATAGTGCTTATCGTTGAATGTTGGGGTTGATTCGTCGCGGTGCGAGGGCCGCCGCATCGAAGCTCGCGGCCCATTTGCAGGGCTTCGCGCGCCGGCCGCCGAACCGGACTACTGGCGCACTTCGCCGTGGCCGAGCACCACGTACTTGAGCGACGTCAGCCCCTCGAGGCCCACCGGGCCGCGCGCATGGAGCTTGTCGTTCGAGATGCCGATTTCCGCGCCGAGCCCGAACTCGAAGCCGTCGGCGAAGCGCGTCGAGGCGTTCACCATCACGCTCGCCGAGTCGACTTCACGCAAGAACCGCATGGCGCGGTCATGATCTTCGGTGACGATCGCATCGGTGTGCGCCGAGCCGTACGTATTGATGTGATCGATCGCGGCATCCATGCTGTCGACCACTTTGATCGCGAGCACCGGCGCGAGGTATTCGGTGCGCCAGTCTTGCTCGGTCGCATCGACGAGCTCGAGCGGCGGTGCATCGCTGCCCCACGGCGCGGCCTCGAGTACGGCGCGAGCGGCGGCGTCCACACGCAACTGAACGCCCTTGTCCCGATAGACGCGCGCAAGCGGCGGCAGCACGGCGCGCGCGACACCGCGCGCAACCAGCAAGGTCTCCATCGTGTTGCACGTGCCATAGCGATGGGTCTTGGCGTTGTCGCAGACAGCAAGCGCCTTGCACAGATCCGCACGATCGTCGACGTAGACGTGGCAAATCCCGTCCAGGTGCTTGATCATCGGCACACGCGCTTCGTCGATGAGCCGCGCGATCAGACTCTTGCCTCCGCGCGGCACGATCACATCCACGTACTCGGTCATCGTAATGAGCTTGCCGACGGCGGCGCGATCGGCTGTCTCGACAACTTGCACGGCATCGCTCGGCAAACCGGCCGCCGCCAATCCTTCGGCAATCAGCTTCGCCAACGCCGTATTCGATGCGAGCGCCTCGGAGCCGCCGCGCAAAATCGCAGCATTGCCCGCCTTCAGGCAGAGCGCCGCCGCATCGATCGTCACGTTCGGCCGCGATTCGTAGATGATGCCGATCACGCCGAGCGGCACGCGCATTTGACCGACCTGGATGCCGCTCGGACGGTATTTGAGGTTGTCGATCTCGCCGATCGGATCGGGCAGCGCGGTGACTTGGCGCAGACCTTCGATCATCGTGCGCAGCGCCTTGTCCGACAAGGTCAAACGATCGACGAAGGCCGCGTCCATGCCCTTTTCGCGCGCCTTGGCGACATCGCGCGCATTCGCTTCTTGGAGCGAGGCTTGCTCGCGCTCGATCGCACGCGCAATCGCTTCGAGCGCATCGTTCTTGGCCGCGGTGGAGGCACGCGCCATTGCACGCGAGGCAGCGCGCGCGCGGCGGCCGATGCCGGTCATGTACTCGTCGATTTCCATCGTGATTCTCGCTTCTCGCGCCAGCGGCGCGGTGTCTCGGATTGGCGGCGCGTCGGCCGTTGCATCGATTGTAGCGTCAGGCGCCGATTGCGCGTGCGGCGCCGCGCTTGGCAGGCGCCGCCACGAGCGCGGCGAGCTCGAACAAGCCGTCCCACGGGTCCGGCGGCAGCGCCGGGCGCCGCCGGCTGGCCGGCGCGGCGCCCGTCAGGCCCTTCACCTGCCGATCGAGCGCCGCCGCAAGGGCTAGGCCCTCTTCGAGCAGCGGCTCCGTCACCCGGGAAAGCGCAGGACCGACGAGCCGCTCGCGCGGCCCCCACACCCGGTTCTCGCGCAGCAGCATCGCGAGCGGCTTGCCCGCCGCCGCGCCGCGTTTGATCTTGAGCAGCGTGCGCACTTCTTCGGTGAGCGCCCACAGCACGAGCACGGCCGCCTCGCCCTCGCCCTTGAGCCCGTCGAGCATGCGCGAGAGCCTGCCGACGTCGCCGGCGAGCATCGCCTCGTTGAGCTTGAAGACATCGTAGCGCGCCACGTTGAGCACGGCGTCATGCACTTGCTCGAACGTCAGCGCGCCTTGCGGATAGAGCAAGCCGAGCTTTTGAATCTCTTGATGAGCAGCCAGCAAATTGCCTTCGACGCGCTCGGCGATGAACTGCAGCGCGCGCCGGCCCTCTTCCCCGGTCGCGACGCGCTGGCCTTGCTGCATCAACCGTTGCGCGACCCAATTGGGCAATTGCGCACGCTCGACGGGATCGATTCGCAACGACACGCCGCCGTCGGCCAGCGCGGTAAACCAAGCCGATTTTTGCGTGGCGGCATCGAGCCGCGGCAGCGTGACGAGCACCAAGACGTCGGGATTGCCGGCGGCCGCAAGCGCTTTCAATGCGTCTGCCCCCTCCTTGCCTGGCTTGCCGGAAGGAATCCGCAACTCGATCAATTGGCGATCGCCGAACAGCGACATCGATTGGGTCGCGCCGAGCAGCGAACTCCAATCGAAGCTGCGCTCGACCGTGAACACGTTGCGTTCGGTGAACCCTCCCACGCGCGCTGCCGCGCGAATGCGGTCGCACGCCTCCTGCGCGAGCAAATGCTCGTCGCCGAAGACGACGTACAGACCGGCGAGGCCCTTCGCCAAATGCGTGTCGAGCGCGTCGAGTCGCAGTTGCATGAGCGTCGAGCGTGCCCGATCAGAGCGGAGGCGGCGGCAGCGGCGCGCGCGGGGCGACCGCCGGTGCCTGCTGCCCTGCGGCCGGATGCAGCGAACGCACGACCGCGAGGCGGCGCGTCAACTGATCGACGGCATCGTTTTGCATGTCCTGATAGAGCAGTTCGGCTTCCTGTGTCTTCGCCTGCGAGTACTGAACGCTATAAGTCATCGCCCGGTTGAGCACGATCGCGCTCGACGGAATCAACACGGCCCCGTCCACCCCGGTGAGAGTGTAGCTAAGCGTGTAACTGAGCTGATATTCCGCCGCCACACCGAGCGAATTGAGCGTCAGCACGCCTTGCCCGCGGCCTTCGCTCAGGCTGAGCACCGCGTCGGCATCGGCGGGCGACTTGACGACGACCGTATCGCTGCCGCCTTCGATCATCCGCGTCAAACGCGCGGCGACGATCGGCGGCGCGCCGACGATCGCGACCCGCTTGAACACATAGTTCTGCTGCCCTCGCAGTTGGAAGCCGCAAGCGGCGAGCATCATCGTGCCGCACATGAGTGCGAGAAACGATCGGCGAATCACATTGGCTCCTTGGAGTCTATTGAGCGCACGGCAGCGGGCCGTCAAACCACGACGTTCACGAGACGGCCAGGAACGACGATGATCTTCTTCGCGCTCTTGCCTTCGCTGAAGCGCGCGACCATTTCATGCGCGAGCGCAGCCGCTTCGATGGCCTCGCGCGGCGCGGCCTTGGCGATCGTCAGCGCGCCGCGAACCTTGCCGTTCACTTGCAGCACGAGTTCGATCTCGGCTTGTTCGAGCGCCTTCTCGTCGACCTTCGGCCACGGCGCATCGAGCAACGAGCCGAATTCATCGACGAAGCCGAGCGTCTGCCAGAGCGCGTGCGTCGCGTGCGGCACGACCGGATACAGCACGCGCAGCAGCACGCCGTAGCATTCGCGCAGCACGCTGGGCCGCGCGAGCTTGGCGTTTTCGAGTGCATTGAGCATCTTCATCGCCGCCGACACGACCGTGTTGTACTGCAAACGCTGATAGTCGAAATCGGCCTGCTTGAGCACGGCGTAGATTTCCCGGCGCAGCGTCTTGTCGGCTTCGGCCAAGTGCGCGGGATCGAACGTCTCGCGCGCGACGAGCTCGGCCCGATTGGCATGACCGAACGCCCAGAGGCGGCGCAGGAAGCGGCTCGCGCCTTCGACGCCCGACCCGGACCATTCGAGCTGCTGCTCGGGCGGCGCGGCGAACATCGTGAACAAGCGCGCCGTATCGGCGCCGTATTGATCGATCAGCAATTGCGGATCGACCCCGTTGTTCTTGGACTTGGACATCTTCTCGACGCCGCCGAGCACGACAGGCTGCCCGTCCGAATGGTGCGTCGCGCCCACGGGGCGGCCCTTGTCGTCGTGCTCCACCGTGACGTCGGCCGGGTTGTACCACGTCTTCTTGCCGGACGCATCTTCGCGATAGAAGGTTTCGTTGAGCACCATGCCTTGCGTGAGCAGGTTCTTCGCCGGCTCGCCGAACTTCACGAGGCCCATGTCGCGCATCACCTTGGTCCAGAAGCGCGAGTAGAGCAGATGCAAAATCGCGTGCTCGATGCCGCCGATGTATTGGTCCATCGGCATCCAGTAATCGGTGCGCGCATCGACCATCGTCTCGGCGTCCGGGCACGTATAGCGCGAGAAATACCAGGCCGAATCGACGAACGTATCCATCGTGTCGGTTTCGCGCTTGGCCGGCGCGCCACACTTCGGGCAAGTGCAGTCAACGAACGCCGCCGACTTCGCAAGCGGGTTGCCCGCGCCGTCCGGCACGAGGTCCTCCGGCAAGACGACGGGCAAATCCTTCTCGGGGACCGGCACATCGCCGCACGCGCCGCAGTGGATGAGCGGGATCGGCGTGCCCCAATAGCGCTGGCGCGAGATGCCCCAATCGCGCAGCCGCCAAGTGACCTGCTTGTCGCCCAGGCCGAGCGCCTTCAGATCGGCCGCAACGGCGTCGACCGCCTGTTCGTAGCCCATGCCGTCGTAGCGCCCGCTATCGACGCATACGACGCCTTCTTTATCGCCGTACCAGGCCTGCCAGGCATCGAGCGAATAGTCGCACCCGGCCTTTGCGATCACTTGTTTGATCGGCAAATCATATTTCTTCGCGAACGCGAAATCGCGCTCGTCATGGGCGGGTACGCCCATCACCGCACCCTCGCCGTAGCTCATCAGCACGTAGTTGCCGATCCACACTTCGACGCGCGCCTGCGTGAGCGGATGCGTCACGTAAAAGCCCGTGGGCATGCCCTTCTTTTCCATCGTCGCCATCTCGGCCTCGGCCACGCCGCCATGCCGGCACTCGTCGATGAACGCTTGCAACTCGGGCCTGCCTTGCGCCAAGCGTGCGGCGAGCGGATGCTCGGCCGCGATCGCGCAAAACGACACGCCCATGATCGTGTCGGCGCGCGTGGTGAACACGCGCAAAAGCTTGCTTTCGCCGTCGAGCTCGTACGGGAAGCCGAAGTTCACGCCGAAGCTCTTGCCGATCCAGTTTTGCTGCATCACCTTCACGCGCTCGGGCCAGCCCAGACCCTCGAGATCGTTCAGAAGCTCGTCCGCGTACTGCGTGATGCGCATGTAGTACATCGGGATTTCGCGCTTCTCGACGAGCGCGCCCGAACGCCAGCCGCGCCCGTCGATCACTTGCTCATTGGCGAGCACCGTCTGATCGACCGGATCCCAATTGACCGTGCCCGTCTTCTTGTAGACGATGCCTTTCTCGAGCATCTTCAGGAACAGCCACTGGTTCCACTTGTAGTACTTCGGATCGCACGTGGCGACCTCGCGCGACCAGTCGATGGCGAGCCCCATCGACTGCATCTGCCGCTTCATGTAGGCGATGTTCTCGTAGGTCCACTTCGCCGGCGGCACACCGTTGGCCATCGCCGCATTTTCGGCCGGCATGCCGAACGCGTCCCAACCCATCGGCATCAGCACGTTGTAGCCGTTCATCCGCAGATAGCGGTACATCACGTCGTTGATCGTGTAGTTGCGCACGTGCCCCATGTGCAGCTTGCCCGACGGATACGGCAGCATCGAGACG
>Ga0157369_10001985_pt1 | contig 24633 bp, 17 predicted proteins | sample C25metaG_FD_113461 | JGI IMG/M metagenome (GOLD analysis project Ga0157369, IMG submission 113461) | Corn rhizosphere microbial communities from Kellogg Biological Station, Michigan, USA - C2-5 metaG | ecosystem: Host-associated > Plants > Roots > Rhizosphere > Soil | place: USA: Michigan... | reverse complement strand
GGTCATAGCGGCCGCCCCGGCAAGCCCGACCGGATCCTCCAAAAGCCCTATCGCGCGCCCGAGCTCGAGGCGGCGCTGACCGACATGCTCGCCCGCGCCTGAGGCGGGTCAGCGGATCGGCAGGGTGAAGGTGAAGCGGGCCCCCTGCCCCGGCGCGCTGTCGACCGAAATGTCGCCGCCCATCGCGCGGGCGAGCCTTCGCGCGATGTAGAGGCCGAGGCCGGTGCCGCCGGGCTCCGTCGGATCGACTCGCTCGAACTTCTCGAAGATGCGCGCCTGGTCCTCGGGGGCGATGCCCTTGCCCTGGTCGGCGATGATCAGCGCGCCGAGATCGCCTTCGCGGTCGGTGCGGATCCACACCATTCCCCCTTCCGGCGAATAGCGGATGGCGTTGGAAAGGAGGTTCACGACGATCTGGAGCGCGCGCTTGAAGGCGCCGAACGTCGGGAGCGATTCGCCGGCGGCGGGGCCGTCGATCCGCACCTTGCGTCCGGCGGCGCGGACCGCGAGCAGGCCCGCCGCGCGGCGGGCGACGTCAGCGAGGTCGATCTCCTCCTTCTCCGGCGCGAAATCGGGCCGCTCGATCGCCTGCAGGTCGACGAGGTCGTCGACGAGGGCGAGGAGGTGGCGCCCGGCGCTGGCGATGTCGTCGGCATAGCCGGCATAGTCGCGGCGCAGCGCGCCGTCCTCGCGCCCGGCGATCGCCTCGGCGCTCGACACGATCCGGGCAAGGGGGAGGCGAAGCGCCTTGTCGAGCCGCTCGCCGAAGGCCGAGGGATCAGGCTGCGGCGACTGGGCGGCGGGCGCGGAACGGGCCTGCGCGATCGCCGTCGCTGAGCCGCGGAAGCCGGCGAAGCGGCCGTCGGCGCCGATCAGCGGGATTCCCGCCAGCATGTACCCCCCGCCCCGGCCGCCGCGCAGCTCCGCCGGCTGCCCTTCGAACCGGCGCTGCTCGGCGAGCGCGGCGAGGAGCGGAAGCTCGGCCTCGCCCGCCTCGGCGAGCCGGAAGAGCTCGGTGAGCGGCCGGCCGACCAGTGCGGTCGGGGCCTGTCCGGCGGCCGCCGCCGCCGCGGGCGAGAGAGCGGTGAGCCGAAGCGCCGAATCGGTCTCCCACATCCAGTCGGCGGCCGCGCGGAGGAAATCGGCCTCGCGCGCGCCGCCCTGCCCCGGCGAGGGAGCCGCCGGCGCCCGCCGGCTCCAGCCCGAGACGTGGAGATCGACACCCGCCGGCGTCGGCTCGGCGCGGACCCACAGTTCGAGGTCCGACTCGCCCTCGGCCGCGACGGCGGGGCGCGAGATCGCGATCCCGAGCCGCGCCGCGAGCCGGGCCAGGGCCGCGAGCTGCGGCACCGCGAGCGGACCGCCCGCCTCGCCACCGGCGGCGCGCTGGAGCGCCTCGAGGCGGGGGTCGGCCTCGATCAGCCGGCCGTCGCGGTCGAGCCGCCCGCGCGCTGCGCCTTCGCCGTTCACCGGGCGAACTCGGCGATGGCCGCGCGATAGGCCGGATCGGCCCGCCACGGCGCGAGCAGGCGCTCGACCTCGTCCGCGGTGAGAATGTCGAATGCGTCGAGGCGCGCGGCGGCCGCCGAGTCGCTCGCGGCCAACCTGAAGAGGATCGAAGCCGCCGCGTGCCGGGAGAGAGCGGCGGCGCGGAGCAGGGCCGCGGTTCCGCGGCCGACGGCATCGGAGAGAAGCTCCCAGGCCGCCTCGAAGCCAATGCCGGCGCGGGCGGCGAGCGCGGCGAGGAGGAGCGGCAAATTGCCCTCCGCGCCGGCGGCGGCGACGAGATCATCCCCCAGACGGTCACGGCGGTGGAGGAGGCCGGCGAGCCGCACCGCCCGCGCCTCCACGCCGTCGCCTTCGTCATAGCCGGGAAGCAGGGCCGCGGCGGCAGAGGCGATTCCCGCATCGGCCGCGATGGGGTCGAGCCGGTGCTGCTCGATCATGTAGCGACGAAGCGCCGCGGCGGCGCTCCACACGAGCTGGTGCCTGAGCTCGGCCGGAAGGTCGGAGCGGCCGACGAGCGGCTCGTGAAAGGCATCGAAGCGCGCATTCTGCGCGACGAGCAGGGCCATGGCCTCGGCCGCGACGGCCGAATCCTCGTCGCCGGCCAGGCTGCCGAGGAGCCGGTGGTCGGGTGCCGCACCGGCGAGCCGATGCTCCTCGGCGCGGCGAAGCAGCAGCGAGAGCAGCTGCGGCTGCCCGACGAGCCGGCCCGTCTCCAGCAAGGGCAGCGCGATCGGGAGGCCGGCCGACGCAAGTGCCGCCCGAAGCGGTTCCGCAGGCGACCCGGCATCGAGCCGCTCGAGCAGCGCGGCGCGAAGCGCGTCCTCCACGTCGCGCACCAGCGACGCGAAAAGCGCGCCGACGGTGGAGCGCTGCCAGTCGGAGAGGCGGAGGCGGTCGGGCAGCGCGAGATCGGCGGCCGCCGCGGCGAGGCGCGCGCGCGCGGACGCGAGCAGCCGCGCCGCGTCGTCATATCCCCCGCTCGAGCCCAGATCGGCCATTGCCCGCCCTTAGCGCCGGCGAGGTTAAGGCGCCGCTAATCCTGCCGCGGCGGCGGGGCCGGGGCGGGCGGTGCGGCGTGGGCGTGGTGCTGGGCCCAGAAGAAGCTCGCGCCGACATAGACGGCGAGCGCGGTGAGGCCGCTCCCCCACAGGCCGAGCACCGCGAACGGAAGGAGGAGCCAGGCCATCCCCTTATGCTCGGCGAGCCACCGCCGGCCCGCCGGAGGGGCGCGGCCCGTCTCGATGCGGAGCGCCACGGCGAACGCGAGGATCGTGCCGGCGAGCGCGACGCAGCCCCAGCCCCGCTCCGGCGCCAGCGCGTAGGCGAGCGCGACCAGCGCGGCGGCCGAGAGGATCGGGAGGAGATAGGCCCACCAGCTCTCCTCATCCTCGTCCTGGAGGCGGAGCGCGCCGAGTCGCTCGCCGACCCCTTCGGTGAAGCCGGCGAGCAGGATCAGCGCCATGCCGAAGCCGAGCCAGTGGCCGCCGAAGGCCACCGCGGCGAGGAAGGCGAGCAGGGCCGCGCCGACCCGGACCCCGCCGGGACTCACCGGCTGCGGCACCAGCGCGGCCGAGGCCGCGGCCTCGACCGGCGCGAGCAGATAGGCGGAGACCCAGTCGTGGCGCCGCGCGGCGGCGCCGCGGACGAGCCGGTCCTCGGCAGCGGCGAGGTCGTCGGCGCTCTCGGCGACGGTGATCTGCTCGTCCGCCTCCTCGCCGCGCACCGAGACCTGCCGGGCGCCGCTCTGCACCGCCCGCCGGAGCAGGGTCGACTGGAGGTCCCAGTCGCAGAGCATCTCCGCCGTCCGGTGGAGGAGCGCGCCGTCGACGACGGCGAGGCCGCCCCAGCGGCTGTGCGCATCGATCCGCTCGAAACGGTCGTCGACTCGGACATCGGGGACGGTGAGCAGGGAATAGCCGTCGATCCCGAGCAGCCGCCAGATATGCTGGTCCGCGGCGACGAGGCCGTCGGCGACGAGCAGGAGCCGGTCCTCGGCCTGGACGGCGTCGGCGGCCTCGGCGGCGCTGCGGGCGAGAACGACGTTGATCCCCTGCCCGCGCAGCCGGTCGACCGCGGCGAGCAGGTCGGCCGGCACGCGCTCGACCGAGACGACGACCGGGTCGGCGCCCGCCGAGGCGGCGAGCCGCGCCTGGCGCTCGAGCAGCGTTCGCCCACCGAGCGGAAGGGTCGCGCGAAGGCGCCCGCCGGGTTCGTCTGCTTCGTGATAGGCCGCGATCAAGGCAGCGAGCCGCACGTCTCTCCCCTTCCGCGCGCCGGGATAGGACGGGCGGGCGGCGTTCGCAAACCCGGAAGGTCCGGGCGGCTTGCTATTCGGAGGCGAAGTCCTCGATCGCCCCATGGAGCTTGCGAAGCACGACGGGATCGCCGGGCGCACCGTCCAGCGCCTCGTCGGCCAGGGCGACGAGGCCGGTGGCGCCGAAGCTCGCGGCGAGGCTTTTCAGGCGGGCGGCGGCGAACTGCCAGTTGGCATCGCAGCGGGAGCGGCCCATCAGGTCGGCCTGGCGGACCGCGCTCTCGAGAAAGGCGGCGCGAAGCTCGGCCATCAGGCCGGCATCGGCGCCGACCGCGGCGGCGAGCGAGGCGTTCAGGGCTCCGGGATCGTAGGCCATTGCCGCGCAATATGCGCCGGATCGTTAACGCCCCGTATCCGTGCGCGCTTCCGCTGCCGTCTAAAGTTGGTAAACATGGCCCGATGAAGACGGGGGCAGAGAGAGCGGAGCCGCACGCCGGCACCGGCGAGGGCGAGATCGAAAGCCGGGCAGCCGACTGGATCGGCGCCGCCCCGGCCGAAGGGGAGACGGAGCTCGACTCGGCCGCTTCGGCGCCGCCGGCCTCGGCGGGAGTGCGGGTTTTCGGGGCGTGCCTCGTCCTCCTCGCGCTCGCCTGGACGGGCGTGGTCGGATGGACAATGTGGCAGGCGCCGAGGGCGCCGACCCTCGCCGGCGCGATTCCGCTGGTGGCGACCCTGTGCGCCCCCCTTGCCCTGCTCGGACTCCTCTGGCTCCTGTTCGGGCGGAGCTCCAGGCGCGAGGCGGAGCGCTTCACCCGCGCGGTCGAGGCCATGCGGACCGAGAGCGTGGCGCTGGAGAGCGTGCTCGGGATCGTCGCCGGCAAGCTCGAGGAGAATCACGCCAAGCTGCGCGGCGAGGCCGAGAAGCTGATGTCGCTCGGCGACGAGGCGTCGGACCGGCTCGGGCGAGTTACCTACTATCTCTCGAAGGAAACCGCCTCGCTCGACCGCAAGGCCGCGGAGCTTGAGAGCGCCGCCGCCGCGGCCAAGGTCGACATCGGAGTCCTCCTCCACGATCTGCCGCGCGCCGAGGAGCAGGCGCGCGCCGTCGCCGAGGCGATGAAGCATGCGGGCCTTGAAGCGCACGGCCAGGCGGGCGCGCTCGAGGCGCAGCTCGCCGCCCTCGCCGCCCGCGGCCGCGAGGCCGACGAGGTGCTCGGCAGCGCCGCGCAGAAGATGGCCGCCCACGTCGCCCGGATCGAAAGCAGCGCCGAGACCGCGGCTTCGGCAATGGACCAGGCGTCGGCCGGCATGACGGCCGCCGTCGACGGCGCGATGGCGCGTGCGTCGGAAGCATTGGACGCGGCGCGGGCCGCGCTCGAGGCGCAGGCGGGGGCGACCCTCGCGGCCATCGAGCAGAGCCGCGCCGCGCTCGATCGCGCCGGCGACGAGGCCGCGCGGAGCCTCGCCGAGCGACTCGATTCGGTCGGCGCGACGATCGAGCGGCTCGCCGGCCAACTCGCCGAGCAGGACGCCGCGAGCCAGCGGCTCGTCACCGGCCTCGCCGCCGAAATCGCGCGGCTCGAGGACGGGCTGGGGGCGCTCGCCGACAAGGGAAGTCGTGAAAGCCTGCGCCTCGCCGAAGCCGTCGGCGCGGCGCGCGAGGGGAGCCTTGCGCTCATCGAGGCGCTGGGCGGCGGCCGCGCCGAGGCCGAGGCCCTGCTCGTCCGCGCCCGCGAGATGGGCTCCGCCTTCGATTCGCTCACTGGAGACATCGAGCACCGCCTCGCCCCCGCCCTCTCGGAAACCGAGGCGCAGGCGGGCCGGACCCACGACGCGGTCGCCGGCCTGGTGCCGCTCACGCAGGGCGTCGAGCAGTCGGCCGAGGCGATCGAGCGGCGGATCGGCGAGGTCGGCGCGCGAGTCTCGGACATCTCGACGATGCTGGCGGCGCAGGACGGCGCCAGCCGCGCCCTCGTCGAGCGGTTGGCGGGAGACGTCGCAGGCCTTGAACAGGGCCTTGCAGCGCTCGAGGCGAGCGGCAGCGGCCATACCGGCGCGCTCGCCGCCGCCCTGTCGGCGCTGCAGGAAGCGGCCGCAACGCTCTCCGCCGAGCTCGAATCCGGCGGCGCGCGGGCGGCGGCGCTCGGCGCGCAGAGCGAGGCCCTTGCCGGCGCGATCCGCGAGACGGCGCTCCGGCTCGACGAGGAGCTGGCCCCCGCCTTCGACAGGATCGAGGCGCAGGCTGGGCGGACCCGCGCCGCCGCCGACGCGCTCGCGCCCGTCGTCGAAGGCGCGGGCGCCGCGTCGGCTGCGGCGCTCAGCAGCATCGAGCAGGCGGGGGCGGGAGTCGCCCGCCAGCGGGAGGCGCTAGAAGCTCTGCTCGCGCGGATCGACGAAGGCTCGGCCGGCGCCGAGGAGCGGCTGCGCGGCCTCTCGGCCGCTGCGGTGGAGGCGCAGGAAGCGGCGGCGCGGATCGTCGCCGACACGGGACCCGAGCTCATCGACAGCCTGCTCCGGGTCCGCGAAGCGGCCAACCAGGCGGCGGCGCACGCCCGCGACTCGATCGCGGCGGTGATCCCGGCCAGCGCCGGCGCGCTCGGCGAAGCGACCCAGGCGGCGCTCGCCCGCGCGATCGAGGACTCGGTCGCGGCGCAGATGGCCGACCTCACCGCCCTCGCCGAACGCTCGGTGGAGGCCGCCAAGCGCGCGTCGGAGCGCCTGACCCGGCAGATGCTCGCCCTGGGCGAAACGACGGCTGCGATCGAAGCGCGGATCGACGAGGACAAGAGACGCCGCGAATCGCAGGACAGCGAGCAATTCTCCCGCCGCGTCGCCTTGCTCATCGAATCGCTCAACTCGACGGCGATCGACGTCACCAAGATCCTCTCGAACGAGGTCACCGACAGCGCCTGGGCGGCCTATCTGAAGGGCGACCGAGGCGTCTTCACCCGCCGCGCCGTGCGGCTCCTCGACCATGCCGAAGCGCGCGAGATCGCACGCCATTATGACGAGGAGCCGGAGTTCCGCGAGCAGGTGAACCGCTACATCCACGATTTCGAATCGATGCTCCGGCGGATCCTCGCCGACCGCGACGGCGCTCCGCTCGGAGTGACGATCCTTTCGAGCGACATGGGCAAGCTCTACGTCGCCCTCGCCCAGGCGATCGAACGGCTGCGGTAAAGCAAAACCCCTCCCCCGCGCGCGGCGAGGGAGGGGCTTTGGAGTGGTTTACGGCTGGAGGCCGAACGCGCTCAGAGCACGCCTTCGAGCCAGCCCTGGATCTGGCCCTTGGGCGCGGCGCCGACCTTCGTCGCCGCCGGCGCACCGTTCTTGAACAGGATCATCGTCGGGATGCCGCGGACGCCGTAGCGGGCGGGCGCGTCGGGATTGTCGTCAATGTTGAGCTTGGCGATCGTCACCTTCTCGCCGAGCTCGCGCCCGATCTCCTCGAGCGCCGGAGCGATCATCCGGCACGGTCCGCACCATTCGGCCCAGAAATCGACGAGGACCGGCTTGTCGGAGCCGATCACGTCGGTTTGGAAGCTGTCGTCGGTGACGGTCTTGGTGCTCATGCAAAGTCTCCTGAAGGATCGCTTGTCTATTTAGGAAGCCGCGGCACCCGCCTCAACCACCCCCGCACCGGGCGCGAAACGATCGAGCAGCGCATCAGGAAGGTCGAACAGCAGCGGGCCCGACGTGTAGAGAAGCTTCGCCGCCACGGGCCGGCCCGGAAAGATCACGCGCAGGGCGGCGCGGTAGGCGGCCATCTGACGGAGGTGCGCGGCCGGAATGTCTGCCTGAGTTTCAGGCACTTTCCTGGTGGTCTTGAAGTCGGCGATGAGGATCGCCTCGTCCCCCACCAGCAGCCGGTCGACGGTTCCGGAGACGACGATCCCCTCCCCCACCACGGCGGCGATCGGCGCTTCCGCGAGCGCTCCCGCGCCGAACAGCGCGCTGTGCCGCGGATCGGAAATGATCGCGCAGGCCTGCTCCACCAGCGCGCGGCGAAGTCCCGCGTCGGCGATTCCGGCGGAGCGTTCGAGCCAGGCGTCGGCGCGGGCGAATCGCTCGGACGGCGGCACGTCGGGAAGCCGCTCGAACAGCTGGTGGAGGAGGCGTCCCCGCTCGGCGGCGGCGCGGAGCGCCGGCGAGGGCGGCGGATCGGCGAAGGCCTCGTCGCCGAGCGCCGACGGGGCGAGCGGCCGCGGCGGCCGTGCCTCCACCGGCGCCGGCGCACGCAGCCAGTCCGGGACGGCGCGGTCGCGCTCGGCGGCGCGGGCGGCCGCCTTGGTGAACAGCTCGGCCGCGCCCCACCGGCGGAGGCGCCCCCAGCGCGGGTCGTCGATCCAGTCGGCGCCGAGCCCGCCGAGCGCCGATTCGGCGGCGCTGTACCAGCTCGCCTGCGGCGGCCCCTTGCGATCGGCCGGGCCGAGCGCGCCGCCGATGTAGAGGCGCTCCTCTGCGCGGGTCATGGCGACGTAGAGAAGCCGCCAATGCTCCTCGCGGTCGAGCCGGTCCTGGCGCTCGACCTGGCTCTTCAGCGGCTCGACGAGCTCGTCCTTCCGCGGCCGGAAGACGGGCACCGAGGGGCCGTCCTCGCCCAGCTTCAGCGCCGCCATGCGGCCGCCGAAACCGCCGCCCTTCCGGTCGGGGTCGGCGCAGGCGTCGGCGAGGATGACGACCGGCGCCTGAAGGCCCTTCGAGCCGTGCACCGTCATCACCCGCACCGCGTCGAGAGGGGTCGAGGGGTCGCGCACGATCTCGACGTCGCCGCGCGCGAACCAGTCGAGGAAGCGCTGAAGCGACGGCGCGGAGCCGGTGTCGAATTCCAGCGCCGAAGCGAGCAGCTCCTCGATCGGATCCCGCGCCTCCGGGCCGAGCCGCTCGAGGAGGCGGCGCCGGCCGTCGAGGGGCCCCGAGAGGATCGTCTCGAGGAATTGGTGGACGGTCGCATAGTCCGCCATGTCGAGGAGCCGGCGAAGCCCCTCCGCGGCCGGGTCGCCGCTGTCGCGCACCCGCGGCCAGAGCGGCGCGCCGTCGCGTCCATGGGCGGCGGCGAAGAGGTCGTCCTGGCTCCAGCCGAACAGCGGCGAGACGAGGAGGGCGGCGAGGTTGAGGTCGTCGAGCGGCTGGACCGCGAAGCGGACGGCCGCGAGCAGGTCCCGAACCGCCAGCGGCGCCGTCAGCAGCAGCCGGTCGACGCCCGCCACGGGCACGCCTTCCGCGTGCAGCCGCGCGACGATCAGCGCCGCGAGGTCGCCGCGCCGGCGGACGAGGATGAGGATGTCCTCGGCGCGGAGCGGCCGCTGCTTCGCCTCGACGTGGAAGGGATTGGCAAGCCAGCTTTTCACCTGCTGCGCCAGCCGGCCGGCATATTCGCGCACCGCGTCGCTGACCCAGCCCTCCTCGCCCGCCTCCTCGTCGCCGGCCTCCTCGCCCGTATAGGGCTGCCAGAGGGTCACGGAGCCGGGCCGGTCGCGGTGGAAGGCGAGGTGCGGACGCGGCGGGCGCGGGAGACCCAGCGCCTCGTGGCCGAGGCCGGCGATCACCGCATCCACCGCCTGGAGGATGGGCGGCGCCGAGCGGAAGCTGCGCTCCATCGAGAGGTCGAGGAACTCGGGCGGAAGCTCGCGCTCGGGCAGGTCCATGTCCTCGGCCGCCGCGCGCACCGCCCGCGCCTTGGCCGCGAAATAGGCGCGGGCCTCCTCGAACTGCTTCGGATCGGTGCCCTGGAAGCCGAAGATCGCCTGCTTGAAGTCGCCGACCGTGAACAGGGTCCGGTAGCGGCCGGAGGCGCCGGCCCCCGCGAAAAACTCCTCGGTCAGCGCGCCCACAATCGCCCATTGCGCCGCGTTCGTGTCCTGGGCTTCGTCGACGAGAATGTGATCGGTCGACTGATCGAGCTTGTACCGGACCCAGTCGCCCATGCCGGGCGTGGCGAGCAGGCGGACCGTCCAGCGGATGAGGTCGTCGAAATCGACGACGCCGGCGGAGCGCTTCTCGGCCGCATAGGCCTCGGCGAAGCGCTGCCCGGCGCGCAGGCCGCAGGCGAGGCAGGCGACGAGGGCCGCCACCTTGCGCATGGCGACGAGGCGGGAGCAGCATTCGACCAGCCGCGCTGCATGCTCGGCATAATCCGGCGATATCTTGAGCAGCCCGGCCGGCGGCTTGCGCGGGTCTCCCGATTTGGTGAGGACGAGCGAGGCGATGTCGTCGAGGCTTGCTGCGCGCCCTTCGTTGCCACGCGCCAGCCAGGCGGCGGCGAGGTCGCAGCAGCTGAGGCCCGTGGGCGTTCCCCACGCGCGGTTCGCGTCGACGATCCGCTCCAGCGTCCGGCGATCGAAGACCTCGTCGCAGCATTCGGCGGCGATCGCCGCCTCGATGTCGCCGAGCGGCAGGCCGAAGGCGCGGCGGAGCCGGTCCTCGACGAGCTCCGGCGCACCGAGCGCCGCCATGGCGTCGGGCGCGCGTGCGCAGGCGCGCAGGAACCCCTCGGCGCCGCCCTCGCCGAGACGGTGGCTGAGCGCCTGCACGTTTGCGATGAAGGCCTCGTCACCCGTCTCCTCGGCGCGGACCAGAAGATCGGCCAGCGTCTGGCGGGCGAGCAATTGCTCCTCGCGCCCCTCCAATGGACGAAAGCCGGGTGTCAGGCCCGCTTCGGCGGGAAAGGCGGCGAGCAGGCCCTGGGCGAAGGAGTGGATGGTCTGGATGCGCAGGCCCCCTCCCGGCGCGTCGAGCACCTTCGCGAACAAGGTTCTCGCCTTGCGTCGCGCCTCCGGTCTCGAATCCTCGCCGAGCGCCTCCAGCTCCGGGAACAGGAGCGGCTCCTTGAGCCGCACCCAATGAGCGAGCCGCTCGTGGATGCGGTGCGCCATTTCGGCCGCGCCGGCCTTGGTGAAGGTCAGGCAGAGGATCGACGACGGATCGACTCCCGCAAGGAGCAGCCTCAGGACCCGGGCGGTGAGGACGTGGGTCTTGCCGGTGCCGGCCGAGGCGGAGAGGGCGGCATGGTCGCGCGGCCGCGACGCGCGCTCCTGCTCGCCCTCGAGCGGCTTCAGCGGCTTCAGCCGGCTCGCCATGTCGAAACCATCCCGGGGACCACGCCGGAACTATAGGAACCGCACCGGCAGCGTACCAGCGCCACTTGCGCGCCGGCCCAGGGAATGGAACGGGGCGGCGATGCGCATCCTCCTTCCGCTCGCCCTCCTCCTCGCCGCCGCGCCCGCCGGTGCGCAGACCAGGCTTCGGGACTTCTGCCCCGACCGTCCCGGCCTCGGCACCCCGCCCTGCACCATCGATCCCGGCCACGGCGCCGTGGAAGTCGGCCTCGTCGACTGGACGCTCGAACGCGCGCCGGGGAGCCGCACCGACACGTTCGTGTTCGGCGACACGCTGGTCCGCTACGGCCTTACGTCGAACACCGAGCTCCAGCTCGCCTGGACCAGCTTCGGGACTCAGAGGCAGCGCGATTCGGGCGGAGTCTCGCGCTCGAGCGGCACCGGGGACGTGCGGATCGCCCTCCGCCGCAATCTCCTCCATCCGGACGGGAGCGGCCTGTCGATCGCCGCCATGCCCTATGTCGGCCTCCCGACCGGCGGCCGCACGATCGGCGCCGGGACCTGGCGGGCGGGGGCGCTGATTCCGGTGACCTACCAGCTCCCGCACGGCTTCCAGCTCGACTTCACCGGCCGGGTCGAGGCGGAGCCGAACGAGAGCCGCCGCGGCCGGCACCTGGCCTATGGCGGCATCGTCGGCGTCGACATGCCCATCGCCAAGGCGGTGACCGGCACGTTCGAGCTGTCGGTGCAGCGCTCGCTCGATCCGGGCGGCCATTCGACGCCGGTGGTCGGCGCCTTCTCGCTCGCCTGGCTGGCGCGACCGTCGCTGCAGCTCGACGTCGGCGCCAATCGCGGCATCTCGGGCGGAGCGCCGGCCTGGGAGCTCTACGCCGGCATCGCCAAGCGCTTTTGAGGCCCCTCAGAGCGCCTGCCCGGCCGCCCAGCCGCTCGCCCAGGCCCATTGGAAATTGTAGCCGCCGAGCCAGCCCGTGACGTCCACCGCCTCGCCGATCGCGTAGAGGCCCGGCACGCTGCGGGCCGCCATCGTCTGAGAGGAGAGGCCTGCTGTGGAGATGCCGCCCACCGTCACCTCCGCCTTGGCGAAGCCCTCGCTGCCGCTCGGCTCGAAGCGCCAGGCGGAGAGCCGCGCCTCCGCCTCCTCGAGCCGCCGGTCGGGCAGGTTGGCGAGCTCGCCGGCGAGGCCGAGCCGGGCGGCGAGTGCGTCCGCGAGGCGCTCGGGCAGGCGCCGGGCAAGCTGGGTTTTCAGGAAGGTGCGCGGCTCCGCCCGCTTCGCCGCCCTCAGCCATCCCCGCTCCGCGTCGGGCAGGAAGTCGATCGCGACCGGCTCGCCGTTGCGCCAGTAGGACGAGGCCTGGAGGATGGCCGGCCCGGAGAGGCCGCGGTGCGTGAACAGCGCCGCCTCGCGGAAGCGGGCGCGGCCCGCGCTCGCGACGACTTCGGCGGAGACTCCGGAGAGGGAGGCGAACAGCGCGTCCTCGCCCTTGAGGGTCAGCGGCACCAGCCCCGGCCTCGGCTCGACCACCTTGAGGCCGAAGCGGCGGGCGAGTTCGTAGGCGAACCCGGTCGCTCCGAGCTTCGGGATCGACAGGCCGCCGGTCGCGATCACGAGCGCGTGCGCTTCGTAGTTGCGCCCGCCGTGGGACAGGCGGAACCGGCCGTCGCCATGCTCCACGGCCTCGACGGGGTGGCCGAGCCGGAGCTCGACCCCGCCCGCCGCGCACTCGGCGAGGAGCATGTCGACGATCTGCCGCGCCGAGCCGTCGCAGAAGAGCTGGCCGAGCGTCTTCTCGTGCCAGGCGATGCGGTGCGTCTCGACGAGCGCGAGGAAATCGGCGGGCGTGTAGCGGGCCAGGGCCGAGCGCGCGAAATGCGGGTTGGCGGAGAGGTAGCGCTCCGGCGCCGCGCCGACATTGGTGAAGTTGCAGCGGCCGCCGCCGGAGATCAGGATCTTCTTCCCCGGGGCCTCCGCATGGTCGAGGCAGAGGATCCGCCGCCCCCTCTGCCCGGCGACCGCGGCGCACATCAGCCCGGCGCCGCCGGCGCCGAGCACGATCGCGTCGAAGGAGGCGGCATCGCGGCCCATCGGCCGCCGCCCTCCCGCCTTTGGCCGCGCGATGCAAGGCCGGCGCTTGCCTCTCCGCCGGCGCGCTCGTAGCGCCCTCGCAGCCGCGCCACGTTCGAGAGGAGCCTTCGATGATCCCCACCCGCGCCTATTCCGTCCACGGCCCAGAGGACCGGTTCCAGCCTTTCTCGCTCGAGCGGCGCGACCCGCGGCCGAACGACGTCGCCATCGCCATCCGCTGGTGCGGCGTCTGCCACTCCGACCTTCACACCGCCCGCGGCGAATGGGGCGGCACGAAATATCCCTGCGTTCCGGGCCACGAGATCGTCGGCGAGGTGACCGCGGTCGGCTCGGCCGTCAGGAAATTCCGGGAGGGGGACCTCGTCGGCGTCGGGTGCATGGTCGATTCCTGCCTCAGCTGCAGCGCCTGCCAGGCCGGGCTCGAGCAATATTGCGAGCCGGGCTTCACCGGCACCTATAACGGTCCCGAGCAGGGCACCGGCGGCAACACCTGGGGCGGCTATTCCGACCGCATCGTCGTGCGCGAGGAGTTCGTCCTCCACGTCCGCCAGGGCGCCGAGCATCTCGCCGGAGTCGCGCCCTTGCTCTGCGCCGGCATCACCACCTGGTCGCCGCTCCGGCACTGGAAGGTGGGGCCCGGGCAGAAGGTCGGAGTCGTCGGCATCGGCGGGCTCGGCCATATGGGCCTGAAGCTCGCCCACGCGCTCGGCGCCCATGTCGTCGCCTTCACCACCTCGCCGTCGAAGCGCGAAGACGCCCTCGCGCTCGGCGCCGACGAAGTGGTGGTGACCCGCGACCCGGACGAGATGAAGGCGCACCGCGAGAGCTTCGACTTCATCCTCAACACCGTCGCCGCGCCCCACGACCTCGACCCCTTCCTGCTCTCGCTGAAGCGCGACGGGACGATGGTGCTGGTCGGGGTTCCCGCCGAGCCGCACCCCTCCCCTTCCGTCGGCGCGCTCATCTTCCGGCGCCGGAGCCTCGCCGGCTCGCTGATCGGCGGCATCGCGGAGACGCAGGAGATGCTCGATTTCTGCGCCGAGCACGGCATCGTCGCGGACACCGAGACGATCCGCATCCAGCAGATCGACGAGGCGTACGAGCGGATGCTCCGCTCCGACGTCAAGTACCGCTTCGTCATCGACATGGCGTCGCTGGCCGAGTGAGGCGGGCGGTCCCAGCGCTCGCGGCGGTGCTGGCGCTTCCGGCCTGCGTCTACCCGCACCAGCGCTTCGCCGCCTGCGCGGAGCGGATCCCCGCGCAGGCGTCGGCGTGGGCGGAGCTGACCGGCAGGGAGGCGGGGCGCCCGGTCACCGCGACGTTCAGGCTGTGCGGTCGGGGGAGCCGTGTGGCGGCCCTTGAGGCGGAGGCGGCCGGCCTTCGGGCGCAGGGCTTCTCGGTCGAGAAATCCCGCGCCGAGGAGGTCAATCATTGCTGGCGCGCGGCGAAGGCGATCGCGCCCGGCGCCGACTCGATCGGCACTCAGCTCGAGGGGATGTGCGCGGCAGCCGATCGCGCCGGCGGCCTGTTCGCAAGCTGGTCCGCCGTCGCCGGCGGGCGCAGCCTCGTCGGGACCTCCCGAAGCGTCTCGGTGACGCCGCTTAGACCCTAGCCGGCGGCGGCGGCCCGCGCCTTTTCCGCCTCGGCGGCGAGGAAGCCCGGCTCGCGCTCCGGCACCATCCGGCGGCTCTCGTAGACCTCCACCGTCTCGAAGATGCCCTCGGCGAAATAGGGATCGCGGGCGAGATGCGCGCCCAGCGCCTCGCGGTCGGGCAGGTCGAACACGAAGATGCTGCCCACCATTCGCCCGTCCTCGATCAGCGGACCGGCATAGACGACCGGCGCCTGGTGCCCGGCGATGAACTCGAGATGCGCGGCGCGGTGCTTGCGGCGCGGCGCGCCGCCCTCCTTGTCCTTGCCGATGACGACGAAATGCATGCGCCCGCCTCAGCTCGCGCGATCGTGGGCGAGGTCGAGGTCGACGGGGCTGCCGGCGTCGGCGCTGGTCGTCTCGCCGCGCTCGCGCTTGCCGGGCGAGGGCTCCTCCCCCTTCTCCGCGACGTTGCCGGCGATATCGAACTCGGCCGCCGCCTCGTCCTCAGTCGGCTTAGACGCTCCGCCCTGGTTGACCGTGGGGCCGCCGCTATTCCTGGTCATGATCGCTCTCCTTCGCCGGCTCAACGCGGGCCCGCGGGCGCGGTTCAGATTTTGACCTGGCTGCCCATCTCGACCACGCGGTTCGAGGGGAGGCCGAAGAATTCCATCGGGCTTTCGGCGTTGCGCATCATCCAGGCGAAGAGCTTCTCGCGCCACACCGCCATCCCCTTGACCTCCTTGCCCGCGAGCGGCGTCTGGCGGGAGAGGAAGAAGCTCGTGTCCATCATCTTGAACGGCAGGCCGCAGCAGCGGATCCCCGCCAGCGCCTCGGGCACGTTCATGTCCTGCATGAAGCCGAAATGGAGGGTGATACGGAAGAAGCCCTGGCCGAGATCCTCCACGTCGAAGCGCTTGGGCTCCTCGACGTACGGCACGTCCTCGATCGCGACCTTGAGGAAGATCGAGCGCTCGTGGAGCACCTTGTTGTGCTTCAGATTGTGGAGGAGCGCGTGGGGGACCCCATCGGCCTGGCTGGTCATGAAGACGGCGGTGCCGGGGACGCGGGAGGCCGATCCGGTCGCCGACTTGATGAAGAGCTCGATCGGGATCTCGCCGTGCTTGAGCTGGTTCCTGAGCAGCTGCCGCCCCTTTGCCCAGGTGGTGAGGAAGGTGAAGGCGATGAAGCCGATCAGAAGCGGGAACCAGCCGCCGTTGGGCACCTTCAGGAGGTTGGCGGCGAAATAGCCCGCGTCGACGATGGCGAAGACGGCGAGGAGCGTCCAGGCGAGCGCCTTGTTCCAGTGCCACAGGGTGAACAGGACCACCGCGAGCAGGCAGGTGTCGATGAACATCGCGCCCGTCACCGCGATTCCGTAGGCGGCGGTGAGGTTGGACGAGGAGCGGAAAGCGAGGACGAGCGCGATCACCATCACCATCAGCGCGTAGTTGATGGCCGGGATGTAGATCTGGCTCGCGAAGGATTCGCTCGTATGCTCGATCCTGAGGCGCGGCACGAAGCCGAGATGGATCGCCTGCTGGGTGACCGAGAAGGCGCCCGAGATCACCGCCTGGCTGGCGATGACGGTGGCGCAGGTGGCGATCAGCACCAGCGGCAGGCGGAACCAGTCGGGCGCCAGCATGAAGAAGGGGCTCTCGATGGCCTGCGGGGTGCGGATGAGGAGCGCGCCCTGGCCGAGATAGTTGATCATCAGGCACGGCAGGACGATGAGCAGCCATCCCGTCTTGATGGGCCGACGCCCGAAATGGCCCATGTCGGCGTAGAGGGCCTCGGCGCCGGTCACGGCGAGCACGACGGAGCCGAGCGCGACGAAGGCGTGCCACCCCTCGGTCATGAAGAAATAGACGGCGTAGAGCGGGTTGAGCGCCTGGAGCACGCCCGGCGCCGAGACGATGCTGATCGCGCCGAGCACCGCGATCGCGGCGAAATAGAGGCTCATCACCGGCCCGAACAGGCGGCCGACGGCGGCGGTGCCGTGGCGCTGGATCATGAACAGGCCGAGAAGGATGCCGACGGCGATCGGCAGAACGAACGGCTCCAGGCTGGACTGGACGACGACGAGGCCCTCGACCGCCGAAAGCACGGACACGGCGGGGGTGATCATCGAATCGCCGTAGAAGAGCGCGCAGGCGAACACGCCGAGCAGGACGATCGACCGCCCCCAGCGCGCCCCTTCGCTCTTGCGCGAGATGAGGGCGAGCAAGGCGAGGCTGCCGCCCTCCCCCTTGTTGTCGGCGCGCATGAGGATGGTGACGTACTTCACCGTCACCACGATCATCATCGACCAGAAGATCAGGCTGAGTACGCCGAAGACGTGGAGCTGATCGACGGGGATGCGGAAATTGTAGTGGCCGGCGAAGGTCTCGCGGAAGGCGTAGAGCGGCGAGGTGCCGATATCGCCGAAGACGATTCCGATCGCGCCGAGGGTGAGCGCGGCGAGGCTGCCGTGGCCGTGGTGGCCCGGCGCCGCGTCGCGCGTGTCGGGCAGGCCGCCGGCGGGGGTCGCTTCGCTCATCTCACTCCTTCGCCTCCGCCGCGCGGAAAAGCATCCCCGACACGACAAAACGGCCGCGCGAAGAGAGTTCCCGCGCGGCTGCGGGGCGTGCGGGTACGCCTAGTGGAGCGGATCGGCAAGCCCGGAGCGCGGACCTCGCCCGCGCTCCGGCCGTCCCGTCACGGGAAATCGACGGGCTGGGGCAGCGGCGCCGGCGTGGAGAGCGCCGCCGAGGCGAGCGCGACCATGTCGGCCGGGTGCGCGCCGGCGTCGAGGAAGCCGTACATCAAATTGCCGTGGGCGGCGTCGCTGTAGGCGTCCTGAAGGCCGGCGACGTGGCCGAGCTCGTGCATGACGACGTCGAGCAGGTCCATCGCCCCGCCGCCGCCCCAGCCGTGGCCCGCGGCGTCGTCGTCGATCGTCACATGGCTGCCGTCGGTTGTGCCAAGGTCGAGCCCGCCCAGGGCGGCGACCGTGAAGGTCGCGGCGTTCATCGCCGCCACCTGGTCGGCGCTGGCGCCCGCGGCGATCCAGTCACCGATCGCGGTGCCGACCGCCGAATCGAGTTCGCTTTGGGTCAGCATGTGGCCGACGAACTCGGTGCCGATCGCCGTCGCGAGCAGCGCCCCCGGCGGCAGCGGCGGCGCCGACGGCACCCCCGGAGCGGGCTGTCCATAGTCGGGCCCGCCGGTGAAGGTGACGGTGGCGTTGCTGTTCTGCGCCGAAAGATCCGCCTGGCTGGTCTGGGTGACGTTGATGTCGCCCGGCGCCGCGCCCTCGCCGAGCCGGATGATCCCGACGCCCGCCGCCGGGAGGCCGTTGGCGAACATGTTGAGGTTGATCGTACCGCCGGCAGCCGTGCTGGTGCCGGTGGATGCGTCGAACTCCAGGTGAGCGCCGACCGTGTCGCTCAGCGTGTTGTGGCTGACGGTCGCGCTCACCGTCGCGCTGTTGATGGCCCGGACCCGCACCAGCTCGACACTCGTGTTGCCGGTGACCAGATTGTGGTCGAACAGGGTGCTGAGGTTCGCGCTGTTCTGGGCCTGGAGCAGCACCGCGTTGGTGCCGTTGCCGCTGGTCCAGAGGTTGCCGTGCTGGCCGATCGCATTGTTCGTGACCACGGCGGTCGCGACGGCGCTATTGGTGAGGCCCACATTCACCGCGGCCTTGCTGGTTGAGCCCAGCCGGTCGATCGTATTGTTGTCGATGAGCAGGTGGCTGGTGCCCGCGTCGGCCGAGAAGGTGATGCCGCGACCGCCGGCCAGGTCCTGGATGACGTTGTCGGTGAAGCTGAGATTGGCCGTGGCGGTGCCGCCGTTCGACGCCGTGATGGCCCCGAACGTGCTGATCGCCTTCTCGACGTTCGAGAAGGTGTCGCGCTCGACCGCCGCGGTCATGGTCATGCTGCCGAGCGACGTCAGCACCACGCCGCCGAAACCGCCGGCAAGCGCGTTCGAGAAGTTCGAATCGGCGATGACCACGTTGACCGTGCCGCTCGAGGTGGCGGTGCCGTTCACCTGCACCGCGTCGCCCAGCAGGCTGGTGAAGCTGCTGTTCGCCACCCGGATCGCCATGTTCGACGTGCCGTCCGCCTGCACGCCGAGCCCGTCATTGCCGGTCGCCCCGCCGGTGATGGTGCTGTTGGAGAGGGTGAAGGACGTGAGGTTGGAATTGCTGTTCGAAATAGTGATGGCGTTGGCGGTGCCGCCGCTCGTCGTGCCGAAATTGCTGATCGACGTCCCCGTCACCGTATCGGTGCCGTGCAGGTTGGTCGCCTGGATCGCCGACCCGCCCGTGTTCGAGATGACCATCGAGGAGAGGTTCACGTCCTGCGTGTTGTTGAGGACGATCCCCGCGCCGCTGGTGCCGCTGATCGTGCCGCCCGAGCCGCCCGCGCCGGTGCCGGTGACGGTAAGGCCCCCGGCCGTGCCCGTCGCCTGAAGGACGATCCCGTTGGTCCCGCCGGTCGCTGACACGCTCTGGAAGGTGAGGCCGGCCGCGCCGATCTGCGTGCCGACGATGTTGATCGCCGCGCCGCCCGCGGCGGTGACGCTGTTGCCCGCGCCCGTCGCCGCCACCGAGCCGCCGCCCGAGGCGTTGAGGCCGATGCCGGTCGTGGTCGAGATGGCGAAGCCTCCCGCCAGCGTCAGCGACCCCGCATTGCCGATGAAGTCGATCGCGTCGGCCGTTCCGGTGGAGAGGGTGCCGCCGCCGTTCAGGGCGACGGTGACGAGCGCGCTGCTCACGTGGACGCCGCCGCCGCTCTGGGTGCCGGTGATGCTGGTCGCGCCGGAGACGGTGAAGTCGCCCGTAATCCCTTCGAGGTCGATGGCGCCGCCGCTCGAGCCGGTCGACTGCGCGGACGTGAAGGTGATGTGGACCTCGCCGCCCTGGTCGATGTCCACGACCTGGCCGGAGCCGGACTTGCCGACGTCGCTGACGTGGAGCGTGCCGACGTCGCTGTTGCTGTCGGAGATGCCCGCGCCGGTGACGCTGCCGATGTCGAAGCCGGAGACAGTGTTGTTGTGGGCGACGTCGACCGCGTCGTGGCCGGCGCCGCTCGGCTCGGTGCCGGTGACGACGATGGTCGGACGCGTGCCGGCATGCTCGATCGTGTTGCCGCCGACGATCAGGTCCTCGCCGCCGCCGACCAGCACCTGGTTGTCGCTGAGGTGGATGCCGTCGGCCTCGGTGTAGGTGCCGGTGCCGCCGCGCAGGTAGATCGTGTCGCCGGGCTGCGGGCCCGTAGCCGAGCCCTGCGCCGCGTTGAACGAGGCGATGCTCGTATAGGGATCGGCCTCGGTGCCGAGATTGGCGCTTCCGCCGGCGCTGTTGTCGATGAACCAGACATGGCCGCTGACGCCCACCGTCACGGTCGCGGTATCGGTGGCGCCGTGGGAATCGGTGATCGTGTAGGTGAAGCTGTCGGAGCCGCTATAGCCGGGCGCCGACGTATAGCTGAACGACCCGTCGGGGTTCATCGTGACGGTGCCGCCATGCGCCGAGGTGGCGTCATAGGCGGTGACCTGGGTCTGGCCCGCGCCGCCGCCGAGCGGCTGGTCGTCCGTGTCGTTGGCGAGGACCCCCGTGCCGGCCGGCACCGTCAGGGTGACGTTGCCGATCGCGCTGTAGCTGTCGTCGTTGGCGACGGGGGGGTGGTTGTCGGCCGCGCCGGTGATGGTGACGGTGACCTGCTGGTCGGCGACTCCGCCATGGCCGTCGGAGACGTGGACCGTATAGGTCTGGGTCACGACCTGCCCTTCGGCGAGGCTGTCGAGCGCCGAGTCGGAGACGCTGAAGTGCCAGGCGACGGTGCCGGTGCCGTCATTGACCGGATCGAGGGTGAAGCTGCCGAGATAGCCGCCGCCGTCCGGCGTCGCCGTCGCGGTGTGCGTGTCGCTCGTGTCGAGGTCGGTGAAGGCGATGGAGCCGTCGGCGTGGTGGACGGCGACATTCTCCTGGGGATCGCCGTCGGGAAGCTCGGCGACGGCGCCGCTCGCGCTGGTGTTGCCCGCGTCGATCACCGGCGCGTCGTTGGTGCCGGTGACGGTGATCGCGACCGTCGACGTCGAGGTCGCGCCATGCTCGTCGCTGATCGTGTAGCTGACGTTTACGACCTGGCTCTCGCCGACGGCGAGATGGTCGAAGTCGCTGCCCGGATTGAACTGCACCTGGTTGCCGACGACCGAGGCGCTGCCCTGGCCGGACGGCGCCGAGGCGGCGGTGACGGTGAGCACCGCGCCGTCGTCGACGTCGTGATCGTTCGCAAGAACGTTAATCGTGACCGGCACGTTCTCGCTGGTCGTCGCGGTGTCGGCCGTGGCGACCGGAGCGTCGTTGGTGCCGGTGACGGTCACCGTCACCATGGACGAGGATGTCGCGCCATGCTCGTCCTGCATCGTGTAGGTGAGCGTGACGGTCTGGGTGGCGCCGGCGGCGAGGTGATCGAAGTCCGTGCCGGGGTTGAACAGGACGTTGTTGCCGCTGAGGCTCGCCGTGCCCTGCCCCGCCGGCGCCGAGGCCGAGACGAGGCTCAGCACATGGCCGTCGTCGACGTCGGTGTCGTTGGCGAGCACCGCGATCGAGAGGATCTGGTTCTCGGTGCCCGCGGCCGTGTCGGCGTGGGCGACCGGCGCGTCGTTGGTTCCGGTGACCGTGACGGTGATCGTCGAGCTCGACGTCGCGCCATGCTCGTCCTGGATCGTGTAGCTAAGGACGACCGTCTCGGTCGCGCCGGCCGCGAGATGGTCGAAGTCGGCGCCGGGATTGAACTGGACCTGGTTGCCGACGGCCGAGGCGGTGCCCTTGCCGTTCGGCGCCGAGGCCGAGACGAGGCTGAGGACGGCGCCGTGGTCGACGTCGGTGTCGTTGCCGAGGACGGAGATGAGGAGCGTCTGGTTCTCGGTCCCCGCCGCGGTGTCGGCGTTTGCAACGGGCGCGTCGTTGGCGCCGTTGATCGTGATGGTGAGCGTGCCGGTGCTCGACAGGCTGCCGTCGGAGACGGTGTAGGTGAAGCTGTCGGTGGCGGTTTCCCCCTGCGCCAGGGCCTGCGCGTTGGACGCGAGCGTGTAGCTGTAGGTGCCGTCGGCGTTGAGGTGGAGCGTCCCGTAGGCTCCGACGAACGTGCCGGCGGTCGCCGTCAGGTTGTCGTGCTCCCAGTCGAAATCGTTGGCAAGGACGCTGGTCGCGCTGAGATAGGTGCCGGCATCCTCGCTGACGCTCGCGGTGTCGGCGTAGGTGATCGGCGCGTTGTTGTGGGTGAGGTCGATCAGCGCGTCGCTGAACTTGAGCTTCTGGATGTTGATCAGGTGGTCGGTGCCGTCGGTGCCGACGAGGTCTGTGACGTACCAGCTCTGCGCTCCCACCTTGACGAACTTGTAGTTCTTGATGGAGCCGGAGAAGACCGCCGTATCGGTTCCGGGGCCTCCGTTGATGAGGTCGTCGCCGCCGCCGCCGATGATCGTGTCGTCGCCGGGCCCGCCGATCAGGATGTCGTTGCCGCTGGTGCCGGTGATGGTGTCGTCGCTGCTGGTGCCGGTCATCGTGGTCACGGTGAGTCCCCCCTCGCTTTACGGTGAGCGCAAGCACAGAATTCCTGCATTTCCGATGAACCAAGTCACACGCATGCAGGAACAGCCGCGAGCGGCGCACCTTCGTTGCAATCCCCCCCTCACCTGCAGTCCAAGGGCAAAAGCCTGGCCCGTTCGATTGCTCGAGCGGACGCGACTCGGACGAGCGCGTGCTGGAATTGCTTAGACTGATCCTGCCGGGAAGCGCTGTCTAGACCATTTGGTAGTTTCGCCGCTCTTAACCTGGACTGGACACGTCACGAGCTCCCGCCCGGGCCGCGCCGGTCATCGGCGCAACCTCGCTTCCAAGGAGGCTGCGAAAGGTGTAAATAGGCCCACGGGGAAGGGAGATAGTCGCCTTGAACGGCAGCTGTCGGCGAAACGCCTCGGCATGGACCGGGGCGTTTCGTTTGAGAGCCTCGCAACCCGCAAAAAATTTCGGTCGGCCGCGTTTTTCGCGGGAACCGAGCGGCAGCAAGGCCGTTGAGCCTGTACCCCACGCGGCGGTCAGCTCCCCCTCCCCCCCTCCCCGCTGACCCCGCACGAGCCCCGGTCGAAAGACCGGGGCTTTTTCTTTGCGCGCGTCGCAGGCTCGCGTCCGCCTCGCGCTCTGGTCCGGCCGCGCGGCTGCGGCTAGGAAGAGGCCGAATCCGTAAGTCGCCCGAGGGAGAGCAGCCGATGTCGCGTGAGCCCGCTTATCCGAAGGACGCCGCCGTCACGCCTCCGCCGGCCGCGCAGAGCGCCGCCGCGGCCGGCGATGCGGTGCAGGCGGCCGCCGCCACCAAGGATTCCTCCCGCCGCCGCAAGCAGCTGGTGACCGGCGCCGCGATCGGCATCGGCTCGGCCGCGATCGTCGCCGCCTTGCTCTACGCGAACCGGAGCCGCAGGGCCGATCGCGGCTGAATGGCGGCGACACCGGCCTGAACGGCGCCTTTCCCGTCGATTCAGCCGAGCCTCAGGCCGGCCGCGCTAAACGATGCTCCTGAAAGCAAAGGAGTTCCCGTCATGCGTAAGCTCGTCCTGGCCCTGTCGGCCGTAACGCTCGCAATCCCCGCCGCGATGCCGGCGCCGGCAATGGCGCGCACGCACCGCGTCCACCACGTCCAGCGCGTCGCCTATCCGGCCGCCTATCAGTGCCGCCGGCCGAGCGGCACGACTGGTCTCATCGTCGGCGCGGCCGCGGGCGTCCTCGCCGGCCGCGAGCTCGACAAGCATGGGGACCGCACCACCGGCACGGTGCTCGGAGGCGCGCTGGGCGCGCTCCTCGGCCGCCACGTCGAGCGGCACGTGATCGGCGGCTGCCGCTGAGCCTGGCGTCCCGGGCGCACCGCTCCGGGTCCCGTGGGAGCCGAACGGTGCGCTAGCGGCCTGATCAGCCCTCGCGCTCGCGGCCGTACCATTCCTCGAGGCGCATCAGCTGGTCGTACTCGCCGTAGGGCGCGTATTCGGGGTGGAGCTTGGCGGTGAACGGCTCCGCCCCGGTCAGCCACTTCTCGGCCGCCGCGATGAAGTTGCGCGCCGCGCGGGTCGTGAAGTCCGCCGGGTCCTGGCCGGTGCGCCCCCCGACCGGGCTCGCGGTGAAGCCGAGCTTCCCTGCCTTTTTCGCCAGCGACCAATATTCGAAGGCGGCCGGCACCCCTTCGATGCCGTCGAACCCGCCGCGCTCGGCGATCAGGCCGAGCAGTCCGAGCTGCAGCGAATAGCCCTCGGCGACCGCCTTGGGCCCGGGCGGAGTGCCGGTCTTGTAATCGACGATGGCAAGGCTTCCGTCGGCGCAGCGGTCGATCCGGTCGGCCATGCCCTGGACAGTCACGCCCGCAAGCTCCGTCTCGCCCCACGCCTCGGCGCGGAGCGGCCTTCGCCCCGCTTCGCGGTTGCGGGCGACTTCGGCCGCGATCCAGTCGATCGCCTCGAGCAGGCGCGGCTGCCACAGCGCCCGCATGAGCGGGTGCGCCGACGTCTCGGCGAGCAGCGCCTCGGCGCGCGGCCGCAGGCGCGCCGGGTCGCAATCGTCCTCCTTCATCCACGCCTCGAGAACCTTGTGCACGGCGCTGCCGCGGAAGGCGGCGCTCGGATCGGCGTCGACATCGTCGAGCGAGGGTAGCGCCAGCATCTTGCGCGCGTAGAAGGCGAAGGGGTCCGCCTTGAGTCGGTCCACTTCGGTGACCGAGATCGTCTTCGGCCGGAGCCTCGCCTCGGGCGCCGGCGCAGGCCGCTTCGCCGGGCGGTAGTCGGCCGGCCTGTCGATCGCCTCGGCCCACCATTTGTGGCTGCGGGAACGCGTGATCCCCCCCGTCATCGCCTCCAGGCGCAGCCAGAAGCGCGAGGCCACGGCGGGCGCGCGCGAGTCGCGCCGGGCGCGGGTGACGAGCACCTGCGGCCCTCCGAGGGTGCCCGCGAAATCGTGGGCGGCAAGGCCGATCCGCCGCTCGAGGCTGGGCAGCCCGAGCTCGTGCCTGAGCCGCGGCGCCAGCCAGGGATCGGGCGTCGGCAAGGCGGGCCACACCCCCTCGTTGAGGCCGCCGAGGAT
>Ga0157369_10001984_pt1 | contig 24634 bp, 22 predicted proteins | sample C25metaG_FD_113461 | JGI IMG/M metagenome (GOLD analysis project Ga0157369, IMG submission 113461) | Corn rhizosphere microbial communities from Kellogg Biological Station, Michigan, USA - C2-5 metaG | ecosystem: Host-associated > Plants > Roots > Rhizosphere > Soil | place: USA: Michigan... | reverse complement strand
GTGAACGAGATCAACGGCACATCCGGATGCTTCACCAGCGCATCCCCGGCCTCCTCACCCAGCCCGTTGACCAGGTTGAACACCCCATCCGGCACCCCCGCAGCACGGAAGATCTCCGCCCACAAGCTTGCCGAGAGCGGTGTGAACTCGGCCGGCTTGAGCACGACCGTGTTCCCGGTCGCCAACGCCGGAGCCAGCTTCCAGCTCTCCAACATGAACGGCGTGTTCCACGGCGTGATCAGCCCCGCCACGCCGATCGGCTTACGGTTCACATAATTCAGCTGGCTCCCCGGGACCTTGTAGGCGTCATCCGCCTGCGCAACCACCAAGTCGGCGAAGAACCGGAAATTCTCCGCCGCCCGCCGCGCCTGGCCCAACGCCTGCGTGATCGGCAGACCGGTATCGAACGTCTCCAACTCCGCCAGCCTGGCATCCTGAGCCTCCACGGCATCCGCGATCCGATTCAACACCCGCGCACGATCCCGCGGCTTCAACCGCGGCCACGGGCCGTCGCGGAAGGCGCGCTTCGCGGCGGCGACCGCCAGATCGATGTCCTCCCTCTGACCCGCAGCCGCCCGCACATACGTCTCGTTCGACACCGGATCCAACACATCGAACGTCTTCCCGGACACACTGTCCACGAACGCGCCATCGATGAAGTGCTGGATCCTCCCAGGCAGATTCTCCGGGATGTGATGAATGGATACGGTGTGCTGCGCCATGCGCTGCCTCCTTGGCTAGGAATTCAGAGAGAGTGGGGCTGAGGGCGGACGCGCGCGTCCTGGTACGCAGGGAGGGCATCCAGGCTGATGACACTCACGCGTTGTCGCTCCTCGTCGTGGCGGATGGACTGAGCATATTCGAGATTGTATACGATTTGAGGATTCATGCAAAGAGTCCGCGCGACCTCACTACGCGGCTGGGCGAGGACCGGCTCCAACCCCAAGGGCGGGGTTCAGGCGAATCGGCATGTCACTGCTCCCAGGGTTCCGTAGTCGGCGTGGATGGTGTCGCCGCGCTCCACCCAGAGCGGCCGGGTGAACGAGCCGGCCAGGACGATGTCCCCCGCCTCCAGCCGCGTGCCGTGCTGGGTGAGCTTGTTCGCGAGCCACGCGACTCCGGCGGCGGGATGGTCGAGCACCGCGGCGGCGACGCCGGACTCCTCGATGGTCTCGTTGCGGTAGAGCAGCGCACCGACCCAGCGCAGGTCGACCGCATCCACCGCCACCGGCCGGCCGCCGACGACCATCCCGCCCATCGCCGCGTTGTCGGAGATCGTGTCGACGATCGTGCGGCCCTGCAGTTCGATGCGCGAGGAGAGGATCTCGAGCGCCGGGACGACGTACTTCGTCGCGTCGAGCACATCGAACAGCGTCACGTCCGGGCCTTCGAGCGCAGACGCGAGCACGAAGGCCAGCTCGACCTCGATGCGCACGTTCGAATACTGGTCGAACGGGATGACGGAACCCGTCTCGTGGACCATGTCCGCGAAGATCGCCCCGTAGTCCGGCTCGGAGATCCCCGTCGCCTGCTGCATCACCTTGGAGGTCAGGCCGATCTTGCGGCCCACCAGCCGGCGCCCCGCCGCGAGCCCGCGGTCCACCCACACGCGCTGCACGGCGTAGGAGTCCTCCACCGTCATCCCGGGGTGGCGAGCGGTCAGCAGCGGAACGGTCACGCGGTCACGCTCGGCATCCGCGAGTTCGTTCGCGATCGCCTGGATGGTGTCGGTGTTCAACACAGCAGTCTCCTCAGGTCGATCGGCACGATCCTGCCAGCGTAGGTTTTCGACATCCCCCGCGGATTGCCGGAGAGCGAACGACGGTAGTGCAACGGCGCACGGTTCGACCTGAGCGGTTACGCGACGCGCACCTGGTGCAGGATTCTCGGACGGCGAGAAGCAAGCGACCGATTTCGCGGCGGTCTCGAACATGAGGAGAAATGTGCACAGACAAGTCGTCGTCGTGTCGGGTGGTGGCACCGGAATCGGTGCCGCCACAGCGCACAGATTCGCACAGGACGGAGCCGACGTCGTGCTGCTGGGACGACGCCGCGAACCGCTGGAGGCTGTCGCAGCCGGGATCGGAGCCTGGGCGATCCCGTGCGACACGAGCGATCGTGCGCAGGTGGATCAGGCGGTGAGCCGCGTGGTCGAGCGCTATGGGCGTCTGGATGCGGTCATCGCGAATGCCGGCGGCCACGGCGTCGGCGCAGTCGCAGAGACCGATGACAGCCAGTGGGAGCTGTCGTTCCGGACGAACGTCTCCACCGCGTTCATGCTCGCCCGCGCTGCGCTGCCCGAGCTCGTGGAATCCCGCGGCAATATCGTCGTCGTGTCCTCCCTTGCCGGGCTGTTCGCCGGCCCGGGGGTCGCCGGATACACCGTCGGCAAGCACGCCCTGCTGGGGCTCACCCGCAGCCTTGCCCGCGACTACGGCCGGAAGGGGGTCCGGGTCAACGCCGTCTGTCCCGGCTGGGTTCGCACACCGATGGCGGACGAGGAGATGGACGTGTTCGCATCGGAGACGGGACTTCCCGGCCGGGAGGAAGGCTACGCCGTCGTGACGCGCGACGTTCCGCTGGGGCGTGCCGCAGCGCCGGGGGAGATCGCGTCCGTGATCCGCTTCCTCGCGTCCCCTGACGCAAGCTACATCACCGGCTCCACTCTCGTGGTCGACGGTGGCGCCCACATCGTCGATCTGCCCACCGTCTCGATGTCCTGAGCGCGCGATGTCCTCAGCCCTCGGCACGCTTCGCTGCGAGCGGGCCTAGTGCTGGCAGGTGCAGGCGTCTCCCCCAGCACAGCAGGAGGACGCGGCCGCGCCGTCGGGCAGGTCGAGCGCCGGGTTGCGGTCGAGGAACCCGTACGGCTTCAACGCGAAGCCCGAGTAGTCCACCGGCATGACCGGCCAGTCCTCCGGCCGCGGGATGTGTGTCGGGCCGAAGACGTGCCAGAGCACGATGTCCTCGTCGGCGAGCGACCGGTCGGCCGCGGTCCACGCCGGCAGGCCCGCACCTCCCGCGTGCGCGTTCGGGTAGTCCCCCGCCGGGAACCGCTCGGCCGGGTCGAACCGCGTCGCCCACAGGTGCTTGGTCGCGAAGGTGGCGCGCCCGAAGACCGTGGAGTCCGGTTGCGCCATCAGGGTCGCGCCAGGCTGCGGAACCAGGTGGAACGCGGTCGGCTTCCCCACCGCGTTCCGGCGGGTCGAGCTCGTGACCTCCCACACCCGTGCAGTGGCCGGGTTCGCGAGCCTGGCGGCCTCCGACTCGCGCGCGATCGGGGTCGTCGTCCAGGTGAAGGCGTTCCCGTACGGGTTGTCCGGGCCGGTCGGGATGCCGACCACGTCCACCTCGGCGAGCGAGTTCCGGTCGCCGTCGATCGCGACGTCGAGCCGTGCGCAGAACAGGTGCTGGTGCACCGGGGCGAACAGGCCGCGGGCGATCTCGGTGGCGTGCGGATCGCTGCTGCCGGGGATGCCGGCGCCGGCGAAGACGATGCCGGTCGCCTTGGCCTCCACCTGGATCGTGCCGTCGAGGTAGAAATACCAGAAGAAGCCGTAGTCGTAGTTGCCGATCGTCGAGAAGTACGAGACGACCAGACGGCGGGAGCGTCGCACCTCCGCTTTTCCGCCGAGATCGGTGTGCTTCCAGAGGATGCCGTAGTCCTCCTCGTGCATGCACACGACCTGCGGGATGGTGACCGGGTTGCCGTGGTCGTCGGCGACGATCCCGTCGAAGTAGTGGATGACACCGAGGCAGTCGCAGCCGAGCGCGAGGGTGTTCGCGTTCTTGCCCAGCAGGTACTCGCCCGCGTCGAAGTAGCTGATCCAGAACCGGGTCGGCGTCGTGTCGCCATAGGGCACGACCATCTCGGGCACCGAGCCACGGTACAGCACCGACCGGTCCTCATCGCCGTCGCGGAACGTGACCTGGTTGAGCACCAGGCCCTCCCGCGCGTTGAAGCCGACCCGGAACCTCCAGTTCTCCCACTCGACCGCCTGCCCCTCGACGTGGAAGCTCGGACCCTCCGGCTGGGTGATCTCGATCGGCTTGAGGGAGGTGCGAGCCGGCCCGACCGTCGCGGCGTCGTAGTTGCCGTCGAGCTCGGGCACGGGGGTGTCGCCCTCGTCCTCGACCCGGATCACCTCGCCGCGGGTCAGGTCGATGTGCACGATGAGCCCCTCGACCGGGTGCGACCACGGCGAGTCGTCCTCGGTCGTGCGGAGGAAGGTCAGGCTGCGGATCGCGCGGCGGCCGACCTCGTCCGCGCGGTTGAAGTGGCCGGGTGCGAGCGGCGCGCAGAACGCCAGCTCGATCCGGTCCTCGAGTCCGCGCCGCCGCATCGCCGCCCGCCACTCCGGCGACGCCTTCGCGATCTCCTCCGCGCGGCCGTACTCCTCGAACAGGTACTGCGGTTGCCCGTACGGCGCCTCCGCCGTGCCCAGCTCGCGGTAGCCGACCAGCTCGTTCGTGGTCACCGATACGATCGCCTCGCCGGACACCCCGGTCGCGGTGTCCAGGATCACGAACAGGATGCGGCGCTCGATGAGATCGCCCGGCCGGAAGGCGGCGACCGCCTCTTTCGCCGGTTCGACCGGGAGCACGTTCGGGAACCGGGTCGACTCCGTCACAAGACCGGACGCCTCCAGCACGCGACGCCCCGCGGCGATCTCGCTCGCAGTGAGAGAATCGAGCGGATGGGCGACGGCTTCGTGTGCCATCGTCCTGGTGGTGTGGTCGTGGGCGGACATAGAGATCCTCGCTTCGGGTCGTCGACTCAGTATCGACCTTCCCCTTCAGGCGATCCGCCTGTCGCACCTGAACGTTCCGATTCAGACAATCTCTGTGCGTGCGGAGCCAAGCCGCAGGGCTCGTGTTGGCTGTTGGATCGAGTCCGATCGTGAACCATTTCGCGCAACCACCGAGGAGCACCCGATGACCTCTACAGAATTCGCCGACGATGTCGTCGGCGGCCGGACCACCGCCCACCGAAGGCTCGGTGTCCCCGCCGTCACGTTCATGATCGTCGCCGCATCCGCACCGCTCACGGTGCTCGCCGGCGGCGTCACGACCACCTTCGCCGTCACCGGCGTCCTGGGTGTCCCCCTCTCGTTCCTCATCCTGGGCGTGACACTGGCGATCTTCGCGGTGGGCTATGCCGCCATGAGCCGCTTCATCACCAACGCCGGGGCGTTCTATTCGTACGTCGCCCGCGGCCTGGGCAGACCCACCGGCGTGGGAGTCTCGATCGTCGCACTGATCTCGTACAACACGATGCAGATCGGCGTGTACGGACTGTTCGGCTTCCAAGTGTCGGCGTTGCTCAACACCAAGTTCGGCTGGGACGTACCGTGGTGGATCCCGGTGCTCGTGTGCATCGCGATCGTGGCCCTGCTCGGGGTCAATCGGGTCGACCTGTCGGCCAAGGTGCTCGGCGTCCTCGTCGCCTTCGAGTTCGTCGTGGTCATCGTGTACGACATCGCTACGTTCGCGGTGTCGCCGGACGGCGTGAGCGCGGCCGCGCTCACGCCGTCGGCCCTGTTCGTCCCGGGAGTCGGAGCCGTCTTCGCCTTCGGGATCGCGGCATTCATGGGCTTCGAGTCGGCAGCGATCTACGGCGAGGAGTCGAAGGACCCCAAGCGCACCATCGCGCGAGCGACGTACACCGCCGTCGGTGTCATCGCGCTCTTCTACGCCCTCTCGTCGTGGGCGATGGTCGTCGGCTCGGGCGGGAGCAGGGTCATCGCCGATTCGCGGACGCAAGGCCCCGACCTGATGTTCTCGTTCCTGGCGACCCACGTCGGAGTGATCATGAGCGACATCGCACAGCTGCTGTTCGTGACGAGCCTGTTCGCCTCCCTCGTCAGCTTTCACAACGCGGTCGCGCGCTACTTCTTCTCGCTGGGGCGGGAGGGCGTCATGCCGTCCTGGCTCGCCCGGATCCGGCACCACAGCGGGGCGCCCTGGGCGGGCTCGGTGACGCAGACCGCTCTCGCCGCGATCGTGATCGTCGCGTTCGCGATCGCCGGCGCCGGGTGGACACCGCCGAAGGGTGCCCCTGCTGCGCTCTTCCCCGTGCTCACCCTGTTCTCCTGGCTGACCAACACCGGGGCCATGGGGCTGACTCTCCTCATGGCGATCGTCTCGTTCGCCGTGATCGGGTTCTTCCGCCGGAACCACCACGCCGTCGGCTCCTGGCAGCGCACCGTCGCCCCCGTGATCGCGGGCGTCGGGCTCCTCGTGGTCTTCGTCTTGATCCTGGTCTACTTCAACACGTTGCTGACCAGCGACCCGACTGCGCCACCGAGCGCGACGACCTTCATCCTCCCCGCCATCGTGATCATCCCCGGCATCCTCGGGGTCGTCTGGGGAGTCGTCCTCAAACGGTCGAACCCCCGCGTGTACGCGCAGATCGGGCACGGTCCCGAAGAGTCGGGCGCACCGGAACTCCGTGCCGACGAGTGACTCAGGACGGTGCGGAGGTCACAGCCAGGCGGCAGTCCGCAGGTCCGATGGAGACTCGCCGTACGTCGCCTTGAAGACCCGGCTGAAGTGCGCCGCGTCGGTGAACCCCCACTTCGACGCGATCGCAGCAACGGACCGGGTCGCGTTGAGGGGGTCCACCAGGTCCCGGCGAGAACGCTCCAGCCGACGAGAGCGGATCCAGGACGACACGGTCGTCCCGTGCTCCTGGAAAAGCCCTTGAAGGTGCCGGGTCGAGATGAAATGGACGGCGGCGATCTCGGTGGGCCCGAGGTCGGCGGACCCGAGATTGGATTCGATGTAGGCGTGAATCCGGCGCATCAGAGCGCGATGCGTGTCCGTGGGGTCGGTCGTAAGGTCGAGTTCCTGAGCGAACAGCGTCGACACGAGGTCGAGCGCGCTGTGCACGAGTCGTCCGCCGGCCGCCCCGGAGAGCTCCTCGAGATTGCCGACGATCTGCCCGAGGAACGGCACGATCATGCCGGAGATGCCGGACCCGCCATCGAACCTGACCGCCGTCAGCTGCGACACCAAATCCGCCGGCAGCCCCAGCAGTTGCTTCGGGAACATCACGACCATCGTCCGGAAATCGTCCTCGAAGACGAGCGAGTACGGCTGATGCGTGTCGTAGACAGCCAAATCGCCCGGACGCAGGAGGGCTTCGCGTCCGTCCTGGATCAGCAGGCCCGTGCCGGACAACAGCATGCTCAGCTTGAAGTAGGGCCGATCCGCTCGGGCGATCAGCTCCGGAGTCCGCTCGACGACATGCCGTGTCGCACTCACTTCGCACACGTGGATCTCATCGGCCTGCGCCGCGCGGATGCGACCCCAGAACGGTTCCGGCCGGTCGCTCGTCACCTGCAGCGGCACGAACGACTTCGACACATTGTTTCGGAACGCGTTGAAATCGTGAGTGGCGTCGGTGGTGACGCCGTGAGCGCCACGAGTCCGCTGACTGGGGGTAAGCACCATCGACCTCACTGGAACCGGGGACAGCTTTGTATACGATCCGTGAACGGATGGTAGCACCCTGCACTCCGCATTGTCGCTATGCACCTCTAGACATCGGCAGTGCGCGTCTGGTCAACGCCGTCCGGTGACTCCGGAGGGAAGCTGAGTCGGAGGAACCATTCCGATGAAGGAGTCCGAGATGACCGATGTCCGCGACCTACTCGCTCGCGTCAGCGCGCCAGAAGGATCGGGCCGCCCGATCCACGATGCTGCCACCGGGGAGGTGATCGGCAACGCTCCCGAGGCCGGCGTCGACGTGCTCGACGATGCGGTCGCCCGCGCCCGTGCAGCCCAACCGGCATGGGAGGCGCTCGGACACGACCGCCGGATCGAGCACTTGCTTGCCGCGGCGGACGCGGTCGACGCCCATGCGGAGGAACTCGCCCGGCTTCTGTCACGCGAGCAGGGCAAGCCGCTGAACGGTCCGAACGCGCGATTCGAGATCGGGGCGTGCTCGGCGTGGCTTCGCAGCACCGCCGGCGTCGCACTCGAGCCGCAGGTGCTCGTGGACGACGGCGACACGTACGCCGAACTCCACTACCGTGCAGTGGGAGTCGTCGGCGCCATCGGCCCGTGGAACTGGCCGTTGATGATCGGGATCTGGCAAATCGCCCCTGCGCTCCGGATGGGCGACACCGTTGTCGTCAAGCCCAGCGAATATACCCCGCTCAGCGTCCTCGCGCTCGTCGACGTGCTGAACGAAGTGCTGCCCGAGGACGTGCTCATCGCTGTCTCAGGGGGCCGCGAGGTCGGGGCGCGCCTGGCATCCCACCCCGACATCGACAAGGTGATGTTCACCGGCTCGACCGCGACCGGTCGCCGCATCATCGAGAGCTCCGCAGGCAACCTCGCGCGACTCACGCTCGAACTCGGCGGCAACGACGCCGGCATCGTGCTGCCCGGCACCGACGCCACGGCGATCGCCCAGGATCTGTTCTGGGGGGCATTCATCAACACGGGGCAGACCTGCGCCGCGCTCAAGCGCCTCTACGTGCACGACTCCGTGTACGACGACGTGGTCGAGGCCCTGGCCGAGGTCGCTCGCACGACTCCGATGGGAAACGGGCTCGATGAGGACAACGTCCTGGGTCCCGTGCAGAACAAGCAGCAGTTCGACATCGTGAACCGTCTGGTCGAGGACGCGAAGCGCCGAGGTGCCCGCATCGTCACCGGTGGCTCCCCGGCGCGAGAGCTCGGCGAGCTGTTCTACCCGATCACCCTCGTCGCCGATATCGAGGACGGCGCCCCGCTCGTCGACGAAGAGCAGTTCGGTCCGGCGTTGCCGATCATTCGATACACCGATGTCGAGGACGCGATCCAGAAGGCGAACCGGCTCGACGCGGGCCTCGGCGGTTCGGTGTGGGCGAACAGCCGCGACGAGGCACGGGCGGTGGCTTCCCGAGTCCAGGCCGGGACCGTCTGGATCAACTCGCACGGTGGTCTGCACCCGCTCGTCCCGTTCGGCGGCGTGAAGGGCTCCGGCTACGGCCTCGAATTCGGCGTCGAGGGTCTGAAGGCCGTCGCAGTCCCTCAGGTCATCAACGGCTGAGGCCTTCCCCGGGCGTCAGCGGCACCTGGTCGGGCGCGAGGAATCCTGTCCGACCAGGCAGTCTTCGCGGCACCGCCGGTCAGTCAGGGCGAATCCCTTCGACGAGGCGCCGGAACGCAGCAAGGCTCGAACGACCCCGTTCACGGGACTCGGTGGCTCGAACGCCCACGACTCGGACCATTCCGGCGAGCAGATACGCGGCTTCCTCCGAATCGATGTCCACGAGCTCGCCGGCGCGCTTCGCCTCGGCCAAGGCCAGCACGAAGTCGTCATGAGAGCGCCTCGATCCAGCGCCCTGCACGCGCACGATCGCGCCGAACTGTGCGGCCGCCACGTTGTAGAACCGGCCCACTGGTCCCCGGTCGGCCAGTTCGAGCATCGCCAGGCCGTGCGCGAGGATCCGCTCCTCCCACGATCCGCTCGGGTAGGTGCGCACGAGCTCGATGAAGTCGTGCGCCGCGCGCACATACGCCGATTCCACGAGCTCATCGACGCCGCCCGGAAAATGTGCGTAGATCGTCGCCCGCGAAACGCCGGCCCTCGTCGAGATCAGCTCGATGAGCGGTCCATCCACCTGGTCGGAAGCGACGACCTCCACGACCGCGTCCAGGATGTCGGAGCGAGTTCGTTCTCGCTGTCGCTCCCTCAGCGTCATCACCGCATCAGCCATTGCCACCACCCTATGCGTGCGCCCCGAGTTCAGGCTTCTTCGCAGATTATTAAATCCTTGTTACGTTACTTGAACTTCGAGATCATTTCCCATACTCTCAGTTCAGTTTTAGTCCGCACATCGACGTGAGGAGCTCACATGACCAGCACCGAAGCCGGAACCTCCCGGCTGGCACACAATTCACTCGGCGTACCCGGCGTCGTCTTCCTTGTCCTCGCCGCCGTAGCCCCCCTGACCGGAATCGTCGTCGTCGCCGCGATCGGCATCGCACTCGGCAACGGCGCCGGAATGGTCGGCGCGTTCGTGCTGGTGACGATCGCGCTGCTGCTCTTCGCCATCGGCTACGCCCGGATGTCCAAGGAAGTCGTCAGCGCCGGCGGCTTCTACGCGTACACGGTGAAGGGCCTCGGCAGGCCGACCGGCGTCGCCGCGGGCTACGTCGCGCTGCTCGGTTACAACTTCTTCGTCGCGGGCGCCGTCGGCACCAGCGGCTTCTTCATGCAGACCATCATCGCCACCCTGACCGGCTGGAATGTTCCGTGGCTCGTCTGGGGGATCGTCTCCGTCGTGGCGGCCTTCCTCCTGAGCCGGCGGGGCATCGACTTCAGCTCCAAGGTGCTCGGCGTATCCCTCGTCCTCGAGGTTTCGATCCTGCTGGTCTTCGACTTCTCCGTCCTGTCCACCACGGGATTCAGCTTCGGAGTCTTCGCTCCGTCCGCCGTGTTCTCCGGCGCCGTCGGCGTCGCCCTCCTCTTCGCGGCGAACGCGTTCGTCGGATTCGAAGCGACAGGCCTGTTCAGTGAGGAGGCCAAGAACCCCCTCCGCACCATTCCGCGAGCCACCTACACCGCGATCATCTTCATCGGCGTGTTCGCCGCGTTCACCACGTGGGCCATCGTGAGCGCAACGGGCGTGGCTCAGGCCCAGTCCGTCGCGCAGAAGCACCTGGCGACCGGGGACCTGGTGTTCTCGCTGTCTGAGAAGTATCTCGGCCCTGTCCTGACCGACCTGATGATGGTCCTGCTTCTCGTGAGCCTCTTCGCCGCCCTGATGGCACTGCACAACTCCGCTACGCGCTACCTGTTCTCGCTCGGCCGCGCCGGAATCCTCCCCCGCCGTCTCAGCCGCACCCGGAAGAACGGCTTCCCCCAGTTCGCCTCGCTCGTGCAGTTCGCCTTCGCGACGCTTGTGGCTGCCATCTTCGCTTTCGCCGGTCTCGACCCGATCGCCTCGCTCGTCCCGAGCATGACCGGCATCGGTACCCTGGCCATCCTCTTCCTGCAGCTCCTCGCGGCGATCGCGATCGTCGCCTACTTCCGCCGTCGACGCGACCAGGCAGTGCTCTCGAGCTTCATCGCTCCAACACTGGGCGCGATCGGACTCGCAGCTATCGTCATACTGGCGATCGTCAACTTTCCGGCGCTCGCGGGATCCGATGCGCCGGTGATCGCCCTGCTCCCCGTCCTCCTGCCCGCCGCCCTCATCGCGGGATTCATCGCCGCGGCGGTGATCAAGCGGCGCGACCCCGAGAAGTACGCGAGGCTCGCGGACGACATCGAACGGACCACCATCGAATCGGAGGCGGAGTCCGAGGTGGAGGCTCCCCGGTCCCCCGAACCGCAGAAAGAGCTGCCATGACGTCCAGTCCCACCGCCATCGACCCCGCCGCCGAGACGGCTCGCCGATCGCTGCACCTGTTCGGCATCGACGACCAGGCCCGGATCGAGTTCGTCAACCGCCGGGAGAACATCGTCTTCCGCGTCACCGCCGGCGAGAACGACTGGGCGTTGAAGGTCCACCGGCCTGGATATCACACGGACAGTGAGATCCAGTCCGAGTCAGCGCTCCTGGAGACGCTCACCGGCGCGGGAGTCTCCGTCCCGACTCCCGTACGACGGGCGGACGGCAGCCACGTGGCGCGCGTGGTCGACGCCGACGGGACCAGCACCCAAGTGACGATCCAGCGGTGGCTCGCCTCCGCGGTTCCGCTGGGGTCCTCGCCGCTGACCTTCACGGGACATGCGCGGCCGACCGACGCGCAGCTGGTGCAGTACGGGCGGACCATCGCGCTCCTGCACCGCTGCTGGGAACGGACCGGCACGCCCCCGGGATACGACCGCCTCGCCTGGGACGCCGCCGGGCTGAGCGGCCCGAATGCACTGTGGGGCCGCGCCAGCCGTCTCGGCGGTCTGACCCGGGAGCAGCGCGAGACGTTCGAGCAGGCCGAGGAGCAGCTGGCGCAGGACCTCGCCGGCCTCCCGCGGACGCCGAGCACCTACGGGCCGATCCACGGAGATCTGACGCTCGAGAACATCCTGGAGTCCGAGCGCGGTCTCTCCGTGATCGACTTCGACGACTGCGGAGAGGGCTGGTACCTGTTCGACCTGGCGACGGCCTGCTTCTTCCTCACCGGTCACGGCGAGTCGGAAGAGATGGTGGGCGCGGTGCTGCGCGGGTACCGGAGCGAACGCTCCCTGAGCGTGGCCGACAGACAGGCGTGGCACCCCCTCCTTCTCGCCCGCGCCCTTTCGTATCTGGCCTGGTCGGTCGACAGGCCGGAGGTCGAAGCGACGCAGTTCCACCTGGACAGTGTCCTTCCTCACGCGTTCCGCGCCAGCCTGCTCTACCTTTCGACGGGCCGCACCGGCTGGACCGACCTCCCCACGAACTGACCGGCCTGCGTCATCGGAACGACATACTCAACGCGAAATGGAAGCAACACATGACTGATCTACTCACCCGCCGATTCGCAACGCTCGGACCCTACAGTCCGCTGTTCTACGACAGCCCCATCGAGTTCGTCGCTGCGAGCGGCGTCTGGCTGACAGACGCGAACGGCATCCGCTACCTCGACGGCTACAACAACGTCCCCCACGTGGGTCACGCTCATCCTCGCGTCGTCCGGGCCATCGCCGAGCAGGCAGCCACTCTCAACATCCACACCCGCTACCTCAACGACCGGGTCGTGGATTACGCGGAGCGCCTGCTCAGCACCTTCGACGCGGAGATCGACCGCGTCATCTTCACCAACAGCGGGTCCGAGTCCAACGATCTCGCGTTCCGGATCGCGACCCAGCACTCCCGATCCAGCGGAATCATCGTCTCGGACTTCAGCTATCACGGCCACACCCAGGCGCTCGCTCGCGTCACCACCGGCCTCACCGCACACGAAGGCCTCGGCGATCACGTGCGCACGATTCGCGTTCCCGATCTGGACGGTGCGGACGCGGGCGTGCCGGAGGCCGTGGTCCTCGAACGAGCCCTTCGGGAGCTCGCCGAGGCGATCGCGTCCCTCCAGGAGACCGGCCATGGGGTGGCCGCGATCCTCTTCGACTCCCTCTTCTCGACGGAGGGGCTCAACCGCATCCCGGACGGCTATGTCCGTCAGGTCGCAGCTCTGGTCGGTGCAGCCGGCGGGCTGGTCATCGCGGATGAGGTCCAGTCGGGATTCGGACGCACCGCCCGGAGTTTCTGGGGCCACCAGAACCACGGCATCGTTCCCGACCTGGTGACGATGGGCAAGCCGATGGGCAACGGACATCCGGTGGGCGGTGTCGCGCTTTCCGCCGCGCTGATGGACGAGTTCGGTCCTCGGAACATGTACTTCAACACCTTCGGAGGCAATCCGGTCTCGGCGGCCGCGGGGCACGCTGTCCTGGACGTCCTCGCCGACGAGGAGCTGATTCAGCGAGCGCAGGTCAACGGCGCGAAGATCAGGGCCGCCCTACACGAGCTGGGACGGGAGCATCCCTGGATCGGCGTTCCGAAGGGCGATGGTCTCTTCTTCGGCGTGGAGGTCTTCGATCGCCCCGTCCTGGACGACGAGGCGTCGCCGGATCCTCGCAGGGCGAAGGCGGTCGTGGAGGCGATGCGGGAACGCCAGGTGCTCATCAGCCGCATCGGACGATCGGATGCCGTGCTGAAGATGCGTCCACCGCTTGCGATCGACGCGGCGCAGCTCGATGTCCTCCTCGACAGATTCTCGGACGCGTTGAAAGCCGTCGGATCAGTGGCGCTCGCGCGCTGAGACGTTCCATATAAGACAATACGTTTCACCTAAGAAAGGACGCGTCATGCGTATGCCGCTCACCCCCACCACCCGGCTCGACATCGCGTTGCTCACGTTGCGGCTCGGCCTGCTGGTCGACTTCTTCGTCCACGGTTCGCAGAAGCTCTTCGGCGCATTCGGCGGCGGAGGGGTCGCCGGGACCGGGGCCTTCCTCGCGTCGATCGGCGCGAACCCGGGACCGCTCTGGGCGGTTGTCGTCGGGTTGGTCGAGTTCGGCGGTGCAATCTGTGTCGGCGTCGGTCTTCTGACCCGTTTCGCTGCAGCCGCCGTCGCTCTCGACATGTTCACTGCGATCGCGCTCTACAACTGGCCTCACGGATTCTTCGCCGAGACAGCAACGGGTGGATGGGAGATCAACATGCTCATCATCGCGATGTGCGTTGCTCTCGTGCTTGCCGGCCCGGGCGCGTACTCCCTCGATCGCGTCGTCGTTCGCGTCCGGCAGAACCAAAGGGCCGCCAGCCTCGCAAGCTGACGACTCGGCCACGGCGTCAGGAGGCGGCGGTCCTCGAGCGTGTCGCACGCCGCCTCCCAATGGGATGGCTACCCGTTGATGACGCGGGGAACCGCTACGGCCTTCAGACCCTCCACACCGAACTCGAGACCGTAGCCGGAACCCTTGACGCCGCCAAACGGAATGAAAGGGTTGACGCCGCCGTGCGAGTTGATCCACACGGTTCCCGCCTGCAGTCGCGCCGCGACCTTCCGTGCCTCGTCGCGATCACTCGACCAGACCGAGCCACCAAGGCCCACTTCCAGTCCGTTGGCGCTGGCGATGGCATCCTCGACGTCCGAGTAGCGGATGATCGGAAGTGCCGGCCCGAACTGCTCTTCGTCCACCAGCGCGACGCCGTCGCTGACATCGGCGACCAGGGTGATCGGGTAGAACAAGTCGCCGAGTTCCGTCGCGGGCCGGCCTCCGGTGACGATGCGTCCGCCGTTGGCCTTCGCGTCGTCCACGAGGCGCTTGACGATCTCGAACTGTTCCTTGTTCTGAAGAGGCCCGAGGACATTCTGCTCGTCCAGGCCGTTACCCATCGGCATCTGCGCGGCAACCGCCGCGAGTGCCTCGACGACCTCTTCATAGATGGAGTCGTGAACGTACAGGCGCTTCAGGGCGGCACAGGTCTGCCCCGTGTTGATGAATGCACCCCAGAACAGGTCTTGCGCGATCGCCTGCGGGTCGGTTCCCGGCAGGACGATGCCCGCGTCGTTGCCGCCGAGCTCCAGCGTGAGCCGCGCGAGGTTGCCAGCCGAGCTCTCGATGATCTTGCGTCCGGTGTCAGTGGACCCCGTGAACATGACCTTGTCGATATCCGGATGGGATGCCAGGCGCGTGCCGACCCCTCTGCCGCTCGGCACGGCGATGAGCACGTCGGGCGGGAGGACCGAGTTCAGCACCTCCACGAGCGCAAGCACGCTCAGGGTCGTGTTCTCGCTGGGCTTGATCACAACAGTGTTGCCCATCCGCAGCGCCGCCGCGAGCTGCCAGATGCCAATCATGAGCGGCCAGTTCCAGGGGCCGATCGCCCCGACCACGCCGACAGCGTGATATTGCAGCTCGGCGTAAGTCTCGCCGTCGTCGATCAGGACCTCAGGCTCGATAGTCAACGCGGCATTAGCGCGCAGCCAGGCTGAACACGCGCCGACTTCGAAGCGAGCATTGGGACCGTTCAGCGGCTTGCCCTGTTCCCGGGAGAGCAGGCGGGCGAGCTCCTCGGCATGAGCATCGACCGCATCGGCTGCTGCCACCAACGCACTCTTGCGCGCTCCGTGCCCCGACGCGTCCCACGTGGGCTGCGCCGCCAGGGCGCGGGCGATCGCCGCATCCACATCAGCCACCGACGCAACAGGTGCGTGGCCGATGAGCCCTCCGGTGGCCGGGTCATGCACGGGCCGGCCGGAACCTTCCGATGCACTGACCGTGTTGAGCAGATCCTCGTTTGTCGAGGTTGCCTTCTGAGTCATCTTGTCCTCCTTAAAACGTTGTTTCTGCGACGTGGTGTTGCCGGTCGGTGAGGGCGCCGACGATGAAGACGACCGGGACCACCAGTAGGAGAATGACCGCCAGCACCGGCTCCCCTCCGATGAGTACTGTGAAGTTGGCGACGACCAGCCAGAGCACTCCGATCAGTGCGAGTCCCGCGATGGCCGGTGCGGTGTAGTGCTGCCAGATCCGCCCGTTGATCCGGTTGCGGATGAAGTACGCGATGACGGCGGCACTGCAGAGGATGTAGAGCGCGACGAGAGCGGCGACGGCAAGTCCGCTGAACCACGAGAACAAGGTCAGGACCGGGTCCAGGCCCAGAATCGCGAACGGCGCCACCAGCACGACGGCGATCGCGGTCTGCACGTACGCGGCCGCGGAAGGCGCCTGGTGCCGATTCGTTCGGGCTACCGACACGGGGAGGGAACCCTGGCTGCCGAGCGCGTGCAGGTAGCGGTTGATGCCGTTGTGGAAAGCGAGGATGCCTGCGAAGAGGGAAGTGATCAGCAGGATGCTAGCGGCGACGCCGGCCCACCCGCCGAGCATTCCGTCGAGGGCATTGAAGACGAAGGAGGTCGAGTCGCCCGAGGTGATGGCCTTATCGGCCTGATGCACAGCGCTCCCTGCGCCGTAATAGGAGATGAACATCCACGACACGAAGCTGAAGAAGAGGGCGATGATGGCGACGGAGAGGTAGGTCGCTCGTGCAACGGTGCGCTTGGGGTCTTTGGCTTCTCCGGAGTAGATGGCGGTGGATTCGAATCCGAACATCGACGCCACAGCGAACATCAGCGCGACGCCGGGTGCACCTGCCAGAACAGCGCTGGGCGAGAAGCTGGCTGCGACGTCGAGGCTTCCACCGTGGGGGCCGCCTCCGGTGAAGAGGACACCCAGCGAGAATGCGATCAGGATGGCGAACTCGAATCCGACGAGGATCGCGAGCACGCGTGCACCGAGCTCGATGTTCAGCGAGCCCAAAACCTGCACGATGACGATCGTCAGCAGAACCGGGAGCCACCAGGGAATCGTGACGCCCAGGTTCGCACAGAGGGCGGACACGCTTGCGCCGAAGAGGCCGTACATGGCCGCTTGCACGGTCGCGTAGGCGAGTATGGCAAGCCATGCCGAGCCTGTTCCGACGCGTTTGCCGATTCCGGCGCTGATGTACGCGTAGAACGCGCCTTTCGCTTGCACATGCCGGCTCATGGCGATGAAGCCGACGGCGAAGAGCACGATGATGATGCCGATGACGAGATACGCGCCGGGGGCGCCCGCGCCGTTGCCGAGCAGGATCGTCAGAGGGAGGGCGCCGGCGATGCCTGTCAGGGGCGCCTGCGCCGAGAGTACGAAGAAGAGAATTCCCATCACTCCGATTGCGCCTTGGCGCAAGGAGGTGGAACGGGTGGCTGACTCCTCTACGACGGGAAGAGGGGTTGCTTGGTCGGTCATTGCGATCTCCTTCGATCGGCCGGATGACGGTTCGGGTGGATGTTTGTGCTCAGACGTGCGTTCGTGTGGCGACCGTGGCGTCGATGACGGTTCTGGCTGCCGCGAGGCCGGATTCGATGGCTCCGTCGATGAAGCCTCCCCAGCCATCGGCGATGTCGGAGCCGGCGAAATGGATGTTGCCGTGGGGGCGTCGCAATTCCTCCAGCGACTCGGTGAGGAAGCCGGTGCGGTGCATCGGCCAGGTCTCCTGGGAGAACTCGTCGTTCACCCAGTCGTGTGCGGAGGTCTCGAGAACGGTCGCGTCCGGCACGAGGCGGCGCAGGATCGCCTGAACGGCGGCCGCGTCCGTCGGGTCGATGGCGTTCGCATCGGGGCCGAACGCGATGACGTAAGTCTTGCCATCGCTGACGTATTCGGACTGGAAGAAAGTCAGCGGCCAACCCGCGCTGCCCAACGCGACGAAGGCGGGCCGCTCCGGAATCGTGAACCAGATCTTCGTCCCGAGACCGACCTGGCCTCGCTCGATCGCCTCCGCACGCGCGGGAGCGATCGGGGGCTGGTAGTCGATCCGCCCCTGCGCGTGCAGCGGAACGGTGACGATCGCCTTCCGCCCCTGCACCGCGCGCCCGTCCGCCAGTTGCGCCCGCACACCGTCCTCGTCGGTGATAAGACGACGCACGTCGGCACCGAGGTAGGTGTCCGGGTCCCCGTCGGCGGCGATCGCAGACGCAAGCGCTCGCGTACCTCCCTGGATCTTGTACGTCGCGCACGCCTCGAAGTTGAGCTTCCAGTCGCCATTGGTCAGGGCGACCCAGCGCAGAGCCTGCGTGTAGGCGGCGTCGTCCAGGTGGCCATTGAAATTCAGCGTCCAGAAAGCGAGAATCAACGACTGCTGCTCCTGCGTCAGTCCGAGCGAGAGAATGCGCTGCTTCACCGTCTCTCCGTCAAGGTCGCGGAAGCTGGTGGAGGTCAGCGGCGCGAAGGGCTCCGGGAACGTTTCGCGGGACGCGCCGACGAAGCGTTCGTTCGGATCGTCGAGGAGGTCGAGAAGAACGGCCGGGTCGCCATGGACCACCTTGGAGCCATCCCACCAGTGCGCGTCCACTGGCACGGGGCTTGGGGCGAGTCCGATTCCGTACCGTCGCAACTCCGCCCAGACGTAGGGTTGAACCCAGTGAACCCAGGTTCCCCCGAGCTCGAGTTCTTTCCCCAGCCGCTCGTCAAGCCAGGTGCGGCCGCCGATGCGATCGCGCGCTTCGATGAGCGCCACTGAGCGGCCGGCGTGCGACAGCTCCCGTGCAGCAGTCAGCCCGGCGAACCCGGCGCCGATGACGAGGACGTCATAAGACTCTGTTTCGGACATTGCGGCCTTCAGGAATAGACGAAGAACTCGATGGTCGGCTCGTGCACCGTCCACAATGCAGTGACGCCCCGGTTGATCGACGCGCTCGCTCCGGCCCGCAGGTCGAGGGTTGCGCCGCCTGTGATTTCGACGGTGACGTGACCCTGGAGAATGTGGATCGTCTCGTCCGCGTGACCAGTGACCTCCATGGCTCCGGGCGCCTGCTCCGGCGAGATGAACCAATAGCCGGCAGCGAGCTCGGCGCGGTCGCCCTCGCCGGGTCGGCGGATCCACTGGACGGTCCCCACCTCGAATGGTTCCGCGGCCTCGCCATCGAGTTGTGCGCTCGTCACGTAGTCAGGCTCAATTCCCGTTGACATCGTCGTCTCTTTCTCTGAGGCCGCTTCAGGATTCCGCGACCGTTGACGATCAATATAAGCATTTGCTTAGTTTTACGCAAGGGCGGCTTTTTCGTCGCTAACATTGGCGTGTGGCTCGGCGAGTGAAGTACGGAGCGGGGCGCGATGTCCTGATCGAGGCAGCCGTGCGCGTCGTCGCCGAGCGCGGCCTGCGCGGACTGACCTTCCGCGCCGTCGCAGAGTCGGCTGAGGTGAACAATTCGCTGGTGGCGCATCATTTCGGCAACCGCGAGACCCTGCTCGCCGCCGCCCTCGACTGGTCTGTCGAGCAGTCGATCGAGGCAACGACCCTCCTGGACTTCGAATCCGAGGAGACCTTCGTCGACGCACTGTTGGAGTCACTCCGCACGAACCTCGGCCTACAGGTATTCCAGTACGAGATGATTCTGGAGGCACGCCGCAACCCGCTGTATCGGCAGGCGGTGGAGCACCTGTACGAGCGCTACCTCGATGCCATGCTCGTCGGCCTCAACCACCTTGGGGTGCAGGGCGACCTCGCGGCGACAGCCCGTTACGTCTTCGCCTCACTTGATGGCCTGGTATTGCAGTACCTCGCTGGTGTCGATGAGTCGACGATCCGCTCCGCGATCGCAAGTCTCTGGCGCAGCTTGGGCGCCCGCGACGTCACGACGTAACACCCGAAGGCGCAACTCCAGATCAGCGGCTGGATTTACGGAGGTTCATCAGGGGTCATCCGTTCTGCGGAGGGCGTGGGATTCGAACTCTAGCCTGACACGAGAGATTGCCTGCCCTGATTGCAAAATCCCCGGAATAGTGCGGATTTTGGGTTTCTACGACATGCCTCGATACAGTCCGATCTAGCCCGAGTGTTGTCAAAGTGTTGTCACGATCCCCGCTACCGTTCGCCCGTCAGCTGCGGTGCCTCAGCACATCTTTGACGATTGTGCATGGGTGACATCTCTCCCCGGGGTAATCGAGCATCCACTCTTGACCCTCCGCCCGACGCCGCTCGGTGGGGCCTGTTTGCAAGAGCTTTCGCGGCATATCCTCACTCGCTGCGCTCGCTCCGGTATTCCACGGTCTCTTGCTCATTCGTCCCCGGCGCTGTTTCGGCAAGGGCGCCGGAAGGCAAATGGGTTTCAGATGAGAGAGGGAGCGCGTAATGAGCACGCACGTCACTTTGTACGTGGAGTCCGGATCCGCAACAACCGAACAAACCAAAGCAGCGATGGACCGCGCCGGCATCGCCTACGAGCTGGTGCCAGTCACCACGAACGACTATCCCCTGCAGGCGGTCGGAACCTCCTATCCCGCAGCACCGGTCACGGTCGTCGACGGGACCACCTGGGACGGGAACCGGCCGACCTGATCGCACGGCTCGCCACCCAACAGACACTCGAGGTCTACCAGGTGCCCGTCGATCCGATGGACGCCCTCTACTGCGAAAGCTGCCAGTGATGAGCGCCGCATACCTCCGCCGGTACCGCATCATCGTGCCCGCACACCTGCGCTCCTACACACCCGAAGAGACCGCCGCCAAGACCGGCCTGACGCTCGAGGAGCTGCGCCGCCTGCGCGAGAACGATCAAGGTCCGGCCTACGTCACAATCGGCAAAAGAACCATCCGCTACCTCCACAGCGACGTCCGCGAATGGTTCCTACCGCTGTTCCAGGACGTGGATGACTCCTAATCATCCGGCGAGGGACTGCGCGAGCGTTCCCCCTCAAGCTGGTAAACGAACATCATGCAGTTGTCGCCCTAGCATCGGCAGCCGCGGGCGCGAGCCCCGCTACTTGCACTACCTCGATTCCAAGCAAGTCACACTCTGGTTGGCATCTCGAGTCGTGAAAGCGTCTGTGCGACCCACGACACTCTCAAAGACTCAATAGCTACCAGGGACGCTAATAGAATTAAAAGATATGACCTGTGGGTACCCCCTCTAAAGTCTGCGGGACCCAAACCAGATGCTTAGACCAAACATTGGAGCGTATGTGAGCGCATGTACTCTGCACCGAGGGATCGCCTCATGACCGATTGGGGAGGTTCCAGATCAGGGCGCCCTCGCATGGTGGCCTTCTTCGGCGACAGCATCACAGATGCAGGCCACCGTCTGCCCGACACCAGTCCGCTCGGAGAGGGTTACGTTCGGGTCATCGCCGACGCCCTCTCAAGTCGACCCGCCGCGCCCGAGGTCGTAAACCTAGGAATTGGGGGCGACCGGGTCCGCGACCTCAGGGCTCGCTGGGAGGAGGTGCAGGCCGCACACCCCGACCTACTCACCATTTTCATCGGAATCAACGACGTCTGGCGCCACTTCGACAGCGCGCAGCATACGACTCCGGAGGCGTTCTCATCGGACTACCGCTCCATCATGGATGCTGCCGTCGCACTGGACACTCCGGTGATACTCATGGAGCCCTTCCTGTTACCGGTCCGCCCTGACCAACAGCAATGGCTGCCGGAACTCGAGGAGAAAATCGCTATTGTGAACCAACTCGGAACCACATACGGCGCACCCGTTGTTCATCTCCATCGGATACTGACGGATGCTGCAACCGATGGAATCGCGCCGAGCGAGCTAGCCGCCGACGGCGTCCACCCTTCACGACTCGGCCATCGCCTCATCGCAGAAGCCTGGCTTTGCGACGGGCTGAATCGCGCCGGTGAAAAAATCGGTGCCTGACGGTGAAATTCGGTGGGACGGCTCCTCCACCGCTGATCTCGAAGGCTCCGGAAGCGGTCTGCGCTTAGCGCATAATCGCTTTTCGGATGCGGACGATTTTCCCCTGCATTTTTTTCGGCGTCATGCACCGACGCTCCCTGCCTACCGACCCGAAGAGCGCACCGACCGCCTGGCACTTTCGCAATAAGCGTGTCGGCGACCGACGCGAAGGTGGTTTCAGCGCTCGGCCAGCTGTGAGAGCTTGGGTCCAAGCTAGCTGTCCGTGTCCTTTGTTGTTTGGGTGAGGCGCTGCGGGCGATGGCGGAGCCGACGCGAAGGGTTTGGCGATCGTCTCCCATGTCGCAGGTGGTGTTTGCGCGCGCATCTGCCGTGCGACATCGATGCGCTCTGGCGTCATCACGGTGGGGCGGCCGCCGCCGCGGCCTTGGGCGTACTCCAATCCGAGCCGGTGTTCTGCCGGATGGTGTCGACGCGCAGCTGCGCGAACACAGCGACGATGCCGAATAGGGAACGGCCCATCGGGCTTGTGGTGTCGATCACCGGCTCGGTGAGGCTCTTGATATCGACGCCCTTGTCCTCGAGTTCATGCAGCGTCTCGATCAGGATCCGCTCGGTGCCGCCGAGGCGATCTAGCTGTAGTTCCCTGGGACGTTGTGAACGCGTGACTTAATGCGAAGACCTCGGGGACGATGTGGGTTACCACACACACGTCGTTCACCGGAGGTCTTCGTGACTCACGCTAATGCACCTCTGACGCCGGAAGGGCGTCGCCGTTTGGCTGTTCTGGTTTTGGATAAGGGCTGGTCGTTGCGGCGAGCTGCGGAACGGTTCCAGTGTTCCGCGGCGACGGCAAAGAAGTGGGTCGATCGGATGCGGTCCGGGTGGCCGATGACGGATTTGTCCTGGCGTCCGCGCGGGTCGCCGGGACGTTGTCCGGCCAGAACCGAGCGGCGGATCATCGCGCTGCGCTTCACCCGAAGGTGGGGTCCGCACCGGAGCAGTTACCACCTGGGTGTTCCTCGATCGACCGTCGGCCGGGTTCTCGACCGCTATCGGATGCCGTCGCTGCACCACCTCGATCAGGCAACCGGTCTCCCGGTCCGTCGGCCCCGGCCGGCTCGATACGAACACGCCGCCCCAGGCGACCTGGTCCACATTGACATCAAGAAACTCGGCCGCATCCCCAAGGGTGGTGGCCATCGTGTCCTCGGTCGGCAGGCAGGCACGAAGAACAACGATGGCCACTGTGGCGGAGGGCGCGGCTACTCGTTTCCTGCACCACGCCATCGATGACCACTCCCGACTGACCTACTCCGAGATCCTGACCGACGAACGCAAGGAGACCGCGCCTACACCCGGTGGGCGCTGCTGCGCCGCGCCAGCAGAGACAACTCCGGCGACGTCACCATCGGCGCTGCCCGGCACGTCAAAGCGTCTCTGCGCGGTCTGGTCAGCTTCCTCACCTGGATCGACGAGCAATAGACGCCACTGCGGAACCTCAGCCAAATGCAGGTCGAAGAGTTCATCGGCCTCCGCACCGCGCGACGCTGGCTGCCACAGTTCCTCGCCTGGGCCGGCCATCGCTGAGATGAAGACCAGGACTACGACGCTCGAAACTGTTACGAGGGCGCTCGTACCGAGTGGGCGGAGAGGTTGGCCTTGCTCCATGCGTCTACGAAGTTCTGGACCGTCGGTGATTTGGGAGGAAGACTGCATGACGTCAAGACTCTGGCTCGGCTCAGCGAGCGGTCGGACGTCGGGCGAATCAGAATCTTGCGGTGCTATGGCATGTCAAGGAAGTCAGCGGAAACGTCGCCGCGAGCTGCTGCCACCACGGCGTGAGCCGCCAGGCGTACTACTGGCTGAAACGCTACGAGGCCGAAGAGTTCGTAGGGCTGAAGGACCGTTCCAGTGCCCCGCGCCACTCACCAACGGCGACCGACGCCGAGGAGGTGGAGAAGATCCTGTGGCTGCGGCCGTATCACTTCGGCCCGCAAAGAATCACAACGTATTTGAAGCGCTGTCACGATAACGAAGTTCGCCAGTCGGGGCCTGGCGGACCTGGAAAAAGCTCGGCTTCACCCGGCCGGCGGCTTCCCACGTTGCAACCGCAAAGAGACTCGGTGGAAACGTTACGAGAAGCGACGCCCGGGCCACGCCCTGCAGGTTGATGTGAAGCTCATCGAACCGCTGGGCCAGACGGGCAAAAAGAAGCGGTGCTACCAATACGCCGCCATCAATGACCGCACCCTGCTGCGCGTGCTGTAGGCCCATCCTGCCCATGATGAAATGGCCGCGATCCGGTTCATCGATCACGTGCTCTCGAAGCTGCCGTTCAAGACCAAGAAAGTCCAAACCGACAACGGCAGCGAGTTCGACCAGTCTTTCCGTTGCCGCCCGCCGCTCATGATCAGTTTTCTGTCCGGAACCGCACCGGTACACGATCGCAGTCGCCTCCCGAAAGAGTACGAAGGTGCGCCGAACGGTCAAGAGGGAGCCCATCACTTCCCCGGCGACGACTTCGTCAGGGCGGTGACAACCGCGACACGGCCGCCAGTGAGCCTGGAGGGGCTCTCGATTCGCGGTGCCCTGCCTGGTGGCGTTCGAGGCGGCAGTGAGAGCCTCCGCATCCCAGACTTCGGCGAGGGCACCTCGATCGAGCGGAGGTGACGGGGCGAATTGATCAGACGCGCAAAGGCGGAGGGAGGGCGATCCTCGCCCCTCCCTCCGCCTTTGCGATCACGAAGCGGCAGTGAGATTCCAGTACTGGTTGGACCCGTTGGCCGGGATCCACTGATCCAGTGCGGCACCGGCAGTGGTCGACCCGCCTCTGACCTCCAGCGCTTGGTTGGAGAGGAAGCTACGGATCTCGAGGGATCCGCTCGGTCCGTTCTGGAAATACCAGAGCTGTTCGTTTCCGGTTCCCGCAGTGAGCTGGACGATGGCGGCGCCGTGGGCGAAGGAGCCTCCGTTGACCCCCATCGGTTTGCCGCTGTTGCGGTTGACGATC
>Ga0157369_10001983_pt1 | contig 24647 bp, 27 predicted proteins | sample C25metaG_FD_113461 | JGI IMG/M metagenome (GOLD analysis project Ga0157369, IMG submission 113461) | Corn rhizosphere microbial communities from Kellogg Biological Station, Michigan, USA - C2-5 metaG | ecosystem: Host-associated > Plants > Roots > Rhizosphere > Soil | place: USA: Michigan... | reverse complement strand
CTCTCGGCGCGCTGGTTGCCCCAGCCGGCGCCGAAGCCGCCGCCGCCGAGCGTCCCCGGGCCGCCGTCATTGTCGCGCCGGCCGGTCATCCGATGCTCCTGCTCCCAACGCCGCTGGTCCACCTCGCGCCGCCGCTGGGCGTCGTCGTCGCCGAACCAGGAACGGACCTCGTCGCCGGCGCGGTCGAGGAAGCCGCGATCGTCGTCGTCGCGGCGATAGCCGCCGCGGCCCTGCTCGCGGCCATAGTCGCGCTCGCGGTCGCGGTCGTGACGGCCCTCGCGCCATCGCTCGCCGCCGTAGCGGTCGTCGCCGTAACTGCCCATGAAAGTCTCCTTTGCTCCGGGCCCGCGGCACAGGCGCGGCCGATCCGCGCGTGCGGGCCACTATTCTCAACCCATGTTAGGAGACGCCGTTCCGGCCCAAGAGGCGGGGCGTTCGCCCCCCTCGCCGAAGCGAGAAGCCGCTGCTCGAGGCGGACGGGACGGAGGGGAAATTGCCGCATTGCGAAAGCGGCCGCGCCCCGCTATCTGGGCGCCTTCTCGGGCCGCCGCCCTTCCCATGGGGCGGCCTTGCCAAGGGCGCGGGGCTGTAGCTCAGATGGGAGAGCGCTGCAATCGCACTGCAGAGGTCAGGGGTTCGATTCCCCTCAGCTCCACCAGCCTTTTCAGCTGCTTGAACGAACGCCCGAAGCACGCGCGGCGATGCGTTCCGAGCCCAGGCCATAGGGGTCCGGCTGGAAGTCGAGACCGTTCGCTCCGGGCAGCGCCGTAAGGTAGGTGAGATAGACCGGCACCGCCTCGGGCAGGTCGGCGCGCTGCTCGGGCGCGGCGCCGGCGGGCGCGGGGGCGCGACCGCGGAACAGCCAGCGGGCGAGCCGCGGCGCGTCGGCAAGGCGGACGCAGCCGGAGCTGAGGCGGCGGTCATCGCGCTCGAACAGCGACTTGCCGGGGAAGTCGTGGAGGTAGATGCCGAGCCGGTTCGGCATCATGAACTTGATCTGCCCCATGACGTTCGCACCGCCCGGAAGCTGGCGGATGCGCAGCGTCTCGGCGCCCGAGGCGACCGCGCGCCAGTTGACCGCCGAGGCCGGGATCGGCCGCGCCGAGTCGCTCCAGTCGGAGAGGATCTGAAACCCGCCCGCGGCGAGGAAGCCGGGCCCCTGCCGGAGCACCCGCTTCGCCCGGTCGCGGGCGAGGTCCGGCGGCATGTTCCAGTAGGGGTTGAGCACCGCGTAGCGCAGGCGGCTGGCCATCAGCGGCGTCTTCATGTTGGGCTTACCGACGATCACCCGCATCGGCCCGTCGACCCTGCCCCCCTCGACCATCCACAGCCGCGCCGAGGCGAGATCGACGATCACGTAGCGCGGCGCCTCGGCCGGGATGGCGCGGGCGCGGTCGAGATTGAGGAGCGCCAACGCTTCGTCGGCGGGGGCGTGAGGGCCGCGCCGCCATCTCGCGTAGCTGCGCTGGAGAGCGCCGTAGAGCGGGTTCATCCGCGTCGAGTCCGCCACCGCCCGGTCCAGCGAAGGCGCCGCGGCGAGGCCGTCGAGGAGCGCGCGTGCACCCGGCGGCGAGGGGGCGAGACCGTCCTCGGCCTGGAGCATCGGGTTGGAGGCCGGCGTGCGCAGGTCGCGCACGAAGGCGGTGAAGCCGCGCGAGAGGAGCAGTTCGGCGCGCGCCAGCGCCTGCGGATCGCCGCCGCGCGCCGCGTCGAGCGCCGCCCTGGTCTCCGCCGCGCCGTAGCGGGCCGGGTCGAGGCCGTGGTCGGCCGCGGCCGCGATCAGGGCCGCGGCGCGCTCGGCGCCCGGGCGCAGGCTCCTCCCCGCCATCCACAGCGGCCGGTTGCCGCGGGCGGCGTAGAAGCCGGCAATCTCCGGACCGACGTCGACCGGGGGGAGGCTCGCGGCGGTCGCCGGCCGCGCCTCCCGGTGCGGCGGCGGCGAGTCGGGGGAGCGCCCGCACGCGGCAAGGGCGAGACAAAATAAGAGGCTGAAGCGGCGGCCGGTCACGGGCGCCACCTCAGCCTCTTTTCGGGTCCCGATTCAAGACGGGCGGTTCGCCTGCCCCGTTCGGGGACGGCTTACGTATTCTGCTGCGGACGGCCGGACTGGATGAGCCGCTGCCGCGCCGTGTTCCCCGGCACGGCGATGTGCGTCGCCGGATCATATTCCTTGCCGACGGCGGGGCTGCCCTGCGGCACGTAGATTTCGACCCGGGTCGTCGAATAGCCGCTGGGGATGTAGCGCACCATGTAGCCGTCCGGATGGTTCGACCAGCGGCCGGACGGGATCGCCTGGCTGCCGGGCCCCATGGGCGCTGCGCCGGCGAGCACCGCCACCCGCTCCATCTCCGCGAAAGTCGCGCCGGGCGTGCTCAGCATCTGCCGAAGCCGCGACTCCGCCTGCGCGATCTGGCGGAGCGGCTCGGGCAGGCCGACATGGTCCGCCACCATGCCGAGCGCGTCCAATGCGCTGCGGTTGAGGCCGGCGAGCTGGCGCGGCGTGAGCAGCCGCGCGGCGGTCGCCTTGAGCTCGGGGGAAAGGTCCTCGAACTTCGCGCGGGCGATGATCGCCCACAGCAGCAGCTGGATGTTGTGCTGGTGAATCTCGGGATGGTTCACCGAGTTGCGCACGATCGTCATCACCGCGTCCTCGGCGGGGCCCTTGGGCGGCGCGTAGAGATAGCCGTCGCCGCCGCCCGGCCCATGCGTGCCGGCCTTCAGGCAATAGCTCTGGTCGACGAACATGTAATAGCCGGGCTGGAGCACGAAGCCGCCGTTGGGCGTGCGCTGGAGCGTCATCAACGAGCGCTCGGGCTCGCGGGGCGTGAAGCCGTCCTTCGACGAATCGCCCCACTTCGCGTCGGGCAGGCTGGTGGTGATCGGCTGCCTGTCGCCGAGCAGGTTCGGAGTCTTCTTCTTGAGCTTGTCGCCAAGGCCGCCGAGGCCGCCGAGCTGCGCGCTCACCGGCGCCGTCGCCGGGCCGACTGCCGAAATGATGATGAGCGCGGCCAGGCCCGCGCGCATGGCTGCACGAAATTTCATGTGAACCCCCAAAAGCCAAGACACGAGAAGGACTGCGAAAACAGCCTTCTCCCCCGCTCGCAATCTAACCGCGGCCCGCGGCGCGCGCCACCGGATTCTAGCCGGCGACGGACCGGGATGGCAGCGACAGCACCGCCCTCAGCCCGCCTTCCGTGCGGTTCTCAAGCGTCAGCGAACCGCCATGTGCCGCGGCGACGGCGCGGGCGATGGCGAGGCCGAGGCCTGCGCCGCCGTTCTCACGGTTGCGCGACTCGTCGAGCCTGCGGAACGGCTCCAGCACCTCGGCCAGGCGGTCTTCGCGAATGCCGGGGCCCTCGTCCTCGACGACGAGCCGCACCTCGCGCGCATCCCCTTCGATGCGCACCCACGCGCCGCCCCCGTAGAGCACCGCATTGTCGGCAAGGTTGCGGAGCGCCCGGCGGAGCAGGTTCGCCCGCACGTCGAGCACCAGCCGGTCGGCGGGGACGAACTGCGCCGGCCTGCCGAGCTCGCGCAGCTCCTCGACCACCGCCTCGGCGAGCGCCGCCACGTCGACCGGCCGCGCCGGCTCGCTCGAGCGGCCGGTGCGGGCGAGGACGAGGATGTCCTCGAGCGTCGCATGCATCTCCTCGACCGTCGCGACCAGCCGCTCGCGCTCGTCCGGCGGCTCCATATTCTCGGCCCGGATGCGCAGCGAGGCGAGCGGCGTGCGCAGGTCGTGGCCGATCGCTCCGAGCATCCGGTCCTTCTCGTCGAGCAGGTCGAGCGTGCGGCTGCGCATCGCGTTGAACGCCTCGATCGCCGCGCGGACGTCGCTGGGCCCGCGCGGCTGCACCGGCGCGCCGCCGGCGCCGTCGAACCGCCGCGCCGCCTCGGCAAGGTCGCGGAGCGGCGCAGCCAGCCTCCGGGCGATCCAGAAGACCGCGGCGAAGACGAGCGCGAACAAAGCGAAGGTCGCGACCAGCAGGCGGTGGGCGAGGAAATGGTCGAAATGCGGCGCCGGGATGCGGCCGTTCAGCCATTGCCCCTGGCCGAGGTCGACGGAGAGGAAGACCACCTTCAGTCGGGCGTGGGCGGGGATGAGCGGCGGCGGGCGGCCCGGCGGCGGCGGGATCGGCGATTGCTCCATCCGCACCGCCCCGCGCACCGGGCGGAGCGGCAGGCCCGCTTCGTGAAGTGCGCCCTCGAGCCTGCGCTCGACCTCCGGCTGGCGTCCGAGGCCGCCGCGGTCGACGACGCTGGTCCGGCCGAGCCGGTAGAGCATGCCGGGGCCGGCGGGCAGATCGGCGAGTGCGGCCGCGCGCTGGTCCGGCGGCGCCGCCGCCACGGTGGCGGCGACCTGCGCGAACCGGAAGATTGCCGGCCCCTCATTCTGCGCGAGGCTCAGTTTCTGCTGCTCGTTCAGGAGCGCGCCGAAATTGACGAGCTGGGCAACAAGAAGTGCCGCGCCCATCAGCAGCAGCATCTGCCCGAGCAGGCTCCTGGGCAGCAGCCGGCTCACAACCGGGTCACCTCAGCGGCGAGCATGTAGCCGCCGCCCCAGACCGTCTTGACCAGCTGCGGCTGCTTCGGCTCCGCCTCGATCTTGCGCCTCAGGCGCGATACCGCATTGTCGATGCTGCGCTCGAACGCGGCGAGCTCGCGCCCCTGGGCGAGGTCGAGCAGCTGGTCGCGGGTGAGCACGCGGCGCGGGTGTGTGACGAGCGCGAGGAGGAGGTTGTACTCGCCGGTCGAGAGCGGCACCGCGACGCCCTCGGCGTCGACCAGCTCGCGCTCGCCCGTCTTCAGCACCCAGCGCCCGAAGGCGAAGGCTTCCGCCCCCGCCGGCCGGCTCCGCGACGGCCGCTCGCCCGCCCGCCGAAGCACCACCTTGATGCGGGCGAGGAGCTCGCGCGGGCTGAACGGCTTCACGACATAGTCGTCCGCGCCGATCTCCAGGCCGACGATGCGCTCCGTCTCCTCGGCCTTGGCGGTGAGCAGGATGACGGGAATTCCGCTCGTCGCACGGACATGGGCGCAGAGCGACAGGCCGTCCTCCCCCGGCATCATCACGTCGAGCAGGATCAGGTCGACGCCGTAGGCGGCGAGCGCCTGGCGCGCCGCCGCCGCGTCCGCCGCCTTGGTCACCCGAAGCCCGTTCTTCGCCAGATACTGGGCGAGCGGGTCGCGGATCGAGCGCTCGTCGTCGACGAGAAGGATGTGGGGCTCGGCGGCGCTGGCCATGGCAACGTGTCCCGCGAAGGAGCCGCGGCGGTCAAGGGCGGCCGGAGCGGCGCGAGGAGCCGCGGCCGCCCTCCCGTTCAGGGCCGCGGCGGGCGCATGCCGCGATGCGCCGCCTCGAGCTCGTCCATCGTCACGACGCCGTCGTGGTTGGCGTCGATCTTCGCGAAGTGGCTCTCGAGATGGGCCTGGAACTCGTCGAGCGTGACCGCGCCGTCGCTATTGCGGTCGAGCTCGGCGAAGGGCGGGGGCGGCGGCGGGCCGCGATGGTGCCCCTCGGGCGGCGGTCCGCGATCGGCGCCGGGGGGCGGGCCGCCATGATGCTCGCGCATCATCTGCTGGTGGTGGGCGCGCAGCTCCTCCTCCGTGACTCGGCCGTCGTGGTTCGAGTCGATCATCGCGAACATCTGCGCGGCGCCGGCGCGCAGCTCGTCGAGCGTGACCTTGCCGTCCCGGTTCGAATCGAACATCGCCATCGGCCCGCCGCGCGGCGGCCCCGGCGGCTGGGCGGAGAGTCCGGCAGCGCCGAGCAGGGCGGCCGCGGCGGCGGAAAGGATGAGGATCGGCTTCATGTCTTCGTCTCCCATTGGGCGGCGCCCCTCGGCGCCTCCCTCTCCTTTCGTCTCCCTATGTCGCAGCCATGTGTCCGCGCGCGGGCTAAAGTGTCGCAGACTGTATCAGGCGAGGCGCGGCAGCGACTGGTCGGCCTCGCCCCAGCCGGCCAGCGCCTTGCTGCCGGCGCGGCGCAGCAGCGGCTTCAGGTCGGCGATCGTCCAGCGGCCGGAGCTCTCGATCTCGGGCAGCTCCTTCCACGTCACCGGCGCCGCCACCGGCGCCCCGGCGCGCGCCCGCAGCGACCAGGGCATGACCGCCGTCGCCGTCCGCTGGTTGCGCAGGAAATCGAGGAAGATGCGCCCCTTCCTGTCCTTCTTCGGAAGAGCGACGGTGAAGCGGGCCGGCTCCGCCTCGGCGAGCGCCGCACATAGCTTGCGGGCGAAGCCGCGCACCGCCGCCCAATCCCCCTCCGGCCGGATCGGCACGACGACGTGGATGCCCTTGCCGCCCGAGAGCATCGCGAAGCTCTGGAGCCCCACGGCATCCAGCAGGTCGCGCATCGTGAACGCCGCCGCCTTCACCTCGGCAAAGCTCATTCCCTCGCCCGGATCGAGATCGAGAGCGATCCGGTCCGGCTGCTCGACGTCGTCGACCCGACTCCCCCAGGCGTGGAACTCGATGCCGTCCGCGAGGGCGCAGGCGAGAATGCCGGCCTCGTCCTCGACCCAGAGATAGTCCTCCGTCCGACCGTTCTTCTGCGCGATCGGCACGAAGCGGATCGGCGGCCCGAACGCATCGCCGGACTCCGGATGCCTACGGTTCCTCTGGAAGAAGCAATAGCCGCCGGTGCAGCGGAAGAGGTTCAAGGGCCGCCGCCCCGCATGGGCGAGCAGGTGGGGCGCCATCGCCGCGTAATAAGCGAGCAGCGCCTCCTTCGGCGGGAGCCTCGGTTTCGTGTAGCTCGGCTCGCCGCCCGGTTTGGCGGTGCCGGGGATCGGCCGCGGGACGTCCGCCAATCCCCCGCCTCCGTCAGCGCGCCGCGGTGCGCGGGGGCCCCGGCGGCTGCGCCGGCGCCGTCCCCGGAGCCGGGATCAGCGGCAGCTCGACATAGCTTTGATGCCTGCCGGCCGTGAACACCCGCTGGGTCGCCTTCTGGAAGTCCGCGGGCTTGGCCCAGAAGATGTTCGGAACGAACGTCTGCGGGTTGCGGTCGTAGAGCGGGAACCAGCTCGACTGGACCTGGACCATGATCCGGTGCCCCGGCAGGAAGACGTGGTTCGCCGTCGGGAGGCCGAACGTGTAGCCGAGCGGCGCATTGGCCTTGAGCGGCTTCGGTTTGTCGAAGCCCTCGCGGTAGCGGCCGCGGAATATCTCCATCGCCACCGGCAGCTGGTAGCCGCTCATCTTCGGGTTCGAGGCGTAGACGTCGGGGTAGACGTCGATCAGCTTCACCACCCAGTCGCTGTCGGTGCCGCTGGTGGACGCGGTGAGGTGCACCACCGGCTCGCCGCTGATCGTCACCGCCTGGGTCAGCACCGGCGAGGTGAAGGCGAGCACGTCGGGCCGCCCGGACGGATTGCGCTGGTCGTCGACCAGCCAGCAGGCCCATTGCTCGCAGGTGTCGTAGCCCGCCGTCGGTACCGGCCGCGGCCGGTTCGGCACCGGCTTGGCGGGATCGGAGACATATTCGGCCCACTGGTCCTTGCCAGCGGTCGGAGCAAAGCCGAGGCCGGAATTCGGACCCAGGAACAGCCGCGTCGGCACCGGCGCGCAGCCCGCTCCCACGCAGGTGCTCGGCCACGAAGGCAGCCGAAGCCATTCGTTGGTTCCGGACTGGAAGGCGGTGACCGGCGCCACGTCCATCGGCGGCGCCTCGTCCTTGAGGTAATGGGCGAGGAACGGCGCCAGCACCTTCTTGCGCCACCAAAGCGACGTGTCGCTCCCGAACTTGAGTGCGCCGAGGCTCGATCCCTCCTCGATCTCCTGGCCGTGGTTCCACGGCCCGATCGTGAGGTAGACCATGTCGTTGTTGACGTCCTTCGGCTCGAGCGCCTTGTAGACGGCGATGTCGCCGTAAATGTCCTCGGCGTCCCAGAGGCCGTGGACGAGCATCGTCGGGACCTTGAGCGGCCGGCCGCCCAGGATCTTGTCGAGCGCCTGGCTCTGCCAGAAGCTGTCATAGGCCGGGTGCTCGAGGATCCGGCGCCAGAAGCCCATCTGGTCGAGCCCGCGCCGCTTGCCGAGTTCGCCCGCCGTCCCGGCGCGCATGTAGAGCTCGTAGTCGTCGCCCGTGTCGATCCACCATTTGGCGGTGTTCGCCCGGGTCCCCTCCTGCTCGTAGATGTAGGGCATGTTCTGCTGGCGGAAGGCGCCGTTGTGGAACCAGTCGTCGCCCATCCACCCGTCGACCATCGGATGCTGCGGAACCGCGACCTTCAACGCCGGGTGCGGGTTGACCAGCGCCATGAGCGGCGTGAAGCCGTCATAGGAAATGCCGAGGATCCCGACCCGCCCGTTCGATTCCGGCAGGTGCTTCACCAGCCAGTCGATCGTATCGTAGGCGTCGGTCGAATCGTCGACGTCAGTCGGGTTGAACGGCGACCCGGCGAGCGGCCGGTTCATGACGTAAGTGCCTTCCGAGCCGTACTTCCCGCGCACGTCCTGGACGACCCGGATATAGCCGCCGCCCACGATCACGTCGGCCGGATTGTCGTAGCCGGCGAGCGCCGATTCCATCCGGTTGCCGCTGCCGTGGCTGGTCTGCTCGTCGGCATTGTAAGGGGTGCGGGTGAGGAGGATCGGCGCCCGCTTCGCGCCGCGCGGCACCAGGATGACCGTGTGCAGCTTCACCCCGTCGCGCATCGGGATCATCGCCTCGCGCCGCTCGAAATCCCAGCTGTCGGTGATCGGCTTTAGGGTGTCGGGAGTCTCATTGTAGGGCGGCGGCGCGGCGGCTGGGGCGGCGGTCGTCGCCGCAAGTCCGGCGAGGAGGGAAAGGATCACCGGAACGCGTTTCACCATCAGCTTCATCCTTGTCGCATCGCCCCGGCGGCGGCCGGAGCGGTGGGGAGGTCTTCCTCAACGGGATCGCGAACGATCCAGGGGCCGCGTCGTTTCACGACCAGAACATAATAGAGTGCGGAGAGCAGCATCTGCGCCACAGTGGCGATCAGGCCCGGGCGGCCGGTGTCGAGGTCGACCCAGCTCGTCCAGAAGACGTAGGCGAGCGCCGCCACGGTGACGAGCGGCGCCAGCGGGAAGAGCGGCATCCGGTAAGGCGCATGCGCCGTCGCGCCGCTCCGCCGGCCCGCAAAGGCGGCGAACGCCATGGCGAGATAGGTGACTGCGATGCCGGCGCCGCTCAGCACGAGGAGGATCGGCAGCGGCACGAAGCAGGCGGCGGTCGCCACGGCGCCGACGACGAGGGTGGCGATCCACGGCGTGTGGTAGCGCGGGTGGACGGCGGTCGCCCAGGCGTCGAACGGCCGCCCCCAGGCCCCGTCCCGCCCGGTAGAATAGAAGAAGCGCGCGAACGAGATGATGCAGGCGATCGCCGCGTTGACGATCGCCACCGCCACGCCGAGCGCGATCCATCCGGCGAGCACGGGGCTGCCGCGGACCGTGACGAACAGGCCGAACGGATCGGCGCTCACGAACAGCGCCTTGAGGTCAGGTGCCCCGACGAGAACGGCGGCGAGCGGGGCGATCTCGACCAGCAGCGTCAGCACCAGCGCGAGCAGGATCACCCGCGCGATGCGCTTCGCCGGCTCGTGCATCTCCTCGGCGAGATAGACGGCGTTGCCGTAGCCGTTGAGCGCGAAGATGGCGACGGTGGTGGCGAGGCCGATGCCGGCGGCGGTCACCGGCCCCGAAGGACCGACCGGGTGGACGAGCAGCTCGCCGAACGGCCGCACCGGATCGAGCAGGCCGAGCACGAACAAAGTCGCGAGGGCGAGCAGCTCGACCGCGAGGAAGAGGCCGGTCAGCCACGCGTTGAAGCGGATGCGGAGCACGCTGAGCAAGGTGCAGGCGACCACCATCGCCACCGCCACCGGCACCGGCCGCAGCCCGGGCACCACGGTCGCGAGCACGTCGCTGAGCCCGAGGCCGACGACGGCGGGGAAGATGAAGTTGTTGATCGTGTTGACGCCGAGGATCACGAAGCCGGCGAGCGGCCCCAGGGTCCGCGCCACCATGACATATTCGCCGCCCGCCACCGGCCAGGCGGAGGAGAGCTCGGCGTAGAGATAGGCGGTGGCGACGCAGACCACGCCCGCAATCCCCATCGCCCAGAGCGCGCCGGTGCCGGCGTCCTTCAGCATTTCGGGGACGATGATGAAGACGGACGAGGCCGGCGTGATCGCCGACAGGGTGAGGAACAGGATACCGACGACGCCCAGCGACCGGCGGAGCGGCTGCAGCGTCGGCGCGGGAAGCGGCTCAACCGGTTGCACGGCGCCGCGTTTAGCAGCGCAAGCGGCCGGCGCAATGCCGCCCCGATCGCCGCTCAGGCTAGTGAGGCCAGGCCGTTCGGACTGAGCTTGTCGAAGCCCCCCCCTTCCGTTCTCCGGCCAAGGGGAAAGAACGGGGCTTCGACAGGCTCAGCCCGAACGGGGGTGGATCGGTGCCGCGACTCCCGCAACCCTCAGCTCCGCCGCCTTCGCCTCCGCGCGCCGAACCACCTCGCGCCAGCGCCGAAGCTCCCCCTCCGCGTCGTCGACCGCGCGGTGGCGCGGGGCGCTGCGCTCCGCCTCCTCGCGCACCTCGGCAAGGATCTCGCGCACCGCGCCCGCCGCCTCGCCCGGCGTCAGCAGTGTGTCGAGCAAGGCGGCCGCACTCTCCGCCTGCGCCACCTCCGTATCGCGCAGCCTCAGCGCATGCCGCGGCAGCCCTGCGGCGCGCAGGAGCAGGCTCAGCCATTTCCCGTCCCACGACGGAGCGCTCGCATAGAGGTCGTGCCCGGAGAGCGCCTCGACCATTCGCCGCGCGACTTCGTCATGCGGCGTGCCCTCCTGTCCGAGCCGCTCGCGCGAGATGCCGTGGATCGCCTCCGCCTCCGCATCCCAGTCGGTCCAGCCCGGCGCAGGTCGGATCAGGTGCCCTTCCGAGGCGCCATCTTCGAAGACCCAGCCGACCTCGACCGGAAAGCCGTTCTTCCGGAGCGAGGACGCTTCGAAATCCAGAAACACGCGCATGCCGGACGAACGCTCGAGCGCCGGGCCGGTCGCACTTGTGTCCCCCCCGTCGAAGATGGGGGGCAATCAGAGAGTCGCGTGGACCGTCGCGACCGCCTTTATCACCGCGCCGATCCGCGCCGCCGCCTGGATGGTCTCGGCCTTGACCCCGTGCTGCTGGAGGACGCGCTCGTGGCTGTCGATGCACATGCCGCAGCCGTTCATCGCGCTGACGGCGAGGCTGAACAGCTCGAAATCGTCCTTCTCGATGCCCGGATTGCCGATGACGTTCATTCGGAGGCGCGCCGGCAGGGTGCCGTATTCGGGGTTCGAGACGAGGTGGACGAAGCGGTAGTAGACGTTGTTCATCGCCATCACCGCCGCGGCGGCGCGGGCGGCGTTGGCCGCCTCGGCGCTGAGCTTGCCCTCGACCTCGGCTTCGGCGGCCGCGACGATCGGGCGATAGCCGGTGCCGTGCGCGCAGGCGAGGAGGAGGCCGTACTTCCTCTGGTCCCCGAGCGTCTGGTCGGACAGCATCGAACCGAGGTTGAGCCGCAGGTCCTTCGCGTAATCGGGCAGGACGTCGGCGAACTGCTTCAGGGACATAAGTAATTCCTTGGACGGGGGGAGGACGGGCCAAGGCGGCTTGGCCCGTCGGACGGGTTCGGCTGGACTGGCCAGCCGACCCGCCGTCCGGGCTTGCGCGAGTCAGCGGCCAGCCGCGCTGACCACTGCCGCCCTGCGCATTACGCCGCCGGCCGCAGCGGCTCCTGGCCTTCCTGCCAGTTGCACGGGCAGAGCTCGTCGGTCTGCAGCGCGTCGAGGATTCGCAGCGTCTCCTGCGGGTTGCGGCCGACGTTGAGGCCGTTGACCGTCACATGCTGAATGACGTTGTCCGGATCGACGATGAAGGTCGCGCGATAGGCGACGCCGGCGTCGGGAGCGACGATGCCGAGGGCATTCGCAAGCTCCTTCTTGTTGTCGGCGATCCAAGGGAATTCCAGCTGCAGCCGCTCGTCAGCCTTGCGCCAGGCGTGGTGGACGAAATCGGTGTCGGTCGAGGCGCCGATCAGCTCGGCGTCGCGGTCGCGGAAATCGGACAGCAGCTCGCCATAGCCGATGATCTCGGTCGGGCAGACGAAGGTGAAGTCCTTGGGCCAGTAGAAGACGACCTTCCACTTGCCGTTGGTGGCGCCGAGATCGAGCGTCTCGCCGCCGGGAAGGGCGCTGCCCTGCTGGACGGGGACGGTGAGGGCGGGGAATTTGTCGCCGACGGTGAGCATGGGTGAAGCCTCCTGGCTGGTTGGTGGGAAATCCGTGAGCCGCCGATATAGGAAGTGGCGGTCATTGAACAAATTGATTAGTTCGCGCCCATTGATCGACTGAGGCGATTAAACATGTCCACCTACCTCCCCACCCTGAAGCAGCTCCAATATCTCGTGGCGCTTCACGACCTCGGACATTTCGGCAAGGCGGCGGAGAGCTGCTACGTCACCCAGTCGACCCTGTCCGCGGGCCTGCGGGAGCTCGAGAGCCTGATCGGAGTCGTGCTCGTCGAGCGGACCAAGCGGGTGGTGCGGTTCACGCCGCTCGGCGAGCGGGTGGTCGAGAAGGCGCGCCGAATCCTGCGCGAGACGGAGGAGCTCGGCGACCTCGTCCGCGCGGCCGGCAAGCCTTTGTCGGGCGAGCTCCGGATGGGCGTCATCCCGACGATCGCGCCCTTCCTCCTCCCCCGCCTGCTGCCGCGGCTTCGCGACCGTTTCCCCGACCTCAAGCTTTATCTCCGCGAGGAGACCAGCCAGGCCGCCTGCGACAGCCTCCACCGCGGCCAGCTCGACTGCGTCCTCCTCGCCCTCCCCTACGGCTGCGGCGACGTCGAGACCGAGCCCTTGTTCGACGACCGGCTCTACCTTGCCTTTCCGCCGGGTGCCGAAGGCACTGCGGCGGAGGTCACGCCGGATGCGGTAGACGATCGCCACCTCCTCCTCCTGGAGGACGGGCACTGCCTCAAGGACCATGCGCTCGCCGCCTGCAACCGGCCCGAGCTTCGCGCCGAGGCGGCGATGATGGGCACCTCGCTCCACACGCTCGTGCAGATGGTGAGCAACGGCCTCGGCCAGACGCTTCTGCCGGAGATGGCGGTGGCCTCGGGAATCCTCGACGGCACAGGCGTGATAGCCCGCCGGCTCGACGCGCCCCATGCCTTCCGAACCGTCGCTCTGATCTGGCGCAAGGGGAGCCCGCGAGAGAAGGAGTTCCGGCTGCTGGCGGAGGCGCTTCGGGAGACTCAGACGGCTTCGGCATAGCGCCGCATTGCTGCCCAGAGCGCGTCCACGTCTGCGGCCTCGGTCGCCGGCGCGCCGATCGACACGCGCACGATCCAGCGGCCGTCCACCAGCGCCGGAGTCACATAGGCCTCGCCCGAGCGGTTGAGCGCCTCCGCCCAGCCGCGGGTGTGGGCGTCGAGCGCCTCCCCCTCGAGCCCCTCCGGCCGGTGGAGGACGCAGACCGTCTGCAGCGGCACCGGGTAAGGAACCGACCAGTCCGGAGCCGCAGCCACCGCCGCCGCCAGCGCCTGCGCGTTCGCCATGTCGCGCCGCAACCGCGCCTGCAGCCCGGAGACGCCCTGCTCGCGGATCAGGAACCAGAGCTTCAGCGCCCGGAAGCGCCGCCCGAGCGGGATGCCGGTGTCGCGCAGGTTCCTCACCTCCGAATCCACCGACGACTGGAGGTAGCTTGGGTTGGTCGACATGACGCGCAGCAGGTGCGCCTCGTCGCGCACGTAGGAAAGCGCGCAGTCGAACGGCGCGCCGAGCCATTTGTGGGCGTTGACGACGAGGCTGTCCGCCCCCTCCACCCCCTGGAACATCCACCGGCATTCGGGGAGGATCATCGCGCTCCCCGCCATGGCTGCATCGACATGGAGCCACAGCCCCTCGCGCGCTGCGATCTCCGCGATCGGCGTGAGCGGATCTATCGAAGTGGTCGCCGTCCCGCCGACGGCCGCGACGATGGCGCACGGCAGCCGCCCCGCCGCCCGGTCCTCGGCGATCATCGCCTGAAGCGCCTCCGGCCGCATCGCCCGCGTCCCGTCGAGCGGCACCGCGCGCACATTGTCGCGCCCGAAGCCGGCGAGCAGCGCCCCCTTCTCGACCGACGAATGGCTCCCCGCCGAGGCATAGACGACGAGCGGCCGCGCCTCGGCCTGCAGGCCGCCGCGCGCCAGGCCATAGTCCGTCGCCCGCTCGCGCGCGCAGATCAGCGCCACCAGGGTCGCCGTCGACGCCGTGTCCTGTATCGCCCCCGTCCAGCCCTCCGACAGCCCCGCCATCTGCCGGAACCAGTCGGTGACCACCTCCTCGATCTCGGTCAGCGCGGGCGACGACTGCCAGGACAGGCCGAGGACGCCGAGCCCCGTGCTCACCAGGTCCCCGAGCACCCCTGCGGGAAGCGCGTTCGACGGGAAGAAGCCGAAGAAGCGGGGGTGCTGCCAGTAGGTCAGGTTCGGCGTCACCACGCGGTCGAGATCGGCGAGCACCGCCGCGAACGGCTCCGCCTCCGCCGGCGGCGCCTTGGGAAGCAGCGCCTTGACCGCGCCCGGCCGGGTCGCCGGCTGCACCGGCCGCGCGGGCAGCCCCTCGCGGTGGTCGGCCAACCAGTCGATCAGGGCATGGCCCCAGCGCCGGAACTCCTCCGGGCTCACAGCGCCTCCAGCGCCTCGACCAGCCGATCGACCTCCTCGGCCGTCGAATAGTGGCAGAGCCCGACCCGGACGAGCCCGCCCGCCTCGGCGAGCCCGAGCCGCGCCACCGGCTCGACCGCATAGAAGCTCCCCGACCAGGCGAAGATGTCGCGTGTCGCAAGGTGCGCCGCGACCGCGTCCGGATGATGCCCCTCGAGCGTGAAGCCGAAGGTCGGCACCCGCCCCTCCATCCCCTGCGGCCCGTACAGCCGGAAGCCCGGAAGCCGCCGAAGCCCCTCGAGCAGCCGCTCGCCCAGGATCCTTTCATAGGCGACGCATCCCTCCATCGCCGCCACCAGAGCGGCGCGGCGGCTGTTCGGCGCTTCGGGCGCGATCCGCCGGCCGAGCCATTCGAGATAGCCGATCGTCCCGAGGACCCCGGCTTGGCCCTCGAAGGACTGGGTGCCGGTCTCGAAGCGGTGCGCCGGGGGGTCGATCGTCGCCGGCCGCACCTTGTAGGCCTCGAGCCGCGCCGCTTCTTCCGCCTTCGCCCACAGCACCCCCTGGTGCGGCCCGAAGAATTTGTACGGGCTGCAGGCGAGGAAGTCGCAGCCGAGCGCGACGACGTCGGTCGGCACGTGCGGCACCGACTGCACCGCGTCGACGAACACCAGCGCCCTGGAATGCGCCTTCACGATCCGAACCACCTCGGCGACGTCGTTCAACGTCCCGAGCGCATTGCTCGCGCCGCCGACCGCGACCAGCCGCGTCCGCGCTCCGAGCAGCTCCGGCAGCAGGTCCAGCCGAAGCGTCCCCGCCTCCGGGTCGATCTCCACCCACTTGACCGTCGCGCCGGCGTCGCGCGCCGCGAGCAGCCACGGCGAGACGTTGGCGTCGTGGTCGAGCCGGGTCACCACCAATTCGTCTCCCTCGCGCCATCCCCGCGCCAGGGCGCGCGACAGCGAGAAGGTGAGCGTCGTCATGTTCGGCCCGAAGGCGATGTCTCCGCCCTCGCCGCCGAGCAGGTCCGCAACGGCCTCGTGCGCGGCCGCCGACAGCGCGTCCGTCTCGACCGAGGCCGCGAACGCGCCGCCGCTGTTCGCGCTGCCCTGCATCAGGTGCCCGGCGATCGCCTCGATCGCCTCCCGGCATGCCTGAGTGCCCCCCGGCGCGTCGAAATAGACGCGCGGCCGCCCGCTCCGGCCGGGCGTCGCAAGGGCGGGGAAATGGCTTCGGACCTCGTCGATGGGAAAGTGCGTCATGGCCGCTCCCTACGGCGACGCGGCGCCTTTGCAAGCCGCACGGGCATCGCTAGCGCAGCGGAAAACCCTCTGCCCGGCGGCGAGAGGGGGAGTAAGGAGCATCATGCCCAAAGTCCCCGTCGCCGCGCTCCAGATCGGCTCCGACCCTGCCGGCAAGGCGGCGACGCTGGATCGCATCCTCGCCTTCGAGGCCGAGATCGCCGCCTCCGGCGCGCGGGTCGTCGTCCTGCCCGAGGCCCTGCTCGGCGGCTATCCGAAAGGCGAGGCGTTCGGCACCCGCCTCGGCTACCGCACCGGAGCCGGCCGTGCCGCCTTCGCCCGCTATTTCGACGATGCCGTCGACCTGGACGGCCCGGAGGTCGCCCCGCTGGCGGCGTTGAGCGCCCGCACCGGCGCCACCCTCGTCGTCGGAATCGTCGAGCGCGTAGGCTCGTCGCTCTACTGCACCGCCCTGTTCCTGACGCCCGAGCAAGGCCTCGCGGCGAAGCATCGCAAGCTGATGCCGACCGGCACGGAGCGCCTCGTCTGGGCGCAAGGCGACGGCTCGACCATGCCGGTCATCGACACCCCCGCGGGCAAGGCTGGCGCGGCGATCTGCTGGGAAAACCACATGCCGCTGTTCCGAACCGCCATGTACGCCAAGGGCGTCACCCTCTGGTGCGCGCCGACGGTCGACGAGCGCGACGTCTGGCGCGCCTCGATGCGCCACATCGCGCATGAGGGCCGCTGCTTCCTGATCAGCGCCTGCCAGGTCCAGCCCTCCCCCGCCGCCCTCGCCATCGCGGTCGAGGACTGGCCGCCCGACCGGCCCCTGATCCGCGGCGGAAGCATGATCGTCGGGCCCCTGGGCGACGTCCTCGCCGGCCCGCTCGAAAACGAAACCGCGCTCCTCGTGGCGGAGATCGACCCGGCCGATATTCCCCGCGCCCGCTTCGACTTCGATCCGGTCGGCCACTACGGGCGCCCCGACCTGTTCCGCCTCATCGTCGATGAAACGCCGCGCGAGACCGTCTCCGTAGCGCCGCCCGCGGAGCAGTGACGTCGCTGCCCTGCGGGCGTCCAGCGCCCGGCGGAGGCAAGCGGCTCCGGCGCCCTCCCGCGCCGGAGCCGTCCCTCCCCGCCAGGGCCGCGCGTCAGAGGTCGACGCAGGCGGCGATCGATTCGAGCTTGCGGATCCGCTCCTTGAGGTCCGCCATCTCGATGAGCTCTGCCATCGCCCCGCGGCCTTCCCCCGCCTGGCGGCCGGTCAGCTCGAGCCGCTTGAGCTCAAGCCAACCCTGCCAGCCCTTCAACGTGGCGGCGGTCAGGATGCCGATTCCGGCCAGGGCCGATGCGGCGACCGCGATCATCGTCAACTGTTCGGTCATGTCTCTCCTCCCTGTCTTCGCGGGCCCGGCGCTCAGCGCAGGCTTTCGATTTCGCGGGCGAGCGGCGAGTTGGCGCTGGCCATGCAGCTGTCGACCTCGGCGAGGCGGCGGTCGAAATCGCCCATCGTGCGCTTCATCTCGAAGGTCGACATCCGGGCTCGGGCCAGCGGCGCGTCGTCCTCGGTGAGGCCGGCCCGGGCGGGCTTCGCGACCAGCGCGGCGACGAAATAGGCGATGACGACCGGGTGGAAGATGAGCGCGGCGACGACCGTCGCGACCCGGACGATGGTGACGTCCCACCCGGTCATCCGCGCGACCCCCGCGCAGACACCCATCAGCTTGCCGTTGGCCTTGTCCAGCGTGAAGCGCTTCTTCATTTGATCCTCCTCAGGCGTTCCTGCATTTCGTCCAGCTCGTCGGACCCGGCGAGCGCGCGCTCCGGCGTGTCGCAGGCGATCGAGCGCCAGTTCGGATTGTCGGCGGCGATGATCCGCTCGACGGTGTTGAGCCGCTCGTCGCAGCGGCGGGCGAGCGAATAGAGCTCGTCGAGCAGCCGCTCGTCCTCGCTGGTCAGCTTCGGCGCGGTCTTCCACTTGGTGACGTAGTGGAAGACGAGCCACGGAAGCCCGATGAACAGAGTGACGATCGCGAACAGCGGCACGGTGTTGTGGTGCATCTCATTCCCCCTTGTCGGCGCTCAGCCGCGCCTTCAGCGCCTCGAGCTCCGCGTCGACTTTCTCGGCGTTCCTGAGCTCGGATATCTCTTCCTCCAACGTCCGCGGCGGCGCGGCAAGGGCGAGCGCCTCGGCGCGGCCTTCGGCGAGGTCGGCGCGGCGCTCGAGGATCTCGAAGCGGGAAAAGGCCTCGTCGACCTTCGGGCCGGCGGTCATCTCGCGCAGCCGCGCCCGCTGGTTGGCGCTGGCGATCCGCGCCTGGATCGCCGCCTGGCGGGTGCGCGCCTCGCGCAGCTTCGCCTGGAGGCGGGAAATGTCGGTTTCGGAGGCGCGGAGGCCTTCGTCGAGCGCGTCGATCTCGGCCCGGAACTCGGCGGCCATGTCGGCGGCCTTGCGCTTCTCGACCAGCGCGGCGCGGGCGAGCTCCTCGCGGCCCTTGGAGAGGGCGAGCTCGGCCTTTTCGAGCCAGCTTTCCTGCATCCGGTCGAGCCGACCGATCTTCCAGCGCAGCTCCTTCTGGTCGGCGATGGTGCGGGCGCAGCCGGCGCGCACGTCGACCAGAGTCTCCTCCATCTCGATGATGATCATGCGGATCATCTTGGCCGGATCCTCGGCCCGATCGAGCATGTCCGCCACGTTCGCGGCGACGATGTCGCGGGTCCGCGAGAAGATGCCGGCCGGGATGAGCTGGCGCAGGGTCGGCTGCGGCCGCGGCGCGCGGGGCGCCTCCGGGATCGGCGAGAAGCGCGGGCGGGGCGGTGCCATCGGCTTCAGCGCTTCGCGGGTGACGTGGATCGGGTCGGACACGGGCAAGCTCGCTTTCGTGCTGATCAGATGAGGGTCGCGCGCGGCGCCGTCTCGACGGCGCGGGCCGGGCCGACCGCGGCGGCGACGGCGGTGGTGGTGAGCAGCAGGGTGCCAACGATCGCGACCACCGTCTGCTTCAAGTTCTGCATGGACATTGTCTAACTCCCTGAACCTTCATTCCCCCCGCCCTCGCGGCGGTTGCCAGCCGATTTACAAGGGGCGTGCCAAGTTTGGGAAATGGCGGAAATCCGCGATTTCCGGGCGCAGGGTGCGCGAAAGCACCGATCGTCAGTTGGGATTTTCCGCCAAGCTTTGGGAAAGCTTCAGGCGGTTCGGGCGCGGTGGACGACGCGGCGGAGGCTGGCCCGGCGGACGGCGGCCGGACGGGTGGCGTCGAGGATCTTGGCGCCGGCCATGAACACCGCGACCGTGCAGGCCCCGTAGAGGAGCCAGCCCGGCCAGCCGGGGTAGAGCGCACGATAATGAAGGCCGCGGGTGCAGGCGCCGACGGCGAGCGCGTAGATGACCGCCCAGGCTTCGTAACGCGACTTGATAAGGAACAGCCGACCGAGCTTCTTCATCATTCCAAGCAAGGAGCAAGGACCGGGCCAGTGGCGGAAATCCGCCGATTCAGCGGTTTACGGGCACGGCGGATGTAAATCCTACCGACGCTTTAACCGTCTTTGATAACGATCCAGGTCGGGGCGTGGTCGCTCGTCCCCTCCTTCGCCCGGACGGCGGTGTCGACTCCGGCGCTCTCGAGCCGCGGCGCCGCCGCCGCGTTGAGGAGCAGGTGGTCGATGCGGATTCCGGCGTTGCGGGCGAAGGCGTTGCGCCAATAGTCCCAGAAGGTGAAGATGCGCTCGCCCGGATGGAGGTGGCGGAGGGTATCGAGCCACCCTTGGTCGAGGAGCCGCGCATATTGCGCCCTCGGCTCGGGCTGGAACAGCGCGTCGTCGAGCCAGCGCTCGGGTTTGTAGACGTCGAGGTCGGTCGGCATGATGTTGTAGTCGCCGGCGAGCACCACAGGCTCGCCGAGCCCGTGCAGAATCTTCGCGTGGGCGAGGAAGCGCTCGTTCCAGGCGAGCTTGTAGGCGAATTTGGGGCTGCCGATCGGATTGCCGTTCGGCGCGTAGAGGCAGCCGACGAGAATGCCGCAAATCGCCGCCTCGATGTAGCGCGCCTGCTCGTCGGCGGGATCGCCGGGGAGGCCGCGGTGGGTCTCGACCGGCTCGCAGCCGCGGGCGAGGATCGCCACCCCGTTCCAGCGCGGCTGCCCTTGCCAGACCGCGCCGTAGCCCGCCTTCTCGATCGCGGCGGCGGGGAACTTCTCCTGCGGCGCCTTCAGCTCCTGCAGGCAGACGACGTCGGGCCGCGCCTCCTCCAGCCACTCGAGAAGGAGGGACAGGCGTCCGTTGACGCCGTTGACGTTCCAGGTAGCGATCCGCACGAGAGGCGAACGCCGCCGGGCACTCCGCGGTTGCGTCGGTGGTGCGCGGCAGGTGCTCCGGCGCGCGGCTTTCCCCTCGCGCAGCTCAGGAAATCGGGTTAGCTTCGAGTGACTTCCAGGCTGGGATGAAGCGGCATGGCGACGGCGCACGCGGTTGAAGAGCAGGTCTACGAACCCGCGGACATCATGGGCGGGCTCTACGGCGACGGCATCATCGCGCTGAAGGGGGCGTTCAGCCGCGCGTGGACGGCGCGCATGGGCGAGGAGGTCATGGCGCTGTTCGAGGAGGCGCGCCAGGTGCCCGGCGGCGCGCTGCCGCGGGGGCCGGAGCGCTGGTACGTCGAAGTCCAGCCGGAGCGGATCTCGGGCTTCGTCGACATCGCGACGCACCCGTGGTTCGTGGCCGTGTGCGAGGCGGTGCTCGGGCCCGACTACAGGATCGTCGAGATCGGCTTCGACATCCCCTTCCCCGGCGCTGCCGACCAGCCCTGGCACCGCGACTTCTTCGTGCCGGAGGCGACGACGAAGGGGCGGCGGCTGAACTCGCTCGCGTTCAACCTCACCGCGGTGGACACCCGGCCGGAGCACGGGCCGTTCGAGGTCGCGCCGGGGACTCAGTGGGACCAGTTCGAGGGCTGCCCCAAGGGCATGTTCCCGCCGCGCGAGCTGTGGCCCCGCTACATCGCCCGGGCGCAGCAGAAGCTGCCGCAGATGGGCGACATGTCGGCGCGCTCGGCGCTCACCATCCATCGCGGCACGGCCAATCGCTCGAACGAGCCGCGGCCGACTTTGGTCGTCGGAGTCGACGCGCCGGATGCGACCAACTCGGCGCATCACGACCTCCAGGTGACGCCCGGATATCTGGAGAGCCTCCCGCCGCGGGTGCGTGATCATCTGACGTATCGGGTGACCGACGCCCTGGCGCCGGTCGTGCAGCACCATGTGATCGAGGGGCTGCTCGAGGCGGCCTACTAGACCGGCGTAACGTCCACCCGCATGGTGAGCCGCATCGTCTCGCCGGGGGCGAGGATGCTGAGGCCGAGGCTTTCCCACTCCTCCTCCGGCACGCCGAGCGCCGCGTTGGCGTGGGTGACCGGCTCGACGGCGACGAAGCCGCCGCTCTCCGGCGCGTAGACGTGGAGGTAGCGCGCCTCGGTAGAGGAAAGCGCGACCGTGAACGGCCATACGGGGTCGCTCAGCCGCGCCACCCCGCGCCAGCCGCCGAAGCCGTTGTCGAGGCCGGCGCCGCAGATGCGGCGGGCGGCGAGGCCGTAGCGGCCCTCGGCGGCAACCCTCTCCACCGGCAGCGTGCGAGGATCGATCGTCCAGGCGCAGTCGACCTCGGCCTCCAGTACCGTGGCGGGCGTGCAGGGGAAGTAAGGGTGAAGGCCGAGCCCACAGGGCATCGGCTCCGACGCTTCATTGGTGCAGGCGAGGGTCACGGTGAGCCCGCTACGGTCGAGCGCGAAATGCTGCGCAGCATGGAAGGGCCACGGCCATTCGCCGCCGGGATAGCGGAAGCCGAGGTCCGCGCTGCACATGTCGTGCGCCCGCTCCGTCCAGCCGCCGAGCCAGCCGAAGCCGTGGAGCGGGCTCTGATCCCCGGCGAGGTTCGGAGTCAGGAACACCTCGCGGCCTCGGAAGTCGAAGCGGCCGCCGCGGATCCGGTTGACGAACGGCACCAGCGGGAAGCTCCCTTGGTCGAGCACCGAGGCGCCCGCCGCATCGGTACCGCGAAACACCGGTATTTTGCGGCCGTCCGGAGCGGCGTAATCGAAGCGCGCGATGCTGCCGCCGGTCGCGGGCGACAGCAGCAGCGAGAGCGGTTCGCAGACGAGGGTGGGTTGGGGTCCGCCGGCCATGGATGAATGCCTCCCTAAAGCGGCATTCAGCGTTCGGAAACTCATCTGTGGATAAATCACACAAATGGGCTTGCCCGCCGACTCGGGCTCGTTAGTTTCGCCCCGGGGAGTTCCGGGAGGGGTTTTTGTAATGAGTAGGTTGGTCAAAGACTTTATCGAAGTGAAGGACTGCGGCTCGCTCGACGATCTGATCGCGCGATTGCAGGAGGTGCGGGACAGCCTTCCCGGACACGCCGCGCCCGAGGTGCGGATGCGCGGCGACGACATTTTCGGCCGCCACATCTGCGTCAGCTTCCTGCGGGAGCAGACCGAGGAGGAGGCTGCTGTCGACGCCCGCTATGCCGACGCCTATCGCCAGTCGCGCGAGCGCGAACTGAGCCGTCTGCAGGACGAGCTCGGCTTCTGCCCGGTGCCGCAGCAGCCCGTCCAGCGCCGGTTGAGGATCGTCGCCTGAGCTGATCCTCTCCCGCTGCGGCGGGGGACGATGTCAGCGGGACCGATGCGGAGTTGCGGCCGGACAGGCCGCTTCTTCGGTATGCGCGCGTTGCGATCAGTCGAAAACGGAGGCGACCTCCGGGCCCGGACGCGCTCGAAGCGCCTTCGCCTGGCGATATCCCACCACCGCCACCGCGACCGCCGGCAGCAGGAGAGCGATGGCGGCGACGAGGGCCGCCCGCGCGAACGATGCTCCGGCGGCACGACCGCCCCACGCGAGCAGCAGGGTACATGTGACCCAAGCCGCACCGGTCGCACCGAGCTTCCCAAGGACCGGATCGCCGCGAAACCTGGCGAAGAGCAGTTTGTCCCACACGATCGTCAGGACCAGCAGCAGGATGGCCCCGCCGATCAGCGCCACGATGGTCAGCATTGGCACGCTCCCTTGAGACCGGGCGAGGCGGCGCGTGCTACCACTCGGCGAAGCTGCCGTCGTGCTGGCGCCAGATCGGGTTGCGCCAGCGGTGGGCCTCCTTCGCCGACTCGCGGACCTTGTCCTCGTCGATCTCGATGCCGAGGCCGGGTCCGCTCGGGATCGGCAGGTAGCCGTCGACGGGGGTGAGCGGCGCGGTGTCCTTCATGTAGGTGTAGAGGTCGGCGCCGACATTGTAGTGGATGCCGAGGCTCATCTCCTGGATGGCGACGTTGGGCGCGCAGGCGGCGAGCTGGACGCAGGCGGCGAGCGCGAGCGGCCCGAGCGGACAATGCGGCGCGACTGCGATGTCGTAGGCCTCGGCCATCGCGGCGATCCTGCGGCACTCGCTGAGGCCGCCGGCGTGGCTCAGATCCGGCTGGATGATGTCGACCGCGCCGCTTTCGAAGAAGGGCTTGAAGTCCCAGCGGGAGAAGAGCCGCTCGCCGAGCGCGATCGGAGTCGCCGTCATCTGCGCGATCTGGGCGAGGCCCTCGTGGTTTTCCGAGAGAAGCGGCTCCTCGAGGAAGAGCAGCCCCAATGGCTCGAGCACCTTGGCGAGCTGCTTCGCCATCGGCCGGTGGACCCGGCCGTGGAAATCGAGGCCGACGTCCATCCCCTCCGCCTGCGCCGCCTGGACGCGGTGGACGACCTCGTCGAAGAGCTTGGGCGTGCCGATCCAGTCGAGCTCCGCCGTCGCGTTCATCTTGACGGCGCTGAATCCCTGGCCCTTGCGGGCCCGGGCGGCGTCGGCGATCTCGTGGGGGCGGTCGCCGCCGATCCAGGCATAGGCGCGGATGCGGTCGCGCACCCGGCCACCGAGCATCTCGTAGGCGGGGATTCCGAGCGCCTTGCCCTTCAAGTCCCACAAAGCCTGGTCGAGCCCGGCGATCGCCGACATCATCACCGGGCCGCCGCGGTAGAAGCCGCCGCGATAGCCGACCTGCCAGATGTCCTCGATCCGGAACGGGTCGTGGCCGACGAAACGGTCCTTCAGCGCCTCCATCGCGCCGTCCACCGCCTCCGCCCAGCCTTCGAGGCTCGCCTCGCCCCAGCCGACGGCGCCGTCGTCGCTCTCGACCCGCACGAACAGCCACCGCGGCGCGACGGTGAAGGTCTCGATCCGCCCGATCTTCATTCCCCTTCCTCCGGCTGCGATTCCTCGGTGACGAACTCCCTGAGACGGCGCGCCGCGTCCTCCTGCTGCTCGTGGACGTACATGCGCTCGGCATGCTGCGGCGGCACGATCGGCACGGTGAGGCAGAGGCTCGAGGCGGGCAGCACGTCCTTCCAGTCGGCGATCAGCTTCTTGTAGGCGCGGCCCACGTTCCTGATGTTGCGGTCGAGATCGAACAGGCCGAGCGGGTTGACGTTGCCGTTCTGCTCGCGAAGCGCGGTGTCCCAGTCGACCTGGTCGGTCAGCGAATACCAGGTGAAGCCGACGGTCGGGATGCCGACGTTGCGGATTCGAAGGACGTTCGCCCATTCCTTCCACAGCCACTGCACCGCCTCCTGGCCGGTCGGCCCCTCCTTCATGTTGGTCTCGGTGTGCATCACCGGCAGGCGATAGCGCTCGAAATACTCCTCGGTGATGGTGTGGTAGCCGTAGATCTCGCCGGAGGGGGACGTTCCTCCATCCGCATGCACCAGGTGCTCGTTGGTGACG
>Ga0157369_10001980_pt1 | contig 24673 bp, 25 predicted proteins | sample C25metaG_FD_113461 | JGI IMG/M metagenome (GOLD analysis project Ga0157369, IMG submission 113461) | Corn rhizosphere microbial communities from Kellogg Biological Station, Michigan, USA - C2-5 metaG | ecosystem: Host-associated > Plants > Roots > Rhizosphere > Soil | place: USA: Michigan... | reverse complement strand
TCGTTCGGGTTTGGGGGGAATTGTGCAACTGTTATTGTCTCTAAGATCTGATACCCATGTTTTACATCCACCAAATGGGCTGCATTTCGCCACAGCAAACTTTTGAGCCGGTTGATCTGGAAGCACTTCATCCGGTTAAAGACAATAAGTTAAATGCTGTAGAACCGTCTTATAAGACAATACCCGCCAACCAGCTGCGGCGAATGAGTAAATCTGTTCGAATGTCGATCGGCGCGATGTCGCCCTTTATTACCGGTTTGAAATTTGATGGCGTAATCATTGGTACAGCCAATGCCGGCATGGAAGAAAGCGGCAGGTTTCTGGATCAGCTCGTTGAGTATGATGAAGACACTTTGAGTCCGGGCAACTTTGTGTTGAGCACCTCCAACGCCATTGCGGCACAGATCAGTTTAATGTTCGGCAATACCGGCTTTAATAATACCCATGTAGCCAAAGGGCATGCTTTTGAGAACGCCATTCTTGATGCCGCCATGCTGCTTGCAGAAAATCTAGGAAGTGTTTTTATCCTGGGCGGTGTGGATGAAATCGCGTCCAATAACTATTTATTAGATAAACAAAGTGGCTGGTTTAAGTCGGGAATTGCTGACGACCACGATTTTTATGAGGCTAATTCGCCTGGAACTATTCCCGGAGAAGGGTCTGCCCTGTTTACAGTAAGCAATCTACCGGCTGGTGCTTTAGCGCAGGTAAAAGCGGTACAAATGATCAATACAGACAGCAGAGAGGAATTGGCTGAAAGCGTTCAGCAATTTATTGACCGAATGCCCGCCAAGCCCAATCTTTTACTAAGTGGCGAAAACGGGAATAGCGATACTTTACCTTATATTGACGTCGTTGAAAGAATAATGGGCGCTGATGTTGCCATTGCGCGTTTTAAGCATATGAGCGGCGAATATCCCACAGCTTCTGCGTTTGCTCTATGGATGGCGGTAAAGTTGCTAAGTGGCCAAACGGAACTGCCCTCACACGCCATAAAATCGGGTATAGTTAATGCAGCTGATTTAAGCGATATTGTGATTTATAATTTACATAAAGGAGTGCAGCATAGCCTGATATGGGTAAGCAAGGTATAATGAAATATGAGTCTTCGTATCAAAAAGCCTTTAGCTTTACTTATTTGATAAAAAATAATAGAATTAATGGTAACTAAATTAATGGTGTTGTGTCCAATCCTAAAAACACCCAAGATGTAGTCAAAAAGACAGTCGGATTTGCGATAATTCCTCAAAAACACTTACCTTACCATCGCAAATTATAAAACACCGATAAAATCTAAACTGAAAATCCATTTATTAATTTCTGATATTTCCTATGGCTATTAATTTGCAAAAAGGCCAACGCATTGATATCGGCCTTTCAAAAATAAGTGTTGGACTGGGATGGAACCCTAATGAAGGCACTGGCTATGACTTTGACCTTGACGCATCAGCATTTATGATTGATGCAAACCGGCTTATTCCTGAAGAAGAATTTTTTGTTTTTTATGGTAACACCGACTCTCCGGACGGATCATTTCATCATTCCAGCGATGACCCGACAGGCGGCAACAGTGATGGCGGCGATGATGAAGTGCTATCTGTAGATCTTAGCAAAGTTGACAATCGTATCAGCGAAATTTTGTTTGTTGTGACCATCCATGAAGCTGCAAACCGCAGGCAGAATTTTGGCCAAGTGCGTGATTCTTACATTCGCATTGTTGATGATGTAACCGCACAGGAAATTGCCCGATACGAGTTAGGAGAAGATTTCTCTATAGAGACAGGCGTTGAATTTGGTCGTTTATATAAACGTGATGGCAAATGGAAGTTTGAGGCTTCCGGTGTAGGCTATCGTGAAGATCTTGCTTACTTTTTATCCAAATATTTTAAGGGACAAATTATTAAATAAATTATCACAATGGCGATAAATTTAGTGAAGGGGCAAACTATTGACCTCCGTAAAAACGAGAAAGGTGAAACTTTCGACTTGTCTTCAGTAACTATAGGCTTGGGCTGGGATGTTCGGCAAAAACAAGGTGGTCTGCTTAGTAAATTATTTAGCAGTAGCGAAGAAGAAGACTATGATTTGGATGCGATAGCTTTTCTGCTGGATAAAAATGGAAAGATTCAAAATCATGGGCACGAAACCAATGTTAACGGCAGAAAAGTTTCTATGTATGGCGGAGATATTATTTATTACAACTCCATGAAACATCCGTCAGGCCATATTTGGTTAACAGGAGATAACAGGACCGGGGCGGGCGAAGGTGATGACGAGCAAATTATTGTGAAGCTTGATTCATTGGGCCAGCAGTATGAGCGCATTATATTTATGGTGTCCATTTATCTTGGCAGGCAGCGCCATCAACATTTTGGTATGGTAGAAAATGCTTTTATCCGTGCTGTTGACAACCATGGTAAGGAGATTGCACGTTTCAGCCTTTCCGGTGACGCTACTTTTAATGGAATGCACTCTATGATTTTTGCTGAAGTTTATCGCCGTGAAGGAACATGGAAATTCAGGGCCATTGGCGAACCAAACGGAACAGACAATTTTATTGATATTGTTTCCAAATATTGATAATTCAAATGAAGTACTACCGGCATTACTCCTTTGATCTGTGGCTTACGCTCATACGATCAAACCCGATGTTTAAGGCGGAACGAAGCCGTTATTTTTATAAGTACTTCAACCTTAGCGGTAAAACAGAGGAACAGGTTGCGGGTATATTCAGACAGGTGGACCTAATGTGCAATGCCATCAATGAAAGGACGGGACGAAATATCGATGCAGAGGAAATGTATCTCATGGTCATCAGCATGGTGAATGATGGAAATATTTTACTGAAGGAAATAAACCTCGATGAGTTAATGGCCGACATGGAAGCATTATTGTTTAACTATCCGCCAATGCTTTATTCGGCAACTGTTCCGAAGGTTTTGTCACACATCAAAGAGTCAACTACCTGTGGCATGAATATTCTGAGTAATACCGGTTTTATAAAAGGCCGTATTTTACGCAAAGTACTTGCTGAACTATCGCTCGATCAATTTTTTGACTTCCAGCTTTACTCGGACGAAGCCGGTTACTCCAAACCTTCAGAGAATTTTTTTAATTTAATGGTTGCGGAAGCAAAGCAGCTGCAGCACGATATGGGCTTACATGAAATAATTCATATAGGAGACAATGCTGTTGCTGACGGGCAAGGTGCCCAAAACATCGGAATAAAACACTTGCTTGTACATTCAAATCTGTTTCCAATAGATAATTTAATAATCGATGACCATATCCTACTCACTACATCAAATAAATGATCGGCATACCTTCGGGTTTAGCCCTGCGGATTATAGCCGCTTTAAGTTTGGGGACGGAGCAGTAGCTAAAACGTTCGGTCATCAGCTGGCTCGTGGATTTATCAGCGATTATTTAACTGAAAATCCGGTAGGCGGTCAAATAGTAGTGGTTTCCAGTCCTTATTCCTTTATTCCTACCGCAACATTTGCCATGAAAAATCATTTTGTGTTTGAGCTTAATCATTGGCTTGCGGAACATGATTTGCCGGTAGTGCAGGAAACAAAGGTACATAGAACGGTAACCTATAAGGAAGATTACGGAGAGCTGAGCGCAGAACAACGCATCACACTGATTGGCAATGATACGTTCCACATTGATAAATATTTTCTGGAAGGTAAAACGCTGATCTTTTTAGATGATATCAGAATAACCGGAAGCCATGAACGTATGATCATGAAAATGGTGAAGGAATATGGATTAAAAAATGATATCTATATGCTTTACTATGCCGAGTTAACCAATAATGAAATACACCCGAATATTGAAAATTACCTGAATTATCATTCCGTAAAATCGATATTTGATTTGGATGCGATAGTTAACGACCGCCAATTTTGTGTTAACACCAGATTGGTTAAGTATATTTTAAATTACAAGTATCATGACTTTTGCCTCTTTATACAAGGGCAGCAGCATGACTTTGTTACGATGCTTTATTATATGGCAGTGGGCAATAACTACCATACAATGGAAAGCTATCAACGCAACTTAACCTATATTAAAAACTTTATTTTTAAAAACGATCAAAAACTGATTTCATATGGCAATTAATCTGCAGAAGGGACAGCGTGAAGTAATAGATGCGCCCAAGTTTACCGTAGGACTAGGCTGGGACACTAACAGTTCAGCTACAGGGGGCGAGTTTGATCTTGACGCTTCAGTGTTTATATTGAGCGAAAACAAGAAGCTTATTGCTGACGAATATTTCGTTTTTTACAACAATCTCAAATCACCAGATGGCGCTGTGGAGCACACAGGGGATAACCGTACGGGAGAAGGTGAGGGCGACGATGAACAAATAAAAGTAGATCTGTCAAAAATAGATGGAAGGGCATCCGAAATATGTATAGTTGTAACTATACACGAGGCCGAAAGCAGGCGACAGAACTTTGGACAGGTACGTAATTCCTTTATCCGTATTTTTGATACTGCTTCCAATGAAACTATTCTTAAATATGAGCTTGACGAAGATTTTTCCATAGAAACTGCTGTTGAGTTTGGTCGCATTTATCAGCGTGATGGTAAATGGAAATTTGAAGCTGTTGGAGCCGGTATGAAAGGCGGATTACAGGACTATCTGAATAAATATAATTAAAAGCCTAACCTAACTAATATTACATATTCATCATTAAATCAATTACGATGGAAGAGAATCAAATTGGCACTGAATTAAGCGCTTCACAGCCCAAAATAGATAAAGACGGCAATGTGGACCTATCTGCGGTAAAGCCTGAGGATGTACAGAAATATAGCGACTTAAATAAGGACCTTAATCCCGCTGATGTGAACTCCCTGCTTAATTATGGAGCGGAGACGCAGCAGTCTATGGAGCGTTATAGTAACCAGTTCCTTACCTCAGTGCGTACCTATAATTCTGGGGAAGTAGGTAATCTGATTAATGATCTCCTTACAGAGTTGAATTACATTGATGTTGACGAGCTTGAGCATGGTAGTTTTAAAAGCTTCCTGTCCCATATTCCATTTGTGAAAAATTTGGTAATGGATGCAAAAAAGCTGTTTCAGAAGTATGATACAGTAGTAAGCAATATTGATAAAATTGTAAATAAAATAAAAGCCGGTCGCGTAAATGCAATTAAAGATAACAGTTCCCTCCAAACCATGTTCGACAGTAATGTTAGCTACATTAAGCAAATGGAGGACCTTATCGTATCCGGCCAGTTAAAATATAATGAATTAAATGAGAAACTGGCCCAGATGGACGCTAATCCGTCGGCTTACAACGACTATGAAATCGCCGACTTGCGCGATTTTGTGAACAGGCTAGATAAGCGACTGGCTGATATGAAAACGGTGCGCTTTATCATGATGCAGTCGCTGGCACAGATCAGAGTAGTGCAAAACAACAATACATCAATAGCGGAAAAAGCTCAGTCTATTGTTACCACCACTATACCCGTCTGGAAAAATCAACTTACCATTGCTGTTGCGTTGCAGCGCCAGAAGGCTAATGTAGAGATGCAGAAAAAAATATCTGACACTACAAACACCATTTTGCAGAAAAACGCTGAGCTGTTAAAGCAAAACAGTATAGATGTAGCGCGAGAGAATGAGAAGACTGTAGTGTCTATAGAAACCTTGAAAAAGACAACACAATCGCTCATTGAAACGTTAAATGAAGTAAAACGTATACACGAAGAAGGTACCAATAACCGCAAGACGCTCAACACAGAACTGGCAAATCTGGAGACTGAGCTCAAGAAGAATGTGACGAATACGAGGTAAAACCACTGATGGATGAGAATAGGGTAAACATTTTAAATGAGTCGAGGCGGTTGATCAGTAAACTTCAATTGCTCTCTGTTTTTTTTGAAAATGATACCGTTTATAAAATTTACTTGCGTACGCAGGTAATCCATCGATTATTCGAGAGCAATAATGAGTTGGATATTAATAAGCTCGACCTTTTTCATCTGCAATTTACCGTAACGCTCATCGAGCTGTTAAAAAAAATCAAGCGAAACAATGAGCGGAATTTAACGCTGTTATTTGACGAGACCCAGGCCAACAAGGACCTTATTGCTCAATTACAGGATAACGTTTCTACCGAAAGGGATTTTAATCTCGACAAACAACGGCAGTCGCTCAAGATCAACACGTCGCTTAGAAACTTGTACAGGGTTCTGTCTGAAGACTCATCCGAATATCCTTTTTCTAAAAATATTAATGCTTTCGGCGCTAAATACGCTGCTGATTTTTTTTATGATATCAGCGGAGATGTATTGCAAATGCTTATTCAATATGATCCTGCCAACGTTTATAAACATAGTTCAGCGATCATACAGCGTAAGTTGATGGGGCTGCTGTGTAAATATGATTTCAAAACCGAGTTTGTTTTTGGATTGAAAGCGGAACATTTGGAGATAGAGGTATATAAGTTTACCGAGGCTGATCAATACTATATTTATTATCCGTCGAGAAGCCTGTTTTTACTATGCGATATCAATATACTTAAGGATATTGACCGCAAGACCGCTCTTGCAAAAAAAGAGAATATTTTGAGAGAATTAATGGACAAGAACGACCGGTTGCAAAGTAATATCAGTATTACTAAAACCTATATTCCGCCTGAAGTGAAAAATGTTCTTACCGATTACTATCGAAAAATAAACGACGTTGATTTTCTGCAGCAGATGAATAATTTTGACGCTCAGTCGAACATCCTGCGAACGATGTTGAATACCGACTTGCTTTAATTAATTTAGAACTGAACTTGTAACTTTTTAGTAAGGGAATAATCAAATTATATTATGGATATTTTACATACCCTCCTGGGTAACGATATTAAAGCTGGACTTTTGATTATTTTAAATCTGGTAGTTATTGAAAGCTTGTTATCTGTAGATAATGCGGCCGTTTTAGCTACTATGGTACTTGATCTGCCAAATAAACAACGTAATAGAGCCTTAAGGTATGGTATTATTGGTGCCTACGTATTACGTGGCGCATGCCTTTTTCTCGCTTCATGGCTGGTAAAGATATGGTGGCTTAAGCCACTTGGCGGGTTTTACCTTTTGTATTTGGCCTTTGATTACTTTAAGGGAAAGGCCGGAGGAGATGAAGAGGAATCTGTTAATAAAAGCGAGAGCTGGATATATAGGTCAACCGTAGGAATGATTGGTACTTTTTGGGCTACTGTTGCCTTGGTTGAAGTAATGGATCTGGCCTTTTCTATCGATAACGTTTTTGCCGCAGTTGCATTTACTGATCATATTTTCTTGATCTGTACCGGTGTGTTTATCGGTATACTGGCCATGCGTTTTGTAGCTCAGGGCTTTGTGAAGTTAATGGAAAAGTTCACGTTCCTGGAAACGATAGCTTTTGTGGTGATTGGCGTATTAGGCATTAAGCTAACTGCTTCGTTATTTACTCATTTTTATCCGCAGGCGGCGTTCTCTGAGTTTTTGGAAGGGGAGAAAGCCGACATTATTACATCAGTATTTACTGTTGGTGTTTTTATCGTTCCGGTAATTACCTGCCTGCTGTTTAATTTTCCTAAAAAACATGTTATCGAACCTGCGGTAGCCAAAGAAGCAGAAAAGGTGCTGGATAAAAGTTAATCTGTTAACTTTGTTCTTGTATGGGCTTCATTAAACTCATTGCTTCCTGGTTTGGTATAGGCTACATTAAGGGCGGCGGTACCATTGCTGCCGCAGTTACTTGTATTGCGTTGTGGTTTTTATGGAAACACCGTCTTCTCCACACCAATTTGGCCATGATCATTACAACGCTGGTCATATTGCTGATTGGCATTTTTGTGGGTAACAAGGTGGAACCTGAGTGGGGTAAGGATAGTTACCGGGTAGTGATTGATGAGGTAGCGGGTGTGCTGGTGAACCTACTTTTTGTGCCGCATACGCTTTACTTTTTAATCGGTGGTTTTGTACTCTTTCGATTTTTCGATATGGTGAAGCCTTTGGGTATCCGCAAAGCCGAGGCCTTGCCAGCAGGAACCGGGGTAATGATGGACGATGTTTTTGCCGGGATCTACGGCAACGTTGTGCTACAGATTATTATCGCGTTCACCGTCTATCTTCACGCTTAAGCAACCACAAAGTTCCCCTGAAATTTAAAGCAAACTATTTCTCCGCTTTTCATACTACCCGACGCTTTTATCAAGCCATCTTCCGACTGACCATAGCTCAGATTCAATTGAAGCTCCGGCGTTGCACGTGGATCAACCGGACTAATGAATTTTAGGTTTGCAGCCTGCGTCAATCGGGTTTTTGTTTGCAAGCGTTCTTCCAGTACCTCTTTTGCCATCTGCATTAAGCACACTCCCGGTACCACTGGCTGGCCAGGGAAATGACCGCTAAAGATCTGATGGGCCGCATTTAGTTCCAATATGGCAACGCCGTTGTTATCGAGTTCCTGAATGGTGTAAAAGTTTTCTTTTAACATTTCCGGAGCAATTTAAATAGCAGAAAGCAGCATCAGTGAATAGTATTTATTTTGATATTGATTAACGATCAATACGGTTTTTATAGACTGAGTGAGCGTTTCCGCTTTAACCACAGCTGGAATAGCCTTCGTTTTAATGATCCGGGCGGCGAGCCATAAAGCAAAGGATGAAGCCGTGGGATACTCTCCGCTTAAATGCTTGTAGTTGATCTGTTGCTGGGGCTTAAATAACGGATTATACCATTGATCAATTAATTCATCAGTCAGCGTATCGCCGTTTTTACCAGTGATCACTAAATCAATGTCTTCCGCATTTAAATCGTTACTAGCGAGAAAAGTCGTTATACGTTCTGAAACTTCAGTTGGGCTTGACGGCCTGTAAAATGTTTGCAAGCCGATAAGTACCGCCAGATCGTGGCGACCGGGTTGATCCGAGGGCACAAAGAAAGCCGTTCCTTCCCCCGCAATAGTTCCGGGTGAAGCAGACTGGTATAAACTGAGATTACTAACTGGCTCTTTTTTATAAAGATTGAACCTGTTTAAAACGGCGTAGCTCGCATCTGTCAGTTCGTCGGCTGCGCCGGTTAATACGCTTGTGGCCTCCTGTTCCTGCAACAACATTATCGCATCCTGTAAGGCGCTTTCAAAGGAGAAGCCTTTGTGTACAAAAGTATTGTTGTATTGATGGCATTGCAGCATTAAGGCAATCTGCGCCCCAACGGTGTTATGGGTTGACTGAATAAAGGCCGTGGGCGAAAGCGCTTCCTCCTCTTGTTCAATCATCCTGCTCAAAAATATACCGGTATCTTCCAGGCAGCCGTAAGCCGTACCGGTAACTATCGCATCGGGCATGGCAACGCCGGCTTCAGTAAGACTTTCCTTAGCTGCAGCAACACCCATCCTGATGATCCTGCTCATGCGGCGGATCAGCCTTGCATCGATATAGCTTTTGTAGTCCGGCTCGATGGCCTTTAAGCGCGGGGAAGTGTATTCAATAATGTCTTTTAAAAAAGGAGCGTTGCCAAAAGTATTTTGGGCCGAGATACTGACTGCTGACCGGATATAAACCTTCATACTTTTGAAAATATTAGTGAAGTACAATTGCCGCCGAACCCGAACGAGTTGGACAAAACGTGATTAACGGTTTGGCCCTTCAAAAACTCCTTCACAGGCCTAAATGGCATATCCGCCATTGGTGTTTCAAATCTTAGGTTAGGGTAAATAATGCCATGCTTAACAGCCAGTACCGAAAACACAGCCTCAATGCCGCCGCTGGCACCCAGTGTATGCCCTGTAAATGATTTGGTAGAGCTCATTTTAGGGTACCGTGGACCGAATAACCTTTTAACGGCTGTCCCTTCCGACTGATCATTATTAGCCGTGCCGGTGCCGTGCAGGTTTATATAGTCAATATCTTCAGGCTTAAGGCCGCTTTTTTTCAGCGCTCCTTTCATAGCGAGGTATGGACCGGTACCTTCGGGCGATGATGCCGTTTGATGATAAGCATCATTACTGTTTTGGTAGCCGCTTAAACGGGCGTAGGGTTGTTTGTTTAACAACTGTGCTACTTGTTCCGAAACCAATACCACGTAACCAGCTCCTTCGCCCAGATTTAATCCCTGCCGGTTTTCGTCAAATGGTTTGCAAAAATGCCGGTCAAGGATCATTAAGGTATTAAAGCCGTTAAGGGTAAAGCGCGTAAGCGAGTCAACGCCACCGGCTATGGCTACATCAAGAAAGCCATTTTTAATTAGTCGCGCTGCATAAAATATAGCGTTGGCGGAAGATGAGCAGGCGGTGCTAATGGTAGTGACCTGATCTTTTATGCCTAATTCATTGGCCACTAATTCGGTTACGCTGCCGCATTCGTGGTTAACGACTTGCTGCAGATCGCCGTTTGCGTTGTCATTCATGAACTCCGCAAAGAAATCCTCGGTTTTATCCATGCCGCCTACCGTGTTTGCGGATACAAAACCGCTTCGCAGTGAATGGAAATTGGATATGTCGGCATCCGCCAAAGCTTCCCTGGCAGCTATCATGCTTAGTAGAGCGGTACGGCTCAGACCGGCGTCCATACCTGCTTTTCCGGCAAGTTGAGCGTTGGTTTGCTTTACTTCTGCGGCAGGGATTTCGTGCGCATACCTCGTTTTGAGCCAAGTAATATCGGCCATACCTGCTTTTCCTTTTTCCAAGGCAGCCAGATGCTCGCTAACATTATTCCCAATACCTGAGATAACACCTAAGCCGGCTATGTAAACATTCGCGCTCATATCTGTTTGCCCTCCAGCAAGCAATTTAAATTAATTGCCGAAAAGTCGAGGCTGTTTTCCTTCTGTTCTTTTTCAATCAAAAATAATCCTGCCTTGTAATTGTCTTTCAACACATCCACCCAGCCACAAATGCAGGCCTGTAGCAGGTTTTGATCCAGTAAATAGCTTGCTTGTCCAACTATAAAATCGGCATCAAACTGTTCCTGAATATAGAAAGCATTTTCGCCCTTAAAGCCATGACGTATACAGATCTCGCCGATCACGATATTCGGCAGCGTATAAACAAACAGTGCCGGACTCGGAACATCGGCCACAGAATCAAAATAGCGTAAGTCAGCGTCAAGGCTAGAGTTGGCATTTGCTAGGATAACGCCCGTTTGGTTTGGCTGGTGCCTGGCTTTATCAAAACTATCTTTGAGCAGCACTTCGGCAGTCAGCCATCCGAGTTTACTCAAATTGTCCATTTTATAAAACTTGGGATAGTTAAAACCGAAATGTTGATAAACCGACAAAAAGAACGCAGGTGCATTATCAACGACGTCGTCAACATACAATTGCTGTTGGTTCTTGACCAAAGTATGGTTGCTAACAATGGAGCTTGCCGATATATAATATTTTGAAGTGCTCAATGTTGATTACTTGCTAAAAACTATTGCCGCATTACAACCGCCAAACCCCGAAGCGGTTTTAACGGCATGATCAATTGCAGATTGTTTTAATGACGTATTTACCTGAACAGGCGTTGTGCCCAATTCATTAAAGCCTAAAGTAGGAATAATGAGGTTCTCTTTCATCGACCATAACGTAATGACCGACTCAATCAATCCTGCTGCCCCTAAGGTGTGGCCGTAGTAGCCCTTTAAGCTGTTTAAAGGTGCATTGGCTAGTCCGGCATAAGTGATGGCTTTGGCCTCCATTTCGTCGTTGTATGGTGTAGCGGTGCCGTGGGCAGAGATCAGGCCAATATCCTGAGGAGTTAAATCGGCCTCAATTAAGGCGTTTTTGATGGCCGTTCCCAATTCCTCGCCGCTGCGCGATGGGCCGGATATGTGGTTGGCATCGTCGCTTACTGCGCCGCCAGCTACTTTTATTTTGTTTTTAAATTTATCTGCCGAAGAAAGAATAACTGTTGCCGCACCTTCGCCTAAGTTTAGGCCATCGCGGTCCCGGTCGAAAGGCCTGCATGGCCCGGCGCTAAGGGCCTTGAATGATTGAAAACCGGTTACAATAAATTTTGAGATTACATCCGCCCCCACAACTACTGCATTCTCATATTGCCCGCTCCGGATTAACCTTGTACCGGTTAAAAGCGCAGATACGCCCGAAATACAGGCGTTGGAGATAATAACGGGCTGGTGCTTAAAGCCGAAATATTGCTGAATAAGTTTGGCGGAAGTGTGTAAGGCGATCCGCTTGGCCAGCTTGTCGTTATACTCTTCCGTTTCCAGTAAACAGATATTTCCTTTGGTGCTGGAGAGGATAAGTATGGTATTCTCCGACGTAGTGTCAAAATCTATTTGCGTAATCGCTTCCTTAATGGACGCGATGAGCAACTGCTCGAACCGGGTATACTTGGAATCCTGTTGAAATAATTGATCATCCTCTGCAAAAAGCGAAGCCGTTACCGGTTCGGCAGAAAGCGCCGGATCGTTGTGCGTTGCGATGCCTGACCGCCCCTGCTTCAACGCTTCAAAGTTTTTAGAAGACGTAAGCCCAAGTGGCGACGTAATATTATCGGCAGCTATATAAACAGGAACCTTTGCGTCTTTTAAATCTTCTGCCATTATTTATCTTTCCTGTTACTCAGCTATAAATATTTTCATTTCGCATTGGGCCAGTAGTTTTCCTGCACAAGCAACCTTTCCCGTAACTATGGTAACGTTAAAAACCTGGTTTTCTATGTGGACCTCGGTCTCCAAAAGCTGACCTATTTTAGGAAGAGCGAAAACTTCAAGATCTTTGATGGCTCCAATGAAACCCGCCTTTACAGGCTCGTTTTGATGCATAGCCTTATAACCCGCACCTGCCGCTGCGGTTTGCGCAATATTCTCAATTAGTCCGGCTTCAGAAAAGACGCCGTTTTCCGTCAGAACGTTATCTGCCTGTACGGTGAAAGTTGTCCTGGTAATCTCATCGTCGACAAAAATCAGTTGATCAATCATCACAAAAGGCCGCTTTTGGGGGATTAATTGGGTAATATCAGCAATAGGCAGCGTCATTAAGGTTATGAATATAATCCTCCATTAACGGATAAAACCTGGCCGGTAATATAAGCTGCATCAGCCGAAGCAAGGAATGCAACCGCATGCGCCACTTCTTCCGGTGTGCCAAATCTTCTTACAGGTATCAGCATTTTCAATTCCTTCTCGTCAAGTCCTGCCGTCATGTCGGTTTTGATAAATCCCGGAGCAACGGCATTTACGGTAATGCCTTGCCGGCCAACTTCCTGTGCCAGCGCCTTAGTAGCGCCGATAACACCTGCTTTAGCTGCGGAATAATTGGTTTGCCCTGGCAGGCCTTTTAATCCTGACAGGGAAACCACATTAATAATACGCCCATATTTTCTGCCCAGCATGCTGTTTAAAACCGTACGGGTGGTGTAAAAGAAGCTTTCGAGGTTGGTGGTGATCACATTGTCCCATTGCTCGTCGGTCATCCAGGCCAAGAGGCTGTCTTCACGTATGCCTGCGTTGTTCACCAGTACTTCGATATATCTTTCTGGGTTGGCTTCGATCCAGTTACTTAAAGTTTGCTGGATCTGTTCCTTGTCTGCTATGTCAAATTGCAAAAGCTCACCATCTGCGCCCTGTTCTTTGACCAGGTTAAGCGTGTTATTGGCTTCTTCGGTGTTGCTTTTAAAGTTAATGAGCACAAAATAACCCATTTGGGCCAGCTTAACGCAGACGGCCCTACCAATGCCCCGTGATCCGCCGGTTACTAATGCACACTTCATTTGGTAAAAGGGATTAAGTTTTCGGCATTTTCGAGGTATTCCCTCACGCGACGCTGATCCTTGTATTTGGGCGTGTCTTCCACAAAGCGCGGGAAAATGGCTCGCACCTGATCATATACTTTTTGGGCCACGGATGAAAGGCGATCCCTACAGTCAATATAATCAATAGCCTGCAGAATGCTCATGAGTTGTATGCTCAATACTTCAAATGAGTTGTCGATCACTTTCCGGGTCATGAGTGCAGCGTTGCTGCCCATGCTCACAATGTCCTGGTTGTCGTTATTGTTAGGTATGCTGTGCACATACATGGGGAACGACAGTGTCTGATTTTCCGCAACGGTTGAAGTAGCGGTAAACTGAACGCCCTGCATACCAAAGTTTAAACCTAAAACGCCGAGATTTACAAACGGCGGAAACTTCTGGTTCAACTTATTATTGAGCAGGTAGTTAAGCTGACGTTCCGAAAGCATGGACAAGCGCGTGATAGCAATCTTGAGTTTGTCCATTTCCAGCGATACATAATCACCATGGAAATTGCCACCGTGGAAAACGTTGTGCGCCTCGTGGTCAATAACGGGGTTATCGTTTACCGAATTCAATTCGTTCACCAGCACGGCTTCGGCCTGTTTAATGGTATCGTAAACAGGGCCGAGTACCTGCGTTACACAGCGTAGCGAATAATACTCCTGCACTTTATCTTCAAAAACCTCCTGATCCAGGTTGTCGGGGTTATAAAGATGCTCGGATCTGTTGCGGATCATGTTGCTGTCTTTCAGCATATCTTGCATCATGGCGGCAATCTTTTGCTGGCCGGGATGATGTTTTACAATATTGAGCTCTTTGGAGAAATGATCATCATAGGCTTCAACAATCTCGTTCATCATGCCGGAAAGGATCACTTGCCAAACCAGCAGTTTTTCGGCTTTAAGAATATTAATCAGGCCGATGCCGGTCATGGCTGAGGTGCCGTTTAAAACGGCTAAACCTTCGCGTATGTGTATGGTAAGCGGTTTAATGTTCAGCTTTCGGAAGATTTCGCCGGTTGGCTGTATTTCACCCTCAAACCAAACTTCGCCCTCGCCGATTAGGGTTAGGCCCAAGTGCGCTAATTGTACCAAATCGCCACTAGCGCCTACGCCGCCATGCTCGTAAATAACCGGCGCAACGTTCTTGTTGAGCAGATCCTTCAGTAGCTCAATAGCCTCAGGATGAACGCCCGACCGCGCCTGCATAAAACTGCTTAGGCGGGCCACCATCAGCGCCTTGCACAATTCAACCGGTATCGGTTTGCCGCTGCCGGATGAGTGGCTGCGGATCAGGTTGTACTGTAACTGCAGCAGATTCTCCTCGCTTACCTTGTATTGAGCCATTGGCCCGAAACCGGTATTAATGCCGTAAATGAGTTTGTTGGACGAAAATTTTTTAAGGAACTGATGATTGGTTTTTACCCGGTCAGCAGCTGCCTCATCGATGGTAATTTCGTGGTTTTTAAATATAATATCAGAAAAGTCTTTTATCGTAAGGGCACTTTGTCCAAAATTGATCATGGGCAAATTTAAAGTTTTAGTTTGGTAGTGATATTAACCTGTAAAAGTAGATATTTTAGTTGATTGGTGGTTGGTTGGTGATTAGTTAATTAGAGATTAGTTAATGGATAGTTGGGGGAGTAGTAATTATTAATAAATCACTTGTACTGATCAAGTATGCCGGATTTCGGCTGACTCCTGGAAATTTGTGACATTTTGGACAAAAGCTGATGTTTAACGCTTATCTTTCGCCGAAAAATTAACAAAATGCATCCGGCAAGCGGCAATTTCAATAACGGCACGAGACTCCTGGTTACTATATGAGAAGAGCGATACTGACTTTGTTTCTTGCATTTACTTTTCTACAGCTTTTTGCTCAAAAAAAATTTACCATTAGCGGCACTATCAAAGACGAGTCGTCTGGAGAGGAATTGATCGGCGCCTCGGTAAGAATTGTGCAGTTGCCTCAAAAAGGTACAACTACCAATAATTACGGGTTTTATTCATTGTCCGTTCCTGAGGGAGATTATACCCTGGAGTTTAGTTACATTGGGTACAATAAATCTACGCAAGGTATATCCCTTCATCGTAATCAAAGAGTTAATATCAGCCTCACTTCAAGAAGCAGCCTGCAGGAGGTAGTTGTGAGTTCTAACAGGCCCAACAACGATAATGTGTTATCGCCGCAGATGGGTGTCGAAACCTTGAGCATGCAGCAGATCAACAATGTGCCGGTGGTATTTGGCGAAAAGGATCTGCTCAAAACCATAGCGCTGTTGCCTGGCGTGGAAGCAGCGAGTGAAGGGAATACCGGCTTTTATGTACGGGGCGGCGGCGCAGATCAGAACCTGATCTTGCTGGATGAAGCTACTGTATACAATGCCTCGCACCTGTTCGGCTTTTTTTCTACGTTCAATTCTGATGCTATACGTGATGTTACCCTGTACAAGGGCGGTATGCCTGCAGAATATGGCGGCCGGTTATCCTCTGTGCTTGACATACGGATGGATGAGGGTAATAATAAAGAATTTAAGGTACAGGGTGGCCTGGGACTGATTTCTTCACGGTTGATGGTTGAGGGACCGCTGGTGAAAGATAAGGGCTCCTTTATGGTCAGCGCAAGGCGCACCTATATTGATTTTTTCCTTAAGCGCTCCAGGGACTCAACGTTGCAGGGAAGCGCTATCTATTTTTACGACCTCAATGCTAAAGCCAACTATCACTTTGACGATAAGAACGCAATTTATATATCAGGCTATTTTGGCAAAGACGTGCTGGGCCTCAAGGATCAGTTCGGGACCAACTGGGGTAACTCAACGGGGACATTGCGGTTTAACCATATCTTTAGCAGTAAATTATTTTCTAATACTGCCGTGGTTTACAGTAATTACAATTATGTAATTCAAAGCTTTGTAACCAACAGCGATTTTAAGGCTACCTCACAGATTAGTGATTTTAATCTTAAGGAAGACCTGCAATACAACGCCAGTGACCATCACCTGCGGTTTGGCTTCAACTTTTTGCATCACAGCCTTACCCCCGGTAACATCACCTCGTCTTCAAGTTCAAACATCAACGATAAAACCATTGAAAAGCGCTACGGCTGGGAAAACGCAGCTTATATAAGCGACGACTGGAAAGCTACTTCTAATTTGACGCTGTTATATGGACTGCGCCTCAGCCAAATGCTGTTAATGGGCCCCGGAACTTTCAAAAGCTATAACACCAACGGAAATGTTACCAGTTCAGAAACCTATGCGTCGGGCAGTGTGGTGAGATCGTATCTTAACCTGGAGCCACGGCTGTCGGCAAGGTATTCACTTAATGACCAGAGTTCCATTAAAGCCTCTTATAACCACAATACGCAAAATATCCATTTGTTGAGCAACTCCAGCAGCAGTAACCCCACTAATATTTATGTGATGAGCAGCAATAATATTAAGCCGGAAATTGCAGACCAGGTTTCCACCGGGTATTTCAGGAATTTTAAGGACAACATCTTTGAGTTTTCGGCCGAAGTATATTATAAATGGCTTCAAAACCAGATCGATTATAAGAATGGCGCACAGCTGATTGCTAACCAGGATGTTGAATCTCAGTTATTGTACGGCGTGGGCCGCTCATATGGGTTGGAGCTGTTTCTGAAGAAAAAGTATGGCAGGTTTAACGGATGGGTGGGCTACACGTTATCGCGCACAGAGCGCAAGATTGATGGTATTAACAATAATCAGTGGTACGCGGCCACGCAGGACCGTACCCATGATATTTCTGTGGTGGGCATATACCAGTTAAACAAACGGTGGTCATTCTCTACCGATTTTGTGTATGGAACAGGTAATGCGGTAACTTATCCAACGGGTAAATACAATATTGGTGGTTTAACCACTTTTTCTTATTCGGCACGCAACAGCTACCGGATGCCATCAACGAACCGGTTAGACATTGGCGCAACGCTTGAAGGTAAGCCGCATAAAAAATACCACTCCAGCTGGACCTTTGGAATCTACAACATTTACGGCCACCGAAATCCTTACAGTGTTACCTTTAGAGACAGCAAAACTGTGCCTAATACTACCGAGGCGGTGGAAACCAGTATTTTTGGAACGCCGGTACCTTCAGTTACCTGGAACTTTAAATTTTAAGGCAAAAACATGAAGCACATCAGTTTTAAAATTTATATAGTTAGTTTAATCATCGTGCTATCTGCTGCATCGTGCCAAAAGGTGATCGACCTTAAATTGGGTACCGATACCGGACGTTTAGTGATTGAAGGTAATTTGACCAATGTTAACGGCACGCAAACAGTAAAGCTGAGCCGGAATGTGTCTTTTTATAGCGCTAATGATTACCCTGCTGTAAGTGGCGCTAAAGTAACAGTAAATGATGCGGCAGGGCACCTCTATAGTTTTAGAGAGGGGGCCGCCGGTACATACAGTTACACCCCGCTCCGGGGGGAGAGGAACAGGGCTTACACCTTAACGGTAACAGTAAACGGACAAACCTATACGGCTACTTCCACTATGCCAGCCCAGGTAATGCTCGATTCGCTCGGGTACGAGGATAGCGAGTTTAATAACGATGGCCGAAAAAATATAGTAGTATATTATGCTGATCCGATAGGTGTAAAGAACTACTATCGTTTTGTTGAATATGTAAATAATGTAGAAGTAAAAGAGACCTTTGCCTACGACGATAACTTTTCCGACGGTCAGCGCATTGGTATGGTACTTAGGCAGGACGATATTCCCATCCGTAGCGGTGCTATGGTTACAGTTGAAATGCAGTGTATCGATAAAAACGTCTTTACTTACTGGTACGCCTTAAGGCAACAGCAGATTGCAGGTGGCCTCAGCGGCGTAACACCGGCCGATCCGCCAACCAATTTGAGCAACAACGCCCTCGGCTATTTCAGCGTACATACCAGCCAGACAAAAAGCATTATTATCCGATAGGCCGACTTAGCCGGAATCAAGATCTGCGGTCGATAAATTTGATGGCCTTTCTTACCGTTTCGGGGAACTGCATCTTCTGGATTTCCTCAGCCGTTACATATCTGATGTGCGGACTAACGCGGAGCCGGGCCTGTAAATAAGCCCGAATGCGGTGATCACACTCTGCCGATCTTGAAGCTGGTAAAATATGGAGCAGCACTTCATCCAGTCCAACCTCATTAGAGTATACTTCAACTACATATTCCACAATCTCGTCGCGCTCGTTAAGCAACTCAAATAGGGCAGGCGGATATAACGTTGTTCCCTTAAACTTGATCATTTGCTTTTTACGGCCCAGAATAGGCGAAAGCCGCCAGCTGTTACGGCCGCAGGCACAAGGCTCGTCAAAGTACATGGCTATGTCGCCGGTTTTGTAGCGTAATAGCGGCATGCCTTCTACACCTAAGGTGGTTATGGTAAGCTCGCCGGGAATGCCGGGGCCAACGGGGTTTTCGTTATCGTCGAGCAATTCGGCAATTAACAGATCTGGTTGGTAATGGCCGCCTTTTCCTTCACGGCATTCGGTAAAGGCCGTTTGCATCTCGGTAGAGGCATAGGTCGAAAACAGTTGAATGTTCCAGAATTCAGTGATTTTTTTGCCGAGCACGTTCAGAGAGAAGTCGGTGTTGCGTACGTTTTCGCCAATACAGATGGCTTTTTTTACAGAACTGGCGTTCACATCGATGTTATTGGCTTCGGCATACTGTATTAGTTTAAGTATGAACGAGGGTACAGCCACTATGCCCGTTGGTTTAAGGCGCTGAATGGTTTCCCATTGCAAAGACGGCACGCCGGGCCCAAGCCTGATGATGCCCGCGCCCAGTTTGCGTAAGCCGGCGTAGTAGGCAATACCTGCCATAAACTGCCTGTCGAGGGTGAGCATTAGCTGGTAAGTGTCGGCAGGCGTGGTATCCGCATTGAGGAAGGAATTGTACTCGTTAAAGGCGAGTCGGTCAAGATCATGGTCGGTAAGGGCGATGGTAACCGGGCCGCCGAGGGTGCCTGAGGTAGAGGTATATTCAATGATCTTCTCTGGCGATATACAAACGAAATCTTCGGTACGTTGCTGCAGGTCATCCTTTGAGGTAGTTGGAATAGCCGTCAGGTCGCTTAAATTGTTGATCCGCTCAATATCGATTTGGTGTTTTTGAAATAACTCCTGATAAAAAGGCGAATTTGCTGAAAGGTAAGCCAGCAACTCCTTTAGTTTTTGCTCCTGCAATGCAGTCACCTTGCTATGATCTTGTTCAGTATAAAGCATCCTCACTTTTCTAAAATTACAACTGCCGATGCCACTGCCTTTAAGTGAGACAGTGAAACCAGTATTTTAAAACTACCTATTGCTTCAATCGTTTCTGCTGTTTTGCCTAATAATGAAATTTGCGGCTGGCCCTGGTCATTATGGCCAATCTCTACCTGGTTAAAGGCAGTGCCGGTGAGCCACCCTGTTCCTAAAGCTTTAAAAAATGCTTCCTTTGCCGCAAAACGGGCCGCATAATGTTCAAATTTGTTGGTTTTGTCCTCGCAATAAGCAATCTCGGCCGGGGTAAAGATCATCTCCCGAAAACCGCTTTCCTTGCCGATCTTTTCTGCCACGCGGTCAACCTCTATCATGTCTAAGCCTAAACCAGCTATCATGTAAGCAATTTTTCAAAAGTATCTGATCTCCAAATGTAGCAAAAAGCCGCAAATGGGCGGTTGGGATCACTGCAAACATCCACCTGTTGCCGCTTGTACGTATATTAACGAATAAACGCGTTGGCTATGGTTAAACTTACAATTTTTATGGCGGCAATTTTTTTTCCTTTGTTGCTTACCGCCCAGGAACGGCGGGGTGTGCGATATAAAGACGACGTCTTTGAGCGGATTAAGGTTGATAAGGATCTGAATTACTCGGAGGACGACAAGGCGCAACAAAAGGACCATGAATTTGATCTTTATCAGCCCGAAAATGACAATGTGGTTAATCGTCCGTTAATTATCTGGATGCACGGTGGCGGCTTTAAATTTGGCTCGAAGGGCGTGCATGAGGCGGAGTTGATGTGCCGCACTTTTGCTCAACGCGGTTATGTTTGTGCGTCGATTAACTATCGGCTGAGTAAGAGCAAGTTCTCGTTCAAGTTTGACGATATGCAAAAGAGCTCCTACTTCGCCGTACAGGATGCCAGGCAGGCGATCGAGTTTTTTAAGAAGAACCATGAACGGTTTAATATCGATCCCGATAAGATTGTTGTTGCCGGTAATTCGGCAGGCGGTATCATGGCGCTCTTAGTTGCTTATACCAGTGATGAAGAACTCGCACGACACACAGGGGTTAATGTAACAACGAAAGCTGCTTTGCACAATACCCAGCAACCTGAAAAAGTGGCGGCTGTAGTAAATTTCTGGGGAGCCATCTATCGGCTCGACTGGTTAAAGAATGCCCGCGTACCCATTGTAAGCATTTGCGGAAACAAAGACGGTATTATTCCGCCCACTACATCAAACGGCTCCATGTATGGTAGTGTGGATATAGAAAAAGAAGCTGAGCGCGTTCATATTCCGCATAGTTTGAAAGTATTTCAAGGCTACTCGCATGAGTTACAGGTCCATTTTAATCCCTTTTTTGCCGACAAAGGGACGGAAGAGCGCTGGAGAAAGGCAGTTCAGTTTGCTTGCGATTTTTTATATGAACAGTTGTTTAAATGAGATAAATTATAAGGTTGCTGTTGGGGATGCTTGACGCGAGAATCCTTCTATCATAAAAAGCCGCATCTGATTTTCGCAGATGCGGCTTTTATGTTTTAAGGACGCGGTGGCGCTGGTGGCGGCGGAGGGGGACCTGGTAGGTGTACCCTTACTCTGCTAACATGACGCACACGGTGATGACGGACATACCGGTGATGCACTACACGCACACGCGGTGCTCCTGGCGGTGGTGGCGGCGGGGGCAGCCGTTGTGTAAAAGCACTGGCAATTTCAAAGGTGGCCGGTGCTGCGTCGGCAAAAGCTAACGTGCTCAGTGTGAACAAAGCCACAGCTAAAATTTTGATCGTTCTCATCTTGATAGATTTGATTTACAGATGCAATTTATTTAAATAACCGCGAAATATGCAGCTTGTTTAAAAAAGCTAAACAAATGTTTCATCCGGTTAATGTCACACTTCTACACAATTGATTTACAATTGTAACATTCTTGTTATAATTGTCAGATAGTTATTTTAAATTAGCCTAACATTAGCTTGGAAACAATGGTGGCAAGTGTTCTTTCAAGCGTAGTGTTGGATTGGCTATAAAGATTTAACTCACGTCTTTATCCGGTCAATCAATTTTAACATGCGCTCATAATGTGACCCCTTCCAATATATCCTTCTACATATCACACACCGCCGGAACTCATTAAAGTACTTATGTGTATCCGGCGGTAATTGATCTTCTATAATCGATTTAGGCACAGGCTCGATCAGTCCGTTGCAAATCAGGCATCTGCTAAAAGGGTTGATCTTTTCAAGCAGGTTGAACCTTCTTATTACTTCGGCCAATTGTTCTTCTGTTTGCTCGGATCTTATGTGATACCCCCAATTAAGGGCCTTATATTTAAGCAAGTTCACCGAGCGGGTTAAAACTATCCTTTCTTCAGCTGAAGCTATACTTACTATTTCGGCTTCTGTTAATGTTTTATCAAATAAAACGTCAAAGCCCAGCATTCTCAAATAGCGCGTAAGGCTACCAAGATGAACATCGGCAATAAAGCCATTTTGTAATGGTAACTGGTTCCAGTACCTTTCATTGAGCAGCTGGGGAAAAACCTGTACCGAATCTCCATTTTGCAAGCGGTAGGTGGGTGATTCTGTAGAACCGTTAACGGAAATGCATCCTATCTCCACATGCGGAACACCTATGGCTTCAATGGCATCCTTGATGGCTGGCGCGTCATTAAAATAATACAAGACCGTTGGACCCGACGACAAAAAGTCGTTCAGTTCCTCGTGAAATGTAAGGTTTGCATAGTGGTTCATTGATCGGTTTTATCGGTGAAATAATTTTCATCAATAGAAACATATTACCCTGTCTGTGTGTTCTTTAAATAATAGTAATCCATTACCAAGTTTATTGCTTTATGGCTGACGCAAGAAATTATATCGGCCCCGACGCTGTTAAAGGCGCCTCGGTTAGTATTGCAGCTACCGTTATTGATGGCGCAGCTGCAGAGGCAATCGGCAAGCCCAATAATTACTGGCCGTCTGCCAACCCTTTAAAACATGGTCTTAAGGATCATGTGGCGATAGTAACAGGTGTGGATAATGCCACATGCCGGGCAATTTGTGTTGCCCTGGCTCAGCAGGGTGTAAACGTGTTCGGAATTTATTTAACCCACGGCAATACCAATAATATTGATCAGTCTGCAGAGTGGCACAATAAAATGCTTGGGTTGCAAAAGCATATTACAGGCTTAGGTGTGCGGTTTGATTATGGCATCGCCAACATTCATGATTACAATGAGATGGGCTTGTTTGCCCAAAATGTTGTACGTAAGTTTGGTAAGGTTGATATTATAATTGCGGATACACACATAGCAACAGCTGAAATTTCAACCGATCAGCAGCACCGGTCACAGGCAATGGGCGAAGATATTTTACATGCATCCAGCCTGTTGGAGGCCTTCGTTCCGCTTATGATGCGGCAGAATTATGGCCGTATCGTTACCATTTCATCGCGCAGGCACAAAGGTAACGAGGGATTAGCGGGTTCTGCATCCCAATGGGCCCTTACCGGGTTGGTTAAGTCGGCAGCTTCGGCACTTAGCGCCCATAATGTTACAGTAAATGCAGTAATGCATGATTACTCTCCAAAACCAGCGGCCTCCGCAGAAAATTGGCGGCAGGGAGCAGGAAGATTGGAGCGAGATTCCATACGACATCACAAAACCGAAACCCTATCACCCACAGGTCGAACTTTTACTACTGAGAACCAGGTACCCGATACCGATGCCGTGGCATCAACGGTTGTATTCCTGGTCTCAGAAGCAGCGGGTATTGTAAGCGGCGCAGTTTATGATGGTACCGGAGTCAGAATGCAGCAATATAGTTCGTAAAATAAACCTGTTAATTAATTGTGAGACCGGCTGTATCGCCTATGTTGCGATACAGCCTTTTTTTTGATTAGTCTTACTGTTTTTTAAGTCGATGGCGAGAACCTGCTTAGCTTATAAAGCCTTTCACGTATTCTCTGGTTAGTTCTTCTTTAGGGTTGAGCAACACTTCCTCCGTTGGCCCAAATTCAATGATCTTACCCATGTAAACAAAGATAATGTAATCAGAAACCCGCCTGGCCTGACGCAGGATGTGCGTCACCAGCACGATGGTGTATTTTTCCTTCAGTTCTAGGAAAAGGTTTTCGATGATCTGCGTTGATACCGGGTCAAGGGCTGAGGTTGATTCATCGCCCAAAATAATTTCGGGTTCAACTGCCAGTCCCCTTGCGAGGCACAAGCGCTGTTGCTGGCCGATAGATAGCTTGCTGGCCGGCGCATTGAGCCGGTCCTTCACTTCGTTCCACAAGCCTGTAGCGGTCAGTTGCTGCTCCACCAACTGGTCCAGGTCGGCCTTTTTACGGATGCCATGAATGCGCGGACCGTAGGCTACGTTATCATAAATAGACATCGGCAGTGGATAGGGGCGCTGAGATAAGAGACCCATTTTTTTGCGGATATGCGTTACTTCCACGCTCGGGTCGTAAATATTTTCGCCGTCAACCAAAACTTTACCGGTTACCTCTGCATTAACGCCATTGTCTAACAGGCGGTTGAAGGATTTTAACAAGGTGGTTTTGCCACAACCTGAGGGCCCGATAATGGAAGTTACTTTTTTGTTAGGTATGTTGATGTTAATGTCTTTCAGAATATGATGATTGCCGATGGTTACATTAAGATCCTGTACACTTATATGCGGAAATTGAGTC
>Ga0157369_10001979_pt1 | contig 24682 bp, 27 predicted proteins | sample C25metaG_FD_113461 | JGI IMG/M metagenome (GOLD analysis project Ga0157369, IMG submission 113461) | Corn rhizosphere microbial communities from Kellogg Biological Station, Michigan, USA - C2-5 metaG | ecosystem: Host-associated > Plants > Roots > Rhizosphere > Soil | place: USA: Michigan... | reverse complement strand
CGGCATGCTTCCTGGTGCACGGAGATCCAGTCCGCTCCCGCCTCGACGAACGCGGGAATGTAGCGGTCGGGATCTTCGATCATCAGATGAACATCCAGCGGCAGCGAAGTCGCTTTACGCAGCGATGCTACGACCGGAGGTCCGATGGTGATGTTGGGCACAAAATGGCCGTCCATCACGTCCACGTGAAGAAGCTTCGCTCCGCCCTGCTCGGCGGCGCGAACCTGCTCCGCCAGGCGCGCAAAATCGGCGGACAGAATGCTGGGCGCCAGATCGATCAATGGAGGCCACTCTGCACGGGAATACGAGAATTTTAGCAGAGTTTGGGGTGGGACGTACCCCGGCCCTCCATGCTGCTGCTGGCCGCATCTAAGGAAATGTGTCGGTAAATGGGTCCAGAAACATTGGTTTGAAATCACTTCTGATTGCCGGTTTGGCGGCGTTACTTTTCGTTCCCGCGACCGCCACGCCGATTCGTCCAGATCTCAAGCGACTGCTGGCGGAGCCGCAGGCCACACAGCCCTTTGTGCCGGCGCGCGCCGGATGGCATGGCCCGGAAACACCTCCGCCTCCGCCGCCGCAGCAGGCAGAAACGGCTTCGCGGGCGGTGCGGGCTTCGCTGTGGGCGGCGGCTATTCCCGATCCATGGGCGGTCCTGGCGATCGGCGTAGCCATCCTTTTCCTGCGCCGGCTGCGTCTTAGTCCAAGCCGGCAGCAGCTCGGCCCGACGTTGGTCGAAGAAGAGCTGCCGGAGATCAGGCGCGCAGCGTAAGCGCGCCGAGAGTTTGACCGGATGACGGCGGTGTTTTCCGGTCTTCGACGTTAACCGCGCGGACGGTCCCGCAACTTCGGTTAAGGGACCACAGTCAGTCCCACGGAAGTGGCCCGACGGGGTTTCGCTCCTTACGGACTGACACCAAACAAAGCGGCCCGGCAAAATGCCGGGCCTTTTGTTTTTCCAAAGACGCTTTACGCTCTTCGCTCTACGCCTTACGCAAAAGCACCAACGGAAGGCTTAGCGTAAAGCGTATGGCGTAGAGCTTAGAGCGCAGTTACCAAACCCGGCACGCGTTCTGGCTGACCATGGGCTGGCCGGCCTTGCAACCGAACGCCTGCTGGAACTCCGGCATGTTCTGCACCACGCCGATGACGCGGAATTTTCCCGGCGAGTGCGGGTTCGTCTTGGCCATCAGCGCCGAGTATTCGGGACGCGCGTTCTCGCACCACACCTGGCCCCAACCGAGGAAGAGCAGCTGCTCCTTGGTGAAGCCCTGCGAGTTCTTTCCCTTGTCGGCCGCCATCGCTTTTTCCATGGCGTTGTAGGCAAGGCGCAGGCCGCCGTTGTCGGCGGTGTTCTCGCCGAGCGTCAGCTTGCCGTTGACGTGGACGTCGCCGGTCGGCACGAACCCGTTGTATTCGTTCACTTCGCAGCCGGTGCGCTTTTCGAATTCGGCCTTATCCTCCGCTGTCCACCAGTCGCGCAGATTGCCCTGCGGATCGAACTTCGCGCCCTGGTCGTCGAAACCGTGCGTAAGCTCGTGTCCGACGACGGCGCCGACGCCGCCGTAGTTGATGGCGTCATCGCGACCGTTGTCATAAAACGGCGGCTGCAAAATCCCGGCGGGGAAGTTGATGTTGTTCTGCGTGGGGCTGTAGTACGCGTTGACAGTCGGAGGCGTCATGCCCCATTCCGTCTTGTCGACCGGCTTGCCGATCTTGCTCAGGCCACGGTGGAACTCGAAGGTGTCGGAGCGAAGCTGGTTGCCGAAGTAATCGCCGCGGGCGACCTTGAGTGCGCTGTAATCGCGCCAGTGTTCGGGGTACCCGATCTTGTTGGCGACGGCGTGCAGCTTGACCAGCGCCTGTTGTTTTGTAGTCTCCGACATCCATGGCAGCGATTCGATGTCGCGCTGCATGGCGGACTCGATTTCCTGCACCATCTTGATGGTCCGCGCCTTGGCGGCGGGTGGGAAGTTCTGCTTCACGTACGGCTGGCCGAGCATTTCGCCCAGCGCGCGGTCGGTGGAACGGACGCAGCGCTTCCAACGCGGTTCGAGCTCCTGCGCGCCCGTCATCACTTTGCCGTTGAAGTTGAAGTTCTCGTTCACAAAGTCCTTGGAAAGAACCGGCGCAAAACTGCGCACCGTTTGCCAGCGGAGATACGCCTTGATGGCGCCCAGATCGGTGTTCTGCAAAGTGGTCTGGAGGCCCTTCAGGAACTCCGGCTCGGAGACGTTCAGGCTGGCAATGGGCGGCGCCTGGATGCCGGTGAGAAACTTGTCCCACGCGAAGGCGGGCGTTAGCGCTTCCCACTCCTGCTTCGACATCTTGTGGTAGACGTTCGTAGGCTCGCGGCGGGCAACGCGGTCCAGCGAGACCTTGGCCAGCGCGGTTTCGAGATCGAGGATCGACTTGGCGTCGGCCGCAGCCTGCTGATCGCCGAGCAACGACAACATCTTCTGGACATGCTGGGCATAGGCCCCGCGAATCCTGCTGCTGCGGTCGTCGTCGCGCAGGTAGTAATCGCGGTCGGGCAATCCCATGCCTCCGGAGCCTACCGTCGCGATCATCTGGGTTGCGTCCTTGAAATCCTGCTCTGCGCGGAGGCCGAAGAACGGACGCACACCGATGGCGTATAGGTGCGCAGTCAGCTCCGGCAGCTCGTCCTTGCTCTTGATCGCGTCTATGCGGTCCAGTTCGGGCTTGAGAGGCGTCGCGCCCTTCTGATCGATCGCCGCCTCGTCCATGCAGGAGGAGTAGTAGTCACCGATCTTGGTGTCGAGCGGCGAGCGGCCCGGCTTGTCGGCGGCAGCGGCCTCGAGGATGGTGTGCAGCACGTCCTGGTTGCGGTCGAGAAGCTCGGAGAAGCGCCCGAACGACGGCCGGTCTGCCGGGACGGGATGGGCCGTCGCCCAGCCGCCGCAGGCGTACCGGTAGAAGTCGTCACAGGGATCGGCGGACTTGTCCATCGCGGCTTCGTCGATACCGCCTTCCGCTCCGGCGGAAGAAGACTTGGCTGGCGACTTGGCTTTGGAGCCAGCTTGGCCGAACCCGTAGAGAAGCGATCCGGCGGAGAGACCCAGAACCATGAGCGAAACGAGCGTGAGCTTGGGAATGCGCATGTAGACCTCGCGAAAAGGCGTTAAGAAAACTAATTAGTTTACTCCCTGAGACGCGGCCGTCGCACCGCTAGCCAAGAAGAAAGCCCTCGCCGAAGCGAGGGCTTGAGGAAAAACCTAACGATCAGGCGGCGCTCTTGTCCTTCAAAATGACCGTCGTCGACGGATTCTTCAGCTGCTGCTTTTCGAAGGACTTGTTTTTGTCCTTGTCCTTGTCCTTGCTCTTGTCCTTGTTCGGAATGATGACGATGGAACCATCGCCATCGTCGTACCGGAAGTCGAACTTGTAGTCCTTGAATTTTTCGAGCTCTTTTCCCCATTCCTTGCTGTTGTTCTCGAAGTCCTTCTGCCAGTCCTTCATGTTCTTTTCGAAGTCCTTCATGTTGGCCGCGAATTCCTGCGAATCCCACTTGAAGTACTCGTTGTTGGCGCTACGGCGCTCGGGAACTTTCACATTCACGGTCTGCTCGCGCTTGTCGCGCATGATGGTGAACGGAACCGAGCCGGTCTTGTCGCGAATGACCATGCGCCAATCGCCGCTGTCAGCGATTCGCTCGCCTCCGACCCTGACGATTACGTCGCCGGCTTTCAGTCCTGCCTGGTCGGCGGGGCTGCCCTTCTCCACCGAGCGGATCAGCAATCCCTGTCCGTTGGGCGCGCCGAAGTAGTCGCCAAGCTGCGGAGTGAGGGGCTCAATCGAGATCCCCACGCGCGGCGTGCTCGAAGAAGTGAACACCTGGATGTTCGGCATCTCCATGTGCATCGGCGGCATAGGCGGCATGGGAGGAATCACGACGTGCGGGGAAACCATCGTTCGGTAGCTTCCGCCGAGTTCGCGGCGGTCCGCGAGCTGGGTGTTGAGATTCATCGACTGGCCATTGCGGCTGACGCCAAGCGCCACGCTGCGGCCGGCCGGAGTCTCGTGGATCATGCGCTTCAGAGTTTCCGCGCTCTCCACCTTCTCGCCGTTGAAGCTGAGGATGACGTCGCCCTCTTTGAGTCCGGCTTTGCCGGCGGGACCGTCCTGGTCAACCATGGTGACTTCGGCGCCGCGCTCTTCCTTCAGCTTGAGCGCCGACAGGCGGTCCTTGGTGACGTCCTGCACGTCGACGCCGAGATACGAACCGTCGCCGAACATGTAAACGCGAGCCGTCGAAACGCGGCGTGCGCGGTCTTCCGCCGACTTGGCGCGCTGTTCTGCGGCCTTGGCACGCTCGGCGGAGCGCTGTTCAGCCTGCCTTTCGCGGTCGGCTGAGCGCCTTGCGCGCTCGGCTTCCCGCGCCGAATCTTCGTCCTGCACGGCCGGAGCCGTCGGAGCTGTGGGCGGGGTGGGTGGCGGCGTGGTCTGCGCGAACGCAGTCCCCGCCAGCACGAACAGAATCCCCATCCGGCGCCAGTTGCAATTTCCTTTACCGATGAACTTCACCATTGCCTCCCGTCCCCTCTTCCCGAAAAACCAGTTGTTAGCGGTTAGTGGCTAGTTGCTAGTTCGTCCTGCGTATTGCAACCAGCCGTTTCACATTGAAATCGAGTCGCTAACCACTAGCTACTAACTGCTCGCTTCTAACTACTGCTTTGCCGATGCCCGGCGAATCTCGATGTCGCCGATGCTCGTGCGTAATTTCAGCATCGCGCCGCCGCCGTTGAGCGCGCCTTGCGCGAACCACTGCTTGGGCCCGTACTCTCCGCCTTCGGTCGTGATCTTCACTTCCGGAAAATCGGAGCGGATTCTGTGTCCGGTCGCCATGTCGATCGCGGCGCGAACCGTGCACGATAGGTTGGACGCGAGAATCACGGTGATGTCACCCGCGGCGGTTTCCAATTGCGAATCCGTGATGGTGCTGCCGAGAAGTTCTGCCGTGATGCCGCCACCGGCCGTCTCGGCGCGAACGCCGCGCTCCACCTTCCACAGGTTGATGCCGCCGCCGGCCGTCTGCGCCTTCACCGGACCGCGGGCGCTGCCGAGCCGGATATTTCCGCCGGCAGTTTCCAACGTCGCTGCGCCGCCGATCTCGCCGGCATCGATATTTCCGCCCGCCGTAGAAGCTCGCAGGTCGCCACCGGTGTGCTGGATGCGAATGCTGCCGCCCGCCGTCTCGATGACGGCGTTCTGCTGCACGTTGCCGATCTGAATGCTGCCGCCGTACGTCGTGGCCGACAGTCGCCCACCGGCGCTGGTGACATTAATGCTGCCGCCGGCGCTCTTCACCGTGACTTCACCGGACGCGCTGCCGACGTTGATGCTGCCGCCCATGGTGTTGGCCATGACGGCGCCGCCGATCTGGTTCAGGCTGATGCTGCCGCCCGCGGTCTCGCTCTCCACCCGGCCCGCAATGTTCTGCACGCTCACGCTGCCGCCGCGCGTGTTCACATTGACCAGTTGCATGTCGCGCGGTACCTGGAGCGCGAAGTCGGCGGACATGCGACGGCTGCCGCCGCGCGAGAAGTCTGCACGGACACTGATCGTGTCGCCCTGCGACGAGGTGTTGACGCGAAATTCTTCAAACTGCTGCCGCGCCGCTTCTTCCGACGACGTAAACGCCTTCTTGCGGATTCTGTAGGTCGAGCTCGAGCCGCCCTGGACACTCACCGATCCCACGGCTACGTCGACACGCAGGCTGCGTCCCTGCGGCAACGAGCCCGTGGTCTCTTCGATCCAGGCGTTGCCCTCTCGATAAACGCGCGTGTTGCCCGGCTGCGCGTAGGCCGCGACCGCGGCGCACGCGATTAGCGCCAGAACCGCTGCCTTCATTGCCCTTGCTTTCACAACTGCCTCCAAGTCCCCTCTTACAAAAATCAGCCGACGTTCTTAATCGATCTGCGGCGTCTGGTTCAACATGTCCTGCGCCTTGCGGCGGATGTACTCATTGTGGTCGCGCTCCGCCAAATCCTGGAGCACGCGACGCACGCTGCTGTCGGCCTTTACCGGATCCAGCGCCAGGATGGCCTCGGTGCGAACGCCCGGCGAAGCGTCGTTGAGAACCGCTTCCACCACGGCATCGCGCACGTGCACATCCTGTTTCACGTAGGGCTTGAGCGCTTCAATCGCCTTGAGCCGCACGCCGGTGTTGGTGTCGTAGCGCAGCGCGTAAACCAGCGCTCCCCGCACCTGCTCATCGCCCGACTGGCGGGCAAGCGCGTCGGCAGCGTCGTTGCGCACGCCCGGGTTCACGTTGCTATGCGCCGCGAAGAGCAGCAATTGCTGAATCTTCGGATCGCTCAGCGAACCTTCCGCCTGCTGACGCGTCACCGTGTCGTAGTTGATCTGAACTTTGTTCTGGTCGGACGGATCCGGATTGATGGAGCGAATGCCCGCAATCGTCGCTTGCGAAGTCTGCCCGGGAACCACGACCGTGGTGCCGTTCGTCGGCTTCATCTTCCACGTCGTCAGCGCGCCGCCGGCGAAGCCGACGATCAGTAATACCGCGGTCACGGCCGGAGCCATGCGGAGCTGGTACATCCAGCTTGCGAGGTCGAAGGTGAAGAAGCGCTGCCAGCTGGGGCGATGCTCGGCGTTCTCCAGGGCTTCCTGCAAACGCATGCGCGAGGCAGCCAGCAGGTTCGGCGAGGGCTCGGGCAGCGGAGCCGTGCCCATCGATTCCTGGAAGTGGCGCATGGCGCCGACTTCAGCCGCGCAGCCCGCGCAGCGCTCAACGTGGCGCTCCATCTCGAAGCGCTCGTCGTCCGGCAATTCGCCGTAAACCAGGAGCACCGCATTCGCTTTTACGTAATCACAAGTCATAACTTCATCCGTTCCAATTACCGCATCGTGGCCAGCGAGCCGCGCAGCTTCTGCGTGGCCCGGAAGAGCGTGTTCTTGGCCGTCTCTTCGGTGGTGTTCAACATCTCGCCGATGGTGCGCAGCTTGAGGCCCTGGTAATGCTTGAGCTCGAAGACCATGCGCTCGCGCGGCGTCAGCCGGTCGAGCGCGCGATTGATCACGGCGCCAAGTTCGCGCCGCATCAGGTCGCGTTCCGGATCGGCGCCCGGACGCCCGTCGGCCACCTGGTCGAGCAGGTCGTAGGTCTCGCCGTCGGCGTCGACGTGGGTTGCCGAGTCCTCTTTCCGCACCTGCTTCTTGCGCAGCGAATCGAGACACAGGTTGGTCACGATGCGATAGATCCAGGTGTAGAAGGAGCACTCGAAACGGAAGCTGCCGATGTTCCGGTACGCCTTGAGGAAAGCGTCCTGGTAGACGTCTTGCGCCTCGGTATCCGACCCGGTGATGTGCATGGCGAGCCGCAGCACCGCTTGGTCGTAGTGACGCACCAATTCCTCGAATGCGGCGCGGTTTCCGCGCTGCGATTCGCGAATCAGGGTGGCGTCGTCGAGACGGCTCAGCGATTGCTCGGCCATGTTCTTCCGAATCGGTACTGTAACCGCAATTGCGTTCGTTGACATGTCCGCCGACGTCTTGCCCGCGGACCAGCTGCCCGTAATAGCCCCCGCTCTACCGGCCTTCCGGTCGTTAGGTGCGGGATGGCTTCCGGCCGGCATCTCGTCCGCTGTGCGGCGCCTGCCCGAAAGCCGGCGCCAGACTCTTCTTTCCTCGCATCGGTTGGACGTGTCCGGAAACGAACGGTAAGCAGAAAACGCAGATTATGCACTTGACACAGAAACGGCTTTCCGGTAATCTGGGCCTGCAATCGAGGCAAGCCCATGAACCTGATAGACGTAACAAAGCAGTTCGCGACCGATGACCAGTGCCTAGATTACATCGAGCAGATGCGCTGGCCGGATGGCGTCAAGCGGTGCCCGACCTGTGGAAATGACAAGCTGAGCCGCATCGAGCGCAAAAAGCAGAGCAAGAACAAGCGGACGCGCATCTACCAGTGTCTCGAAAAGACTTGCAAGGCGCAATTCAGCCCTACGGCTGGCACGATCTTCCATGACTCCCACCTGCCTTTGACCAAGTGGTTTATGGCGATTGCGCTGGTTATGAATGCCAAAAAGGGAATGTCGGCGCTCCAGCTACAGCGCGACCTGGGCATCGGCTCTTACCGCACCGCCTGGTACCTGTATCACCGCATCCGCGAATCCATGCAAGAGCAGTACCCGGAGAAGCTGGGCGGCATCGTGGAAATGGATGAACTGTACGTTGGCGGAAAGCAGCGCGGAAAAGGCATCAAGTACGGCATGAAACAGAAACAGACGGTCTTTGGAATCCGCCAGCGCGAAGGCAATCTGCGAATGATTCACACGACCGATGCAAAGGCCGACACGCTGAAGCGCCTGATTGAGCAGCACGTCAGTCCCGATGTTCGCTTTGTGATGACCGATGCCTCAACCGCTGCAAAAGCGGCGCTCGTTAAGCTGGACCTTCAGGACCGCCACCACAGCGTGAATCACATAGCGGGTGAATACGTCCGCGACAAGATCATCCACACGAACACAATTGAATCCGCGTTCTCGCTATTCCGCCGTGGCGTGATAGGCAGCTTCCACACGATCTCGATAAAGCATTTGCAGCGGTATCTGAATGAGTTCTGCTACCGCTTCGACCGTCGCGAAATAAAGGACGCATTTGAGCAGACGGTGCGCCGCGTGGCGGGATTCGCGCCAATCACTTACCGGGCGCTGATTTCTGAGAAGGCTTAGGCGTAGAAATCTGAGCCTTCTTCTTCCCTATCTTCGCGTCCTCGCGCTTTAAAGGTTGCTGGCGCAGCATTTTCCCGAGAACTGCATCAAATTTCTGCTTCTCCACCTTCATTGTTCATCCATCACACTTGGCGGGACGGGAATTGCTCCGTATTTCTCTTCGTATTGTCCAATTATTTTCGTGAGGAGTCGAAGAAGGGCTTTGGCTTGTAGGGGTGCCATTGACACTCGGCCGCGCTGTTCAGCCAGAATCGATTCGCCGGATGCCTCAATCACCTCACTGAATGTCACCCCAATATCGAATGCTGTAAATCCAACCTGAGCATAGTTGGAATAAAACGCCCGGTATTCGGGGGATTTACAGGTCTGGACACTGACTTTCTTTTTTTCATCAGTCGCTTTAGTTGGCATATGCTCCACTCTCTGATGTGGCGATTTGTGGTGGGGTCGCCAAATAACGCTCACCCGTGCTCTTGAATGTCACATTGAACTGTGACGGATCCTCAGGACACGGCACCGGCGTTGGAATAATGATCGGACGGTGAAACGATTGATTGATACGCGCCACCAATTGTTCACTTTGCTGTAAATAAGCGGAGAAATCTGGAGGCGTATAGGCACTGGGCGTGATGCCACGATTCCACGCGACAACTTCGCCGTGAGACGCGAAGCGCACGACGAGCGCAACGTCGAAGGCCTCCGCGATTCGGAGCAGTGTATTGATCGTAAAATCGCCGTAATCGGGATTCTCTAGGCGAGAGATTGCATTGGCTTTCATTCCGGCCCGCTGTCCCAATTCTTCCTGCGTCCAGCGATTCCTGTCTCGCAATGCTTTGATCTGGGCTGTTACCAGGCGACGAACTTGGGCACCAACGAAATGCTTACGATATTCCTTGTTCTTTAACTTTTCGATCAACCTGCTCTTAAACATATTCTTTCAGGCCCCCGATCTTGTGAAGCTCATAGGCTCGCTTTCGCGTGCGTGCCTTGTCGATTGCATTTGGCGGGTCCGTCTTTTGTTTTCCTTTGCGAATACGTGACTTCGTCGCAACGAGCCACATCCGAAACACCTTCTCCCCGCCGCAGCTGCCATACACGCGGTATTGGATATTATTGACCTTGAATCGAATCTCTCCCAGTCCATCTCCGATGCGCTGATAATGCGGCAGCGTCCACTCGTGGTAGGGCTTGATTCCAAGATGTTCTGATAGGATCACGTCTAGTTCCGCGCGAGGTGCGGCCTCCAGGTCGCCCGAAACAATACCGCGAGGACGGTCCTGAGATCCGTGAACGAATTCATCGAATCTCCAATCCATAATATCACAATTTTGTGATATAGTTGCAAGTCTTAGAAAAAGCCAGCCTTGGGACGGCTGGCCCTTTAATTGGCGGGTAAGCGGCAGGTGCCGCAACCGATCTTAAAATCGGAATCGTTCACGAGGCGATGGGGTTCAAGTCCCCTGCCCGCCGCTGATATTCTCACGGTTTTCACTTGAAAGGTCAATATATGCCGGCCGGTTCGATTCCGCCGATTTACAACCTGTACTGCGATGAGAGTTGCCATCTCGAGCACGACGGCCATTCGGCCATGGTGCTCGGAATCGTATGGTGCCCCCTCCAGAACTCTCGCGAAATTGCCGAACGAATCCGGGAAATCAAAGTTCGATACGGCTTGTCGCCAGAATTTGAGATGAAGTGGTCAAAGGTATCTCCAGCAGGACTGGAGTTCTACCGCGACGTCATCGATTACTTCTTCGATGACGATCACCTATGTTTTCGCGTTCTAGTCGCCCATAAGGAGAAACTGGCTCACGCCAAGCATAACCAAACGCACGACGAGTGGTACCACAAGATGTATTTCTTGGCGCTTCAAACGATCCTGGCGCCACGCAGCACGTATCGGATTTATTTCGACATCAAGGATAGCCGTAGTGGGGCCAACATAGAACGCCTGCACGAGATCCTCTGTAACAACATCTACGATTTCCGCCGCAGGATTATCCAGCGCGCTCAAGGAGTGCACTCCCACCATGTCGAACAGGTCCAGCTTGCGGACCTCTTGATCGGGGCGGTTTCCTATGCGAATCGCAACTTGTCATCCAGCGCCGCCAAGACTGCACTTGTCGAGCGCATTCGCAAGCGTAGCGGCTATTCGTTGATGCGGAATACGCTTCTACGGGAAGAAAAATTTAACGTTTTTCACTGGACCGGGGAGTGAGCAAATGGTGCTACTTCCTGATCTATTCTGCTGCGATGGCGACTGGAATGAGGTTGAAGAGAGGCTTTATGCCAAGTTCCGCGAAGATCTTGTCGACGACACGCCCGTGCTTGATGGCCTCCCGGTGCGACTCAAATACGTCGAGGGAGATCCGGGTAAGCGTGAGGCATTTTGGCATTTGATAACAGAAGGTAATGACGGAGATCCAGAAGAAGCACGAATAGTCGATTTCCGCCGCGCCGAGAGGATTGCATGGATCCGGGTGTTGATTGATAACGCAGACGACGCCGAACTGCGCCGTTGGGAGCAGAACAAGAACGGGAAAATTACATACTGCATTGCGCCGGATGATTTTAGCTATCTTGTGTGTCTGGCAAAGCGAACTGCTAACGACTATTACCTCTTGTTGACAGCATTTCCAGTCCAAAGCCAGAAAAAGCGCGAAAAGCACAGGAAGGAATATGAGCAATTTAAAGCAGGAAAAGGGCCGTAAAAACCAATGCCGCCCTACACGAAGTAGAACGGCACCTTAAACTCCTTCCACACATGGTGGATGAGCCAGTGATAGGATAGCACGGAAATCGACAGGGTTGCACCATTTTCGTTACAATCAGGAAGTTTTTATCTCCTTTCTAATCAATATGATGACTACAATTTGTACATGTTTTCCACAGACACGTACTTGACAACCGATTTGCAATAACGTTCATTCCACGATCATTTCTTCGCTATCCATTCTCCCATTTTGCCGTCCTTCTGCGTAGTTCCCTCGCCCCCCCCTGCTTGCTACCCTGTCACGGCAGGCCGATCCTACATCAAATCTGTGTCAAGTGCATAATCTGCCAGAAAACAGGGGAATTATTGCACTGCGGAGGCCCAAAAGGGCGGTTGACGGCCTTTGCACCGGTATCGCGGCAAAGAGCCCCAATGAACAATAGATTGTGACCGCCGTCGCAGACGCAAACCTCTCCCAAACCGAGACTTACGGCTATGCGCAAGCTTTGGATCGCTGTCCTCGTGTTGTCGCAGGTTGGCCTGGCTGAACGCGCCTGGGAGAGCAAGCCGTACCAGAAATGGTCGGCGAAAGAAGTCAATCAGATGCTCAACGACTCGCCCTGGACGAAGTCGACGACCTTGAACCTCGGTGACTCGCTCACCCCTCCCGATTCGAAAGACCCAATCTCGCAGTCGGTTGCGTCGCGCCGTAGCAGCGAACATGTGCTGCCCTCGAACGTAAGCTAGCGGGTACAGTTGCGCTCGGCAATGCCCATCCGCCAGGCAATCGCCCGCAAGCTTCAGCTGGACGCGAGTAACGACAACGCTTCCAACCGCGAGGCCGAAGAGGCAAAGATTGATCAGTTCCTGAGCCAGCGTTTCGACGACACCGTGGTGCTGCACGTCACCTACAACTCCAACGTGCCCAGCTATCTCGCCGACCTCCGCCGCTACTGGATAAGGCAGGATGCGCAGCTTCTCAAGAACTCGGTCTTTCTCAACGTCGGCGGAAAACAGCTCGAACTCAAATCGTTTCTTGCGGCCGAAGGTGTCTTCCAGCTGACGTTTGAACGAACCACGGATTTCGACGCGAATTCGAAGTTCTCGGTGGAGTTCCAGAATCCGTCATTCGGGACGGAGCCGTCGCAGCGCATCGTGGTGAAGTTCAATCCCAAGGAGATGACCTTCAACGGCGCTCTCGCGTTCTGAAACAGCAAGGCCGCGGATTCAATCGCTTAAAGTCGCTCTTCTTGGTGGGGAGATCTAATGTCCTTTCGGGTCGCTATTCGTACTCTCATTCTCATCGCTCTTTTGAGCTCGTTCTGCTCGGCTCAGGTTTGGCAAAAGAAGCCGTATACAAAGTGGTCGCGCGCTGAGACCCAACAGGTGCTCGAGCAGTCTCCGTGGAGCAAGGCGGTGCGCGTCGGATCCAGCGACGCGGCGCAGGCGCGGACGCCTCCGAGCACGCGGGGCGCAACACCGGGCTCTATCACAGCGGGAGTCGCACTGAGCCGTGGCGTCACCTACCTCGTGCAGTTGCGCTCGGCGCAACCCATCCGTCACGCCGTCGCGCGCAACTCGCAGCTGGATCGCAACTACGATCGCATGTCGGCGCAGGAGAGAGCGGCCCTCGATCCCAAGATCGACGCCTACCTGGCGCAGAAGTTTCCCGACACCGTCGTCCTATACGTCACCTATCAATCGAATGAGCCGGACTTCATGGCCGACCTGCGCGAGTACTGGAAACAGCAGAGCGTGGAGTCGCTGAAGGCTACGGTGTTCCTCACGACGAATGGCGCGAAGGCGCCGCTGATCGGCTTTGCCGCGGGCGACCAGATGTTCCAGTTCACCTTCCCGCGTCCGCGGAACATGGCGCCGGACGGCGGTTTCGACGTGGAGTTCGTACATCCCAAGATCGGCGACCTGGTGCCGGTGATGACGGTGCCGCTGCCCGACGGAACGCCGGTTCCCGCCGACGTCCGCAGCTTCCCAGGCAACGGAGTCGGTCAACTTCGCCTGGTGTTTTCCTTCCCGCTCCGGACACTCACGTTCAAGACCGCGCTGGAGTACTGAGAACTCCGGCAAAGCGAAAGGGCCGCAGACGGATCTGCGGCCCTCGGTCTTTTGCGACGCCTCGACTAGCCGGCGGCTTCTTCGCCCGCTTCTTCGGCTTCCTTGCTGATCTCCACCTGCACCGTGGCGGTGACTTCCTTGTGCAGTTTGATCGGCACGGTGAACTCGCCGAGCGACTTCAGCGGCTCGCTCAGGTGGATCTTGCGGCGGTCGACGTTGTGGAATCCCTTCGACTCGAGCGCGGTGGCGATGTCCGACGACGTGACCGAACCGAACAAGTGATCCTGCTCGCCGGCACGGCGGGTGAAGCTGAGCTTCACGCCTTCGAACTGTTTCGCCAGTTGTTCCGCCTGCGCCTTTTCCTTGGCGGAACGGCGCACGGAGGCGGCCTTCATCTGGTCGATGACGGCCTTGTTGGCCGGCGTGGCTTCAATCGCCAGTTTGCGCGCCAGCAAGTAGTTGCGGCCGTAGCCGTCGGCGACCTTCACCACGTCGCCGCGCGAGCCCAGCTTCGCGACATCTTCTTTCAGAATGACTTCCATATCTCGCTCCAAAGAAATCTAGTTGCCGCCGGCGTTCGCGCCGTAATCGGCTGCATTTCTGATCCGTTAGCTCTCAGCCTTCAGCGGTCAGCAAGAACTGACGGCTGAGAGCTGATGGCTGACAGCTGCTTTATCGCCCGCGCGCCGCGAACGGCAGCAGGGCGATGTTGCGCGCCTGCTTGATGGCGCTCGAAAGCCGCCGCTGGTGCGGCGTGCAGACGCCGGTCAGCCGGCGCGGCACGATCTTGCCGCTCTCGGCCACGAACTGCGACAACAGCCGCACGTCCTTGTAGTTGATGGCATCGATCTTCTCGACGCAGAACTTGCAAACCTTCTTGCGGCGGAAGTACTTCCTGCCGCCTTCGCGCCCGCCCGGGCCTCCGGGGCCGCGGCCGGGGCCGCCGGGACGCGGTCCGCGCCCGCGATCGCCCATGGGACGGTCGCCGGCGGGGCGCTCCGGACGTTCCGGACGCTCCGTGGTTGCTGCTGCCGCCGGGGCGGCTTCTGATGTGGGTCGGTTCGTTTCGTCAGCCATATCTTTTCCTTTTCAGATTCCTTCTCGATCGCCACGAACGCGCGTTGGGCAGCGATATCGCGGGTTAGACAATTGCTGATTGAGGATTGCCGATTGCAGATTGAAAACAACTGGCGCGACGCGCGCATTCGTCAATCTGCATTCTGCAATCTGCAATTCTTAAGCGCTGGCGGCCGGAGTCGGCGTGGTTTCGCCGCTGGCTTCAGCAGCCGCCGGAGCCGGAGCTTCGACCGGACGACGCTTCTTCGAATCGCGGATCGCTTTGACCTTGGCCAGGCGCTTCTGCTCTTCGTCGACGCGCACGGTGATGAACTTGATCACCGGTTCGGAAACGCGCAGGCGGCGCTCCAGTTCGGCCACGACTGCGCCGCTGCCTTCCACCGTCAGCAGCACGTAGAGGCCTTCCTGGAACTTGCGCACCACGTATGCCAGGCGGCGCTTGCCCATGCGCTCGATGTTGGCCAGTTTTCCGCCGCCCGCCGACACTTGCGACTCGAGCGTTGAAATCAGCCGTTCCTGCTCCTCTTCGGGCATGTCCGGCCGCACAATGAACATCACTTCGTAAGTACGTTGCATTCTGTTCCTCTCAAACTTTTTGGCCGCCACCGGCGTCTTCGCCGGGTTCCGGGCCTTCCTGCTTCCGGTTGAAGCGGTTCATCGCCGCCGCCGGGCCTTCCTTCAGGATCGTTTCCACCGCATCGGCGGCACGATCCAGCACTTCGTCATAAACCGTGTACTGCGACTTCTTGATCGGCGTGAGCACGTACTTCGCCAGGTTGCCGGTGCGCTCGGGAGCAATCCCGATTCGCACCCGCTGAATCTCCTGCGTGCCGAGCGCGCCCATCACCGACGCGATTCCATTGTGTCCCGCCGAACTGCCCCGCTCGCGGATGCGCAATGCGCCCAACGGCAGGTCCGCTTCGTCGTACACCACGATCAGGTCTCGCGCGGGATCGATCTCGTACTCCGCAACCAGCTCGGCCACTGACTGGCCGCTCAGGTTCATGTACGTCTCAGGCTTCGCCAGCAGCACTTCCTGCCCGCCGATCGTCGCCTTGCCCGTCGCCGCCTTGCACTGCCGGTTGCCGATGCGAGCGTTATGCCGCTCCGCCAGCCGGTCCAGCGCCAGGAACCCGATGTTATGCGGCGTGAACTGGTACTCGATGCCGGGATTGCCCAAGCCAACGATCAGTTTCACGATCGCACCGTTTCAGGAGGTTTCAAGTTTCGCGTTTCAAGTTTCAAGCGACCGTCGAACGATCTGAAACCTGAAACCTCGAAACGTGCAACGTTGAAACTTATTTCTCCTTCTTGCCCTTCTCTGCCTTCTCGGCCGGGGCAGCGCCTTCGGCGCCTTCCTCGGTTTCCTGCTTGCCCTTCTTGATGACTTCGGGCTCGGCCGGACCCGCTTCCGCCGCCACCGCGCCTTCGACCGGCGTCGCCACCACTTCTTCCTTGATGTGCGTGATGTGCGCCACGGCCTGGTTCGCGTCGGTGATGAACTTCAGCTTGCCGCCGTGAGGCAGGTCGCTGACGCGCAGCACCTTGCCGAACACCAGCTCGCTGACGTCGGCATCGATGTGCGGCGGGATGTCGGCCGGCAGGCACTCGACTTCGACTTCGCGAATCACGATGTCGAGAATGCCGCCTTCCTGCTTCACGCCGATCGGCTCGCCCTTGATGTGGATGGGCACGCTGACGCGAATCGCCTTGTCCATGGCAATTCGCTTCAGGTCGATGTGCAGCAACGCGCCCTTGATGGGCTCGTACTGCCAGTCGACGATCATCGCCTTGGTCTTCTCGCCGTTCACGTCGAGATCAAAGATGGTGTTGTGCCCCGAGTCGGAGCGCAGGATCTTCGAGATCGACTTCGGATCCACGCTCAGCGCCACCGGCTCCTTCTTGGCGCCATACAACACCGCCGGAACCTTGCCTGCCTTGCGCGCGCGCCGCGCATCGCCCTTGGTTCCCGGCTTGCGCGATTCGCCCTTCACAATTTCTGCTGTTGCCATAAATTCCTCAGTTTCTAGTTTCGTTACACAAACAACGAACTCACCGATGTCTCCTCGTGGATGGACTGGATCGCGCGCGCGATCAGCCCCGCCAGAGAGAGCACCTTGATCTTCGGTTCCTTCTTCGCCGCATCTTTCAGCGGGATCGTGTTGGTCACGATCACCTGCTTCAGGCGCGACTTCGAAATTCTGTCAATCGCCGGCCCGGAGAGCACGGCGTGCGTGGCGCAGGCGTAAACCTCGCGCGCGCCCGCATCCAGCAGCGCTTCGGCCGTCTTTACCAGCGTGCCCGCGGTGTCGATGATGTCGTCGAGGATCATGCAAGTGCGGCCTTTGACGTCGCCGATCACGTGCATCACTTCGGTTACATCCATCTCCACGCGGCGCTTGTCGACGATGGCCAGCGCGGCGTCGATCTTCTTGGCGAAGAATCGCGCGCGTTCCACGCCGCCCGCGTCGGGCGAAACCACCGTCAGGTCCGGCAACTTCATTCTCAGCACTTCGCCCACCAGCACCGGCGAGGCGAACAGGTGATCCACAGGGATATTGAAAAAGCCCTGGATCTGCGGCGCGTGCAGGTCGACCGTCAGCGCGCGATTGGCGCCCGCGGTCGTCAGCAGGTCGGCAATCAGCTTCGAACTGATCGGCGCGCGCGGTTTGTCCTTGCGGTCCTGCCGCGCATATCCGTAGTACGGAATCACCGGCGTGATGCGCCGCGCCGAGGCGCGCTTGAGCGCGTCGATCATCAGCAGCAGCTCCATCAAGTGCTGGTCCACCGGGTCGCACGTCGGCTGCACCACGAAGACATCGGCGCCGCGCACGTTTTCCTGGAGCTGGACATAAACTTCGCCGTCCTGGAAACGCGTGAGATGCCGCTGCCCCACGGTGATGCCGAGTTCCCCGCAGATCTCCTCGCACAGCGCTTCATTCGCCGTGCCGCAGAAGACCTTGAATTTTTCGTCATGCCGCTTCTGCTGCGGCTTGCGTTCCGACTTCGTTTCCACGTGCTGCTTCTTCTCCGCCGCCGTTGCCGTCGATGCCATAGCACCTCGCAATGGCGCCCCCTCTTCCCGCACTTCGGGCGAGGAAGGCGCCGACGTCGAGCCCGTTGGAACAGCCGTCTTGTCTGAAACGCTCATAAAAAACAGTTGCTAGTGCCTAGTTGCTAGTCGATTCGGCCGGTTCAGTCGCGCTCTTACTAGCCACTGACCACTAGCCACTAGCCACTTCTTTACTGGCTGGGCGGCTAGGATTCGAACCTAGACAAAGTGCTCCAAAGGCACTTGACCTACCATTAGTCGACCGCCCAAAAAAACCCGCTGCCAGTTGCCGGTTGCCAGTTCCCAGTTGAATCCGTCTTCAACTGGCAACTGACAACTGGCAACCGACAACTATTTCCAAATCTGCTTCCAGTACTCCGCGCGTGTCAGCGTGCGCGTGGCATGCGCGGGAGTCCCGGCGTCGGTCAGCGTTTTCGCGGCTTTTTCCGCCGCTGCCGCCGTACCGAACAGCCCATACAGGGCCGACCCAGAGCCCGACAGGGAACAATACTGCGCCCCGTGGCGCTCCAAGGCCCGCTTCACCTCACGCAATTCGGGATGCTCTGGGAAGACGACGCGTTCGAAGTCGTTTTCGATCCCGGCTCGGACAAGGTCGAGAAGCAGTGCCTCGGCCCGGTCCCCACGACTCTGATCGCGGGGGACACCGGATGTGGGTCCTCCAGCCCTACCGGCCTGGAGTGTGCCGCTCAGCCAGCCATGCACAGAGCGACTGAAAGTATTGATTCTATCGGAGTTGTGATTCCCAGTCAATTTGTCGGCGCGGGCTTCGCCGTCGTGTTTCTTGTCCCACGCGGCAAAGGCCACAGGCGTGGAAACCGCGACATTGGGCGTCACCACGACGGCACACATCACCGGCAAATCTTGCAGGGGGTACACCTGCTCGCCGCGTCCAACGCCCAGTACCGTGCCACCGACGCAGAACAGCGGCAGGTCCGACCCGACCTCGGCGGCGATCCGCAGCTTCTCTTCGGCCGGGATGGGCTCCTTTAATTCGGCTTCCAGTGCGTACAGGGTGGCAATCGCGTTGGACGAGGCCGCGCCCAACCCGCCCTGCACGGGAAGCTGTTTCTCCACCGCGATCACGACCTTGCCGCGGCGCTTCAGCAGCCGCAGGACGCGATCGGCCACGCGATAGCAGGTGTTGGTTTCGTCATCGGGGACGCGCGGATCCTTACAGCGGATCTCGATGCCGCTGCCGCGCTGCACTTCGACCTTGAGCACGTCGTGCAGGGCGAGGGTCTGGTAAACGGTGCGCAGCTCGTGGTAGCCGTCGTCGCGCAGGCTCCCAATGATCAGACCGATATTGATTTTTGCGAACGAACGCACCGCGACCGGCATGGCGGGGGAATTCTAAATCACAAACCCATGCCCGCCGCGCGATTGACGTGCTCTATCTCTCCGGACGTCCGCGCCGCCTCCTCGACGAATGTGTTAGCTTAATAAGTTTTCTGAGGGCCCCTCGAATGCGCAAGCGAATCCGCAAGGCAGTGTTTCCCGCCGCCGGTCTGGGCACGCGATTTTTGCCCGCCACCAAGGCGCAGCCCAAGGAAATGCTCCCGCTGGTCGACAAGCCGATCATCCAGTACGGCGTGGAAGAGGCCATGGCCTCCGGATGCGACCAGATCATCATCGTCACCGGCCGCGGCAAGAGCGCTATCGAAGATCACTTCGACGTCAGCTACGAACTCGAGAAGATGCTCGAGGAGAAAAAGAAAACCGACCTGCTGACCGTCGTGCGCCAGATCTCCGACATGATCCACGTCGCCTACGTGCGTCAGAAAGAGGCGCTCGGCCTGGGCCATGCCGTCCTGATGGCGCGCGAGCTCGTCGGCGACGAGCCGTTTGCTGTCCTGCTGGCCGACGACGTCATCGATGCGAAAGATCCCTGCCTCAAGCAGATGATCGACGTCTACAACGAAACCGGTTGCTCGGTCATCGCCACCATGAAAATCGATGGACCGGCCATTTCGTCATACGGCGTGCTCGACGCGGAAGAGGTCAAAGGCAATTTCGGCGGGCGGCTGTTTGAGATCAAGAACATGGTGGAGAAGCCCAAGCGCGAAGACGCGCCTTCGAACCTGGCCATCATCGGGCGTTACGTCCTGACGGCGGGCATCTTCGATTGCCTCGACCGAACCGCGCTCGGAACGGGGGGCGAGCTGCAATTGACCGACGCCATCAAGATGCTGCTCAAGACCGAGAAGGTTTATGGCTACGTGTTCGAAGGCAAGCGGCATGACGCCGGCGACAAGCTCGGCTTCCTGCAGGCCACGGTCGAGTACGCGCTGAAGCGTCCGGAGCTGGGCGACCAGTTCCGCGAGTATTTGAAGAGTTTGAAGCTGTAGGAAATTCCACCACAGAGGCACAGAGACACAGAGATTTTTTTGATTCGGTTCTCTCTGTGCCTCTGTGTCTCTGTGGTAGGTTTTTGTGTCTATGACGAAACCGCTGGTTGCAATCGTGATGGGCAGTGATTCCGACCTCGAAATCATGCGCGAGGCCGGCAAGGCGCTCGACAACTTCGGGATCGCCCACGAGATCGACATCATGTCGGCGCATCGCTCGCCAGCCCGCACCATCGAATTTGCCCGCGGAGCCGCCGCGCGCGGGCTTCGCGTGATCATCGCCGGAGCGGGCGGCGCCGCGCACCTGGCTGGCGTGATCGCGGCGGAGACCACGCTTCCGGTCATCGGCGTGCCGCTGGCCGCCACTCCACTCGCGGGATTCGACTCGCTTCTGGCCATCGTGCAGATGCCCGCGGGCATTCCGGTCGCCACCGTTGCGGTCGGCAAAGCCGGTGCGACCAACGCCGGCATCCTCGCCGCCCAAATTCTCGCCACCCACGATCCCGAGCTCGAAAAGAAGATGCAGCAGCACAAGCGCAAGCTCGCGGAAGGCGTGGAAGAGAAGTCGAAGAAGCTGAAAGCTCAGTCGTAATGTTCACGTAGAGACGCGGCATGCCGCGTCTCTACTCCGCGTCCTCCGTGCTGCCTTCGTGTCCTCTGTGGTTCGCTTTTGTTAGACTCGCGCCCATGAAGCGGCTGTCATCTCTGCTGCTGGTCTTTTTCTCCGCGTGCGCGGCTGCGCAGACGCAATCCCCGCTCGACCTCCACGCCGCCGAGCGCTTCGCCAAGCTCGCCCTTGCCTGCGTCCACAAGGAATATCCCAACAAGATCGGGCACGTACTCAACAGCGACGCCGACGTGAAGCCGCCCCGCGAACTCACGCCCGCGTTCTACGGCTGCTACGACTGGCATTCGTCCGTTCACGGACACTGGCTGCTGGCGCGACTCGCACGGATGTATCCAGACGCGCCGTTTGCAACGGACGCGAAGGCGGCCCTCGAACAGAGTCTGACCGAGGAACACATGAAGGCCGAGGTGACCTATCTGCAGCATGAGGGCAACGCCTCTTTTGAGCGTCCGTACGGCCTGGCTTGGTTCATGATGCTCGCGGCTGAGCTGCGGGAATGGCAGCAGGAAAGTGCGGATGCCCGCGCCGCCCAGGGACGCGTTCTCAGCCCGCCGGGACCGCCGCCCGTACTCAGGAGCGCAAGGAATTTAGGGCCACTACAGCAGGCGATTCGGACGCGCCTGATGGACTATCTCCCGAAGCTCCAGAATCCCATCCGCATAGGAGAGCACAACCAGACGGCGTTCTCGCTCGGGCTGCTGATCGACTCGGCGCGAATCAACAAAGATCAGGAGTTTCTTGATCTCCTGACCAGGCGCACTCGCGACTTCTATCTCAACGACAAGATGTGCCCGCTCGCGTACGAGCCATCGGGCGAAGACTTTCTGTCGCCCTGCCTGGCCGAAGCCGATGTGATGCGCCGCGTTGTTCCGCCGGACGAATTCTCACGCTGGCTAACGACCTTCTTGCCGCAGATCCCGCGGGACGGCAGCACGGGTTGGCTGAAGCCCGCCGTGGTTGTCGACCCGACCGATCCCAAGCTGGCGCACCTGGACGGTCTCAACCTCAGCCGCGCCTGGATGCTCGAGGGAATCGCCTCGGCGCTTCCACCGAATGATCCGCGGGTACCGGTTCTACGTGGTACCGCCAAGTCGCACGCCGACGCCGGCCTGGCCCACGTCACCGCCGAGCACTACGAAGGCGCGCACTGGCTGGGCACCTTCGCCGTTTATCTGACCACCCGGCGGGGGATCGCCCACTGAGCCGGGTGTCCGGGACCGGACACCGGCCCTTTCAGGCCATTTTTGCCGTAACCGAAGCTTTTCGTTCCGGCTCAATCGGTCAGCGCGCGTGGGCTGGCAGAATTAGCGCTGCTGGGGACGCAGTACGTTAAGGATGACACCCGCGCGCGTGCTTCATTTACCTGGGTCGCCCTTCAGCGCCTTTGCCGCAATGTCCCGCCGGTAGTGCATCCCCTCGAACTGGATTTCGCCCACAGCTTTGTAGACAAGGTCAACGGCGCTACGCAGATCCGCGCCGCGCGCGGTCACGCCAAGCACTCGCCCTCCGCTGGTGTAGATACCGTCGTCGCGCTTTGCGGTTCCGGCATGGAAGACCTCGACGCCCGCGATTGCCGTGGCGCGATCGAGCCCAGAGATCTTCTTCCCGGTGTCGGCTTTGCCGGGATACCCGCCCGAAGCCAGCACCACGCACACCGCCGCGCCGGGCGACCACTTGAAGTCGCCGTCGCTCACTCGTCCCTGCACCGCCGCCTCGAAGGCTTCCACGATGTCGGATTCCATGCGCATGACGATGGGCTGCGTCTCCGGATCGCCGAAGCGGCAGTTGAACTCCAGCACCATGGGCCCGCGCGCGGTCATCATCAGGCCGCAATAAAGGGTGCCGCGATACTCCGTTCCCTCGGCCTTCATGCCCGCCACGACCGGCCGCGCGACATGCGTGAGCAGCCAGTCGCGCATCGGGTCGTCGAGCATTTCGTCGGTCGAGTACGCGCCCATCCCGCCGGTGTTGGGTCCCGTGTCGTTGTCGCCGACGCGCTTGTGGTCGCGCGCCGCCACCAGTGGCGCTACGCGCTCGCCGTCGCACAGCACGAGGAATGACAATTCGTCGCCTTCGAGGAACTCCTCCAACACCACGCGCCGCCCGGCGTCGCCGAGCATCGCGCCGCTCAGCATCTCGCCGGCAACGGTTGCCGCTTCCTCTTTCGTTTGCGCAATTACCACGCCCTTGCCCGCCGCCAGTCCATCGGCTTTCACGACGACGGGCGCATGCAGATGCTCGAGAGCGTCGGTGACCTCGGCGGCGCTGGTGCAGATCGAGAAGCCCGCGGTGGGAATGTTGTGCCGCAGCATGAACTCCTTGGCGAAGCTCTTGCTCGACTCAAGTTGCGCGGCCGCCTTGGTCGGACCGAAGACCGGCATGCCGCGTTTCAGGAATTCGTCGACGACTCCCACCGTCAGCGGCAATTCCGGGCCAACCACCGTCAGGTCGGGCTTCAGCCGCGTCGCCAGGTCGACGACCGCGGACAGATTTCCCTGGTCGGCCGCGTGACACTCCGCCGCGCCGCAGATGCCGCCGTTGCCCGGCGCGCAGTAAACCTTGTCGACGCGCGGCGACTGCGCAATCTTCCATGCCAGTGCGTGCTCGCGTCCGCCACTTCCCAGTACCAGCACTTTCATGCACGGAAGCCTAACAAGAGGAGAGCAGTCGCGTCACGCGATCACTGCGCGCGGGCAAGCGCCTGGAAGTCCGGATTGCTGTGGAGCGGCTCAAACTCGGGCGCCGTCCGCACCTCGCTGCGCGAGTAGCCGAGCGCCAGCGCGTGCTCCAGCGCTTTGAGCGCTTCGGCGCGGTCGCCAAACTGGACGTCGATGATGGCGGCGAAGAACCACAACTCGGCGTAGTCGGGACTGAGGCTGCGCGCGGCGCTCAGCTCTTTCGTCGCCGACGCCCGGTCGCCTACGCCGGCGTGATACACAGCCAGCATGAGGTGCGCGGCGCCGTCCTTCGGATTCACCTTCACCTGCGAGTTCGCCAGCTCGATCGCCTGCCGGTACACGGACCGCGCGCGCTCGCGGTCGCCGGCGCAAGCGTAGGCCCGCGCCAGGTTCCCCAGCGAGATGTAGTCCGAGCCGGCCATGCGCGATGCCTGCTCAAACGCGGTGATCGCGTCCGCGAAGCGATGCAGGCCCAGGTAAGCGTTGCCGAGGTTCGAATACTCCTGCGGCGTCGGCGTCTTGCTGATGCTCGTGTTCAACGCCGCGATCGCGGCCTCGTAGTCTCCGAGATAAATCTGCGCGCCTGCCAGTTGCCAGTACGGGCGCCCGAGATCCGGCGCGAGCTGCGTTGCCTTGGTGAACTCCGTCACCGCCGCCTGGTAGCGTCCGATGCGCGTATAGAAGTTGCCGAGTTGCGAGTGGCTCGACCAGTAGTTCGGACGCACGTCGACCGCGTGACGGTAATTGCGCTCGGCATCCTCCAGCCGGTTCAGATTCATATACGCGCGTCCCAGTCCGCTGTACGCCGCGTCGCTCGATGGATCGTCGGCCAGCGCCTGCTGGAAGTCCTGCGCCGCCGCGTCGTACTTGCCGACCGCGTTCTCGATCGTTCCCAGGCAGACGTAGCCTTGCGCTTCGTGGCTGTCGGCCTCGATCGCTTTCTTGCAGCTTTGCTTGGCCAGATCAAGGAACTCGCCGCCGTGCGTGACCGAGAACTTTCCGAGGTACGACATCCCGAGAGACGTCCACGCCAGCGCGTACGACGGATCTTCCTGCGTTGCCTGCTTCAACGATTCGACGGCTCGCTCGATCGCGTCCGCCGTGTCCTGCTGCCGATATCCCTCGCCGCGGAGGTAATGCTCGTAAGCGGAGCGGAACCGCGTGCCGTGCGCGCTGAGTCCTCGCTGCTCGTCGGCGGGGAGTTCGAACGCCAGGAGTCGCGTTACTGCCGACGTGATCCCGTCGGAAAGCGCAAACGGGTCGGCGCCGGGAACCTGCAACGTGTCGCTGCGCAGGATTTCGCTCGACCGCGCGTCGACCAGCGCGTACTCGATGCGGATGTCGTTGCCGGCGCGATCTGCGGCTCGCGGGAAAAAAT
>Ga0157369_10001977_pt1 | contig 24695 bp, 26 predicted proteins | sample C25metaG_FD_113461 | JGI IMG/M metagenome (GOLD analysis project Ga0157369, IMG submission 113461) | Corn rhizosphere microbial communities from Kellogg Biological Station, Michigan, USA - C2-5 metaG | ecosystem: Host-associated > Plants > Roots > Rhizosphere > Soil | place: USA: Michigan... | reverse complement strand
GGCTCCCCGCCATCAAGAGACTTGATTTGATTGGCACAAGTCCTTGAGGAATTGACGAAAACCTCCGCTCAGAGCGGCATCAACGCGCGACATCGGCATTTTTTCCGCGACTTTCGCGATGCTGGTGACTCCGAAATCGCTTATTCCGCAAGGCACGATTCCCTCGAAATGCCCGAGATCCGGGTCAACGTTGATGGAAATCCCGTGCAACGTGACCCAGCGGCGCACCCGAATCCCGAGTGCAGCGATCTTCGCTTCCTCCGCTCCGTCGTCCACCCAAATGCCGATTCGGCCTGGCGCCCGATGAGCGCTGATCCCCAAATCCGCCAAAGCCGCGATGATCCACCCTTCGAGTGAATGCACCAACCGGCGAACGTCACGCCCACGTTTATCGAGATCGAGCATCAGGTAGACGACGCGCTGGCCTGGGCCGTGGTAAGTGTAGCGGCCGCCGCGGCCGGCCTGGTACACGGGCAGACTCAGCGGATTGAACAGTTCGGCCGGATCGGCGCTGGTGCCGGCGGTGAAAAGCGGCGGATGCTCCAGTAACCAGACGCACTCTCCCGCCTCGCCCTCTCGGATGGCGCGGGCGCGCCGCTCCATGAAGGCAAGCGCCTCATCGTAAGGTACGGGGTCTTCGCTGACTCGCCACTCGATTCCGTCTGCGTCCTTCATTGAACGCCAGATGGAGCCGGCGGACGGCTGCGGCAAGATTGCAAGCGAAAGGCAACGCCCGCATAAGCGCGTCCAGTTGCCGCAACACGGAAGGCTTCATGCGCCGGCTTTCGATTTCACTCGCCTGGGAGCAGACTAAGTCCTGCCTCGCCGCTGATGGCCGCCTGCTCGCTACCGTGGCGGCGGCTTTGGTGGCGTTGCCGATCGCCGTGGTGGACGTCATTGGACCGAATGGATGGACCAAGGACAATCTCCAATCGCCTCTCTTCATCGTTCTTGGGATTGCGGTTCTTATCCTTCTGCTGACGGGACAACTCTCGATAATCCGCCTAGCGATCGGTCCTTCGGTAAGCGTCGGGGATGCGATCCTCCACGGGGCGCGCCGCTTGCCGTTCTACGTCCTCGCCAGCTTGATGATCGGCTTCAGCCTCTTGGTGCTTGCCATCGTGCTTGGGATGGTCCTGTTCGCGGCAGGAGCTCCGAGCACCCCGGAGCAGCTAGCCAAGTCGCCCACTTTTGCCGCGGCCGCACTCGTGTTCCTCCTTGTATACTGCTTTCTTTGGGTTCGGATCCTTGCGATCTCCGCACCAGTAGCGGGTGCGGAACCCGTCGGAGCGATCGCCATCATTCGCCGAAGCTGGGATCTGACCGCCGGCCATTTTTGGCGCTTGCTGGCGTTTCTCCTGCTGTTCTTTGTCGGCGGTGCAATAGCGCTGAAGGCCGCGCAGTTGGTGGCAGCTCTGGTCGCTACAGTAGCGCTAGGCCCGCTCGAATCACTGTCCGCGAGCGCATTGGTCGTCGCTTTCATTGATGGCATCGCGAACGGTGTTTTCATCACGATCCTCACCGTCATGCTGGCGCGCATCTACGTTCAGCTGGTCGGGCGCGGATCGATCGACGTATCGGTGCCCAGCAGCGGCGCCTGATCCGCGCCGTCGAACGGCAGAAGGCAATTGGATCAGGTTCGCCCATAGGCGGCGGCTTCGTCGCTCACTTCCACTTTGCCAATGGTGGAAGGCTCATCAGGATCGCATCGATGTTGCCACCCGTCTTGAGGCCGAACAACGTGCCGCGGTCATAGAGGAGATTGAACTCAACGTAGCGGCCGCGAAATTCGAGCAGCCGCTCCATATCCTCGCCTGAAAACGGTATCCCCATTCGCTTGCGGACTATCTGCGGGAAGATGTCGAGAAACGCCTCGCCGACCTCACGAGTGAAGGCGAAATTGTCGTCAAAGCTCGGTCCTTGTCCCGGTTCGAAGCATTCCAGGTGATCGTAGAAGATGCCGCCGACACCGCGCGCGACGCCTCGGTGCGGGAGGAAGAAATACTCCTCCGCCCACTTGGAGAAGCGCGGATAAAAGGTCGGATCGTGAGCCGCGCAAGCGGCGCGCATGCGGGCGTGGAAGGCCTCCGTATCTTCCTCGTACGGAATGGCCGGATTGAGATCGGCCCCGCCGCCGAACCAGCGCTTGGTCGTCGTCAGGAATCGCGTGTTCATGTGGACCGCAGGCACGTGCGGGTTCGCCATGTGCGCGACGAGGCTGATGCCAGTGGCGAAGAAGCTCGGGTCCTCGTCGGCGGCGCCAAAGATGGTACTCGCGAAATCCGGCGAGAAGCGGCCGCCGACGGTGGAGACGTTAACTCCGACCTTCTCGAACACTTTGCCGTTCATCTGTGCCCGGACTCCGCCGCCGCCCGGCTCGCCGGATGAATCCTCGCGCTGCCAAGGGGTAAACGCAAATGCGGCGTCCGAGCACGCCTCCCGCTCGATCGTCTCGAAGGCGCCGCAGATTCGCGTTCGCAAGGCTTCGAACCAGTCCTTCGCCGCCTGCTGCTTTTCGTCCAACTCTTGCATGAGCAAAGTCATTGCGATGCGAGCAAAGCGGCGCAAGTAGGGATTTTCCCCAGTTGAGCGCTGGTTGATGCAACTGGTCGGAAGAATGGCTCCATCCGCCCCTTGGCAGTGAAGGAACGGGCCGCTATCAGGCGCGCCAGTCGTCCCGGCTATCCGGTGCGACGTCGCATCCTGCCCCTTCACGCGATGGGGGGCATCGCGCAAAAAAGGGTAAGCATGGCCACTGAGGCAGAGTCCGCTGAGGGTTCACGAAGCTTAAGCGAAACCGGCGACGGAGTTCGCCGCCGCGACTTCCTTTATGTAGCGCCCGTAGCTTTTGCCGGCGTCGGAGCAGTCGCCGCGGTCGCGCCTTTGCTGTGGCAGATGGCCCCCCCCGCCGACGTGCAGGCGCAAGCCACGGCGGAGATTGACATTTCGAAGGTTCAGACCGGCCAGCGGATCAAGGCGCTGTGGCGCAAGCAGCCGATCTTCGTCGCCCATCTGACGCCCAAAGAGATCGCCGACGCAAATGCGGTGCCTGTGTCGTCGCTCCGTGATCCCGAGAGCCTCGGCCAGCGTACCCAGGCGGGGCACACGGAATGGCTGATCGTGATCGGCGTCTGCACCCATCTGGGTTGCATTCCGCTGGGGACGGCCGAGGGCGAGAATCGCGGGCCGTATGGTGGCTGGGCATGCCCGTGCCACGGATCGATGTACGACACCCTGGCTCGAATCCGGCAGGGGCCGGCCCCGAAGAACCTGGTGGTGCCGCCGTACAAATTCACGTCACCGACTGCTGTTACGATCGGCTGAGGGGGAACAGGGTAAATGAGCTTTTCCTGGGCGAAGCCTTACGAACCCAAGCATCCGTTGATGCGGTGGCTGGACGATCGGCTGCCGTTGCCGCGCCTGGTCTACGGCGCGATAGGCGGCGGCTATCCAGTCCCGCGCAACCTCAATTACTGGTGGAATTTCGGCGTTCTCGCAGGGCTATTCCTGACGATCCAGATCGTCACCGGAATCACACTCGCAATGTGGTATTATGCGACCACCGGCGGCGCTTTCGATTCGGTCGAGCACATCATGCGCGACGTCAACGGCGGATGGCTGATTCGTTATACCCATACGACAGGCGCCAGCTTCTTCTTCCTCGTGACCTACATCCACATTTTCCGCGGCCTCTACTACGGTAGCTACAAGGCGCCGCGCGAACTGGTGTGGATGCTAGGTCTCGTCATCTACCTGCTGATGATGGCCACCGCCTTTATGGGTTACGTCCTGCCGTGGGGGCAGATGAGCTACTGGGGCGCGCAGGTCATCACCAATTTCTTTTCGGCGATACCCGTCGTCGGCGATCCGCTGCGAGTGTGGATCCTCGGCGGCTATGCACCGGATCAGGCGGCGCTCACCCGCTTCTTCTCGCTTCACTACCTTCTGCCCTTCGTGATTGCGGGTGTCGTGATCCTGCACATCTGGGCGTTGCACATTCCGGGATCCAACAATCCAACCGGCGTCGATGTGAAGGACGAGCGGGACACACTGCCTTTCCATCCCTTCTATACGGCGAAGGACGGCTGGTTTGCGGCCGCGTTCCTGACGGTGTTTTTCCTGTTCGTCTTCTTCGCGCCGAACTCGCTGTTGAACCCCGACAATTCGATCCCGGCGAACAATCTTTCGACTCCGGCCGAGATCGTTCCCGAATGGTACCTGCTGCCCTTCTACGCGATCCTTCGCTCGTTCACCGCGGACTTCATCCTTCCGGCGAAGCTGTGGGGCGTCCTGGCGATGTTCAGCTCGATCCTGCTGCTGTTCTTCCTGCCGTGGCTCGACAAGTCGCCAGTTCGGTCAGGCAACTACCGTCCGGTGTTCAAGCGCTTCTTCTGGATACTCGTCGTCGACGTCCTCGTCCTGGGATGGGTCGGAGGTCAGCCGGTGAAGCCGCTGACCGTCGCCGTCGGGCAGATCGCAGCGATCTATTACTTCCTTCATTTCCTCGTGATTCTGCCGCTGGTCTCGAAGTTCGAGACTCCGCTGCCGCTGCCCAATTCGATCAGCGAATCGGTGTTGCATGGCGAAGAGCAGGAAAGCGCCCCGGCCGGTAGCGGCAAGCCGGGCGTCACCACGGTTGCCGGTTAAGGGGGAGCGCCTCGCGATGTTCGTTCGGGGTTTGAAATATCTCATCGGGCTGGGCTTCGCCTTCGTCCTTCTGCTTGCGCTGTTCACCGGCATTTCCAGCTATGTGAAGAACCCGCCGGAGCCTCTCCCGCAGGATGAGTTCCACAAGGAACCGAAGCCGCTGCCCCTCGCCAGCGACGGTCCGTTCGGGAAGTTCGACAATCGCCAGGTGCAGCGCGGGCTTCAGGTGTATTCCGAGGTCTGCAAGGCGTGTCACAGCCTCAAGAACGTGGCCTTCTATGACCTTAAGCAGATTGGTTACGATGACGCCGAAGTGAAGGCCTTTGCCTCGCAATGGCAGGTTCCCGATATAAATCCCGACACCGGAGAAGCGTCAACCCGCAAGGGCTTGCCGGCTGACCATTTCCCGTCGCCGTTTGCTAATGACGTTGCGGCGCGAGCAGCGAACAACAATGCGCTTCCGCCCGACCTTTCCGACATCGTAAAGGCGCGTGAAGGCGGTGCGCCGTACGTCTACTCGATCCTGACCGGCTATCAGAACCAGCCGGCCGCGCTGCTTCAGAAATTCCCGGCGGCGAAAACTCCGCCGAGCCTTCACTACAATCCGTATTTCGCAAGCCTCAACATTGCGATGCCGCAGATGCTTCACGGCGGCGAGGTCACCTACGCAGACGGAACTCCGAACACTGCAGATCAGGAAGCCAAGGACGTCGCAGCATTCCTCGTGTGGACGTCGCAGCCCGACCTCAACCGTCGTCATGCGGCAGGAATCGCGGTTGCGATCTTCCTCGCCTTCGCGGCCATTCTCGGCTTCGTAGCTTACCACCAGCTGTGGGACGAAGCGAAGCGATCGGTCCGGCTGACTGGACCGCTGGACCCGGAAAACCAGGTGAAGCGGACGCGAGCAAGCCGGAAGGCTGGGGTGAAGGGCTAAGCAAGTTCGCCGTTGGAATAAACGTCATTCATCTCAGAGACATACAGGAACGATCAAGCTGCTCCCGGCATTAAGCCATCCTCAAGATGGAGGGAGTTATGCGTACACGTCTTGCACTTTTGGCGGCAGCGGCCGCCACCCTCGGCGGTTGCGCCGATTACGGTTACGGATCCTACAGCGGCCTTTCCCTGGGTCTCGGTTACGGCGGTGGTTACGGCGGCTATTATAGCCCCTACGGCTATGGCTATGGATACAACTCCTTGGCTTACGGCTACAGTCCGTTCGATTACGGCGGCTGGTACGGAGACCCGTATTTTGGCTGGTACGGCGGCGGCTATTATCCGGGCACCGGCGTTTACGTCTATGACAGCTATCGCCGCCCACACCGCTGGAATGATCAGCAGCAGCGTTACTGGAGCCAGCGGCAGCAGTCGGTGACGACTACAGCGACTACTCGCAACTACCAGCGGCCCCAGTTCCGCGACAACTGGAGCGGGTTCAGCCGTCGATCCAATGACCGCACGACGCGCACGAACAGCACCAGCAACAACTGGCATCATAACCATTAGCCCAAGCTGTCAGGCGCAGGCGGGCCGTCTGCTTGCGAAAGGTGCGGCGCTTGGACGAGGGTGGTTGGACGGAAGTCTCGTCACCCTCTCTGGCGTTTGTTCTGTAAAACGCTGGTCCGCTATTCCGCCGAGATTTGCGCCGCCCGGCGGTTGCAGTCGCTGACCAAAGTTCCGGTGCGCGTCGTCAACCAGCAGTGCGACCGCCGCGCCTTCCAACTCCGCATGGCGGAATGAGGCAATTCCAGCGGGCACTGCCGCAAGCCGGTGGGCGAACGGACCGGCGATAGCAAAGTTTCCCCTCCCGGTGCTGCGCTGGAGCGCGCTCTTGGCTTGAGCGGCGATGCTGCCGGTGATGATCAAGCCATCCCACGCGCCGTAAGCGAGCACGATATTTCCGGCGAAATACCAGAAAGTGGCGGCGAACGCTTCAAGCGTTTCAGCAACCAGCGGGTTGGACCTACGGGCGGGATTGAGAAGATCGGCCAATGAGACAGACTCGCGCACGCGGTGCAAATCGCACACAGCCGAATAGATGCGCTGCAGCCCTGGCCCGGAAATAAGGTCCTCTCCCGTCGGGATTTCCTTCTCCCTCAGGCGCTTCAGCAGCTCGGGCTGTAGCGGCAGCCCATCCATCAAGCGCATGTGCCCCGCTTCGGTCGGAACGACGTTGACGACACCGTGACGATCTCGCGTTACCGCAGCGACTCCAAGTCCGCTGCCGACTCCGATGATGCAATATGTACCCGGCTTATGCGGCTGCACTGCATATCCGCCCATTGCTTCTACACGCCCGGCCATGTGACTGGAGCCCACAGCCCAGCCGGTGGCTGCGAAATCGTTGATGATTAGCGGCTCCGCACCAAGCATGGAGGTCAACCCGGATCTAGAGAGGATCCATCGACTGTTGGTGATGGAAATGGTTTCGCCCCGCGGAATGCCTGAAACGGCTATCGCCGCGCGTCTCGGCAACTGACGCAGGCCACTGTCTTCTGCAAACGCCGAGATCGAAGAGGAAATGGTCGGCTGCAGCTTGGGATCATATTCGCGGACGCTGGCCTGGTCGAGGTGACCGGAAGCGTTCGTCAATCCAATTCGGACGGTGGTTCGGCCAACGTCCGCGACAAGGCTAGGCTGGAAAAAATTGGTTACGCTACTCATACTCGCCACTCCCTGCTGGGAGCGGTGTTAATCAACGGAAGAAGTATGCGATTTTAACAACGCTTCCGAATTGGATCAGTCGATGGGCCATTCCCTTTCTCTCCGCGTGATCACAATTGGCGCGCTTGCGCTCGTTTGGCTCGCAATGCTTCTGCTCGGGACTGGCGACGTGGACCGCCAGCTCCTGTTGTTACTCTATGTCGGAGGCCACCCGACGTTGGTCGCTGCGGCCCGTTTCCTCACCTTTCTAGGCCAGCCGCCAGTGCTGCTCACCTTCGGTTTTGTCGCTGCGGCTTGGCTGTGGTGGCGCCATTGGCCCGGCTACGCCATCGTGGTGCTGGTCGCGACCCTCGCCGGGCGCGGGCTTACAGAGGTTCAAAAATTCACTGTCGAACGGCCGCGACCAATGATCGTGCCGCATCTGGTGAATGAGTATACGCCCTCCTTCCCGAGCGGCCATGCGACCAGTTCGATGATCGTCTACCTGACGCTGGCGCTGGTGCTCACCGAAGGCAGCCGGTGGTCGCGCGCCGCCAATCCGGCCGCGGTTGCGCTCTCGCTTTTGATCGGGCTCAGCCGTCCGATGCTCGGCGTGCATTGGCCGAGCGACGTCATTGCGGGTTGGTCGTTTGGAGCACTTTGGGTCATTGCGACTGTTCCGCTGGCGGAGCGGATCGCGAGCCGATATCGACCCCGCCCTCTGCCTTAAACGTTGAAGCGGAACAGCATCACGTCGCCGTCGTGGACCACGTAATCCTTTCCCTCGGAGCGTAGCTTGCCGGCGTCGCGAGCACCGGCTTCCCCACCACAGCGAACGTAATCCTCGTAGCCGATCGTCTCAGCTCGGATAAATCCGCGTTCGAAGTCGGAGTGAATTTCCCCGGCGGCTTCAGGAGCTCTAGCGCCGTCCCGCACCGTCCACGCGCGCGATTCCTTCGGCCCGGCGGTGTAGAAGGTGATCAGGCCGAGAAGCGCGTAGGCGGCGTGAATCATCCGGTTTAGGCCGGTCTCCTCCAGCCCGAGGTCGGAAAGGAACGCCTGGCGCTCTTCCTCAGGCAGAGTCGCGATCTCCGCCTCGATTGCCGCCGAAATCACCACCGAACCCGCGCCTTCGGACGCGGCCTTCGCAGCGACGTTTTCCGACAGAGCGTTGCCGGTCGCCGCATCGTCCTCGTCAACATTGCAGACGTAGAGCACAGGCTTGGCCGTCAACAGCTGCGCCCGCTTGAGCACCTTTTCCTCTTCCACATCCTTGGGCTGCACCAGCCGCGCCGGCTTGGATGCGCGCAACAGATCCAATGCGTGCCCCAGCACGGAGGCCTCGACCTTTGCCTCCTTGTCGCCCTGCTGTGCCTTTTTCACGAGGTTTGGTACCCGTCGTTCCAGCGACTCCAAGTCGGCGAGCATGAGTTCGGTCTCGACGGTATCCGCATCGGCGACCGGGTCCACGCGCCCTTCGACGTGCGTCACGTCGCCGCCTTCGAAGCAGCGCAGCACGTGAACGATTGCGTCGACCTCGCGGATGTTGGCGAGGAATTGGTTGCCCAAACCTTCGCCCTTGCTCGCCCCACGGACTAGCCCCGCGATATCAACGAATTCGATCTGGGTTTCGATCTCCTGCGCCGATTTGGCGATGGCCGCGATCTTGTCCAGTCGCAGGTCAGGAACGGCGACTCGTCCGACATTTGGTTCGATCGTGCAGAAGGGATAGTTCGCAGCCTGCGCGGCGGCCGTTTCGGTCAGTGCATTGAAGAGCGTCGATTTGCCGACGTTCGGCAGGCCGACAATGCCGCAGCGAAAGCCCATTTGATGTCCTTAATTCCGGGGATGTCGCCCCTTAGGCGAACTAAGGCCAATTGCTCAACCGGGCCGATTCAGCGGACCCCCGGAACAATACGTAATGAGCGCCGGACGCCACTCCCTTAGCTGGCTTCCGCAACGGCAACACAACGGGAAAACAGGAGGCAGTCATGTCCACTCCCATCGTCGACCTCAATGTTCATCACGCCCCCAACGGCGCATCCGATCGCATCGCCTACGGCTTCACCAAAGCGCTTCGCTTCTGCGCCGACACATTCTTCGCCAAGCGCTATGGCCACCGCGCCATCGTCCTCGAGACGGTGGCGGCCGTTCCGGGCATGGTCGGGGCAACCATCAACCACCTGAAGTGCCTTCGGCGCATGTGTGACGACCGAGGCTGGATCCGAACCCTGATGGATGAAGCCGAGAACGAGCGGATGCACCTGATGACGTTCGTCGAGGTTGCGAAGCCGACCCTGTTCGAACGACTGGTCATTCTTGGCGTTCAGTGGGTCTTCTACTTAGCGTTCTTCGCGCTGTACCTGATCTCGTCGAAAACCGCGCATCGGATCGTCGGCTATTTCGAGGAAGAAGCCGTAATCAGCTACACGCATTATCTGAAGGAAATCGACGAAGGCCGGAGCAACAATGTGCCGGCGCCGGAGATCGCCAAGCGCTACTGGAACTTGCCAGAGGCCGCGACGCTGCGCGACGTGGTGCTGGTGGTTCGGGCGGACGAGGCGCACCACCGCGACGTCAACCACGGCTTCGCGAGCGAGCTCGCCGGCCTTCCTGTGCAGAACACCAAGGTCGCACCGTCGCCGTACCACGAGACCGGTATCAAGCTGGCTGCTTGAACTCCCGGAATCCCGAACGAAATAGGAGAGGCTCCCCAGCTGCGTGGGAGCCTCTCCGATTCAAATGAGCGAGTGTTATTCGTGAATCCCATGTCCGAACCCGGTTCAGAATTTGTGACCGACGAAGAGCTCTCTTTGTTGGTCGACCGGTTCTACGCCAAGGTCCGTCAGGATGAAGTGCTCGGTCCCGTCTTCAATGCGGCCGTTCACGACTGGGACGAGCACCTGGAGAAGCTCAGCGCCTTCTGGTCCTCGGTCATGCTGACGACCGGGCGCTACAAGGGCAATCCGATGGCCGCTCACCTCAAGCATAGCGACGTCATCCGTCCGCCAATGTTTGAGCGGTGGCTGCAATTGTGGCGCGAAACTGCCGGCGAAACGCTGAATGAAGCGGGCGCCGCCGGGGTTATCGCCAAGGCGGAGCGGATCGCCGAGAGCCTGCAGCTCGGCCTGTTCTTCAGGCTGGATGGACCCGCCCCAAACGCTGCCTGATCAGGAGAAATTGAAGCTGATGCTCAATCGTTCTCCCCGGCCGGTGCCGGGCAGGACTTCGTGCCGAAGCCAGCTTTCCCATAACAGCAGCAGCCCGGGTCGGGGTCGAACCGTCACGAACGGCCGCAGTTCTTCCGGCGTATCCTTCGCGCGCGTCGGCGCCGCCATCATCAGCGGAAGGCGCGGGTCTTCAAAGCGGATCGCGCCGGAGCCCGGAGGGACTTCGACATAGAGGGTGCCCGACAGGATGCTGTGCGGGTGGATGTGTCCACTGTGGTGCCCAGAGGTTTTCAACAGGTTCACCCACAGGCTGTCGAGCTTCGGCTTCACGTCCCAGGCCAGCTCGCGTGCAAAGGTGCGAGCGTGACGCGTGAGCAGCTTCGCCAGCTCGGCGAACGCCGGATCGCGCTTGGGAAGATCGTTCAGGGAGGCGTAGCTGGTGTAGCCGGCGTAGCGGTGTTCCTTCGACCAGCGCCGCCCGGCTTCGTCGTCTGCAGCGAGGCTGCGGATCGAGTGGGCAAGCTCAGTCAACAGATGCTCGTCCCCAAGCTCGGCTTCGTACAAGCGCGTCACGAATAGATCCCGCATCATTCGCTCTGCTGCAACCTGAGCGCCACTTCGCTCATGAATCGGGCATCGTCATCCTTGGAGAGCCAACTCGCCTCGTCGGCAATTGCTGCGAGAAGGTCGGAGAGCGGCTCCATTTCCGACTTGGCGTAGTTGCCGAGCACGTGCGGCGTGACGAGATCCTTGCGGCCCGGCCCGGGGTGGCCGATGCCGACCCGCACCCGGCGGAATTCGGGGCCGAGGTGGGCGTCGATCGAGCGCAAGCCGTTGTGGCCCGCGAGACCGCCGCCGACCCGCACCTTCACCTTCATCGGGGCAAGGTCGAGCTCGTCGTGAAAGACCGTGAGCGAATCCAGGTCGAGCTTGTAGAAGTGCAGTGCCTGCTGAACCGCGTCGCCGCTGTCGTTCATGAAGGTCTGCGGCTTGAGCAGCAAAATCCGCTGGCTTCCGATCCGGCCTTCGGCGATCAGGCTCCGGAACTTCTTCTGCCACGGCGCGAAGTTGTGAACCTCGGCGATCGCGTCGGCCGCCATGAAGCCGACATTGTGCCGCTGCAGCGCATATTTCGCGCCGGGATTTCCGAGGCCGACCCACAGTTGCATCGTCGCCCCCTAGCGTGAGCGGAGGGCAAAAAGAAACCGCCCGCCTCGGCTGAGGCGAGCGGTTCCGGATTATCGTGTCTGGATTACTCGGCGGTGCCGCTACCTTCGTCTTCGTCGAGACCCTCATCGGTCTGGGCCGATGCAGGGACTTCACCAGCCGGAATCGGTGCGCCCTCATCCTCGGACTTCATCACCGACGGAGCGACGACCGTTGCAACCGTGAAGTCGCGATCGTCGATCGCGGATTTCGAACCCTCAGGCAGCTTCACGTGGCTGATGTGCACGGCGTCGCCGATGTCGAGGCCCGCCAGCGAGATCACGATCTCGTCGGGTATCTTGGCCGCATCGCAGATCAGCTCGAGCTCGTGGCGAACTACGTTCAGCACGCCTCCACGCTTGATGCCCGGCGCCTGCTCATCGTCGACGAATCGCACCGGCACGTTGACGTGGACCTGTGCGTGCTCGCCGATTCGAAGGAAGTCCACGTGGATCGGGCGGCTCGTCACCGGGTGGAAATCGACAGCCTTGGGAAGTGTTCGGGTCGGCTTGCCGCTGACCTCGACCATGATCACGCTGTTCATGAAGTGACCCGTCGAAAGAATTTTGGCGAGAAGCTTCTCCTCGACGTGAATCGAAAGAGGCTCCTTCTTTTCGCCGTAGATCACGGCGGGTACCCGGCCTTCGCGGCGCAATGCACGGGAGGCTCCCTTGCCAGCCCTTGAGCGCGTCTCGGCGGGCAGCGTCAGCTGTTCGCTCATTGTATTCGTCTCCTGATAAACCCCGCCACGCCTCCAGGGATGACCATGGCCAGGGAGCGCGCGCCCTAGTCGACGGGCGGCAAAAACGCAAGTTTTGGGGAGTGCTCCAACGGCTACTCTATGCGCTCGGATTTGACTCCTTGGGCGGCAAGCTGGTTCTGGACGCTATCAGGACCCGTCAGGTGCCCGGCCCCGACAGCGACGAAGATCACTCCAGGCTGCCGCAGCCGCTCCGCGATCCAATGAGCCCAATGCGCGTTCCGCTGCACGAACATCGTGTCATAGCTGAGCGGGCTCTGCGCGCGCATCTGCGCCAGCATCGGGTCAAATGCGGTGATGTCCCCGCGATTCCAGGCATCCTGAAGCTGCGCGAGCGCGATCGAAATCTTCTGCATCGTTTGCGGATCGGACGTAGGAGCGGGCGTTTCGGGTGCCGGAAGCGAGCTGAACATATTCAGCTGGAACTGAAAGCTTTCGAGGCCTGCAACTGTTTCACCGCGATTCTCGGCTGCTTCGCGGAGGATTGCGTCAGCACCTTGGGCGCTGGACATTCCGCGGGCGTGGCTCGCATTCATCACGATCTGCGTCGACGCCAGGAGAGACGCCGGGGGCGCGACTTGCGGAATTCCTGCCACCGGCGCTCCGCGCTTCGCAAACCGCGCCTTACCCGCGGCCGCGACTTGTCGAGGAGGGGAGGCATTCATCGCGTTCTTCTTCGGCAGTTCCGGAACCAGCGTTTCCAGGATCAGCTCGTTCGATCGGTCGAATGCCGTCTTCACGTCGCTCTTGAACCAGTTGGTCGTCCCGTCGAGTGCGTGGAAGGTGCCGAACAGGTAGATGGTCGTATCGGCGTCTTTGACGACCCAGAGCGCCGGGTGCACCGCCTGATCCGCCGCCGAAGACGTTTCTGCGCCGCCGGGCGGAGGGACAGCGATCGAACTGGCAAGAAGGAGTGGAAAAAGGACCATCACGTCGCGCTCCGATGCGGATCGGCGCGATGTCCACGGCCCAGCCGAAGGATGAAAGTGACAGTCACGCGGGCGCACTTTGCCCGCGACGCAAACTGGCGTCCCACCCGACGCTTTGGTTCGTGGCCCCCGCCCGAAACCTGAGCGAGTATCGTCACTTAGCTGTTAAGAAATGTCTAGCGAAAACTGCTTGAAGTGAACTTCTGTCGGCGGAACAATGGCCGTTTGCGACGAACGGATTCCTACTGAATGCGCTGGACGCGATAGCCGTCCTTCTGAAGCATGCTGATGACAGAATCTGAGCCGGCAAGATGGCCGGCGCCGACCGCGAGCAGTACCGTCCCCGGGCTCGCCAACCGCCGTTCGATCCAGCCTTTCCAGTTGGCGTTCCGTTGCTTCAACAGGGCATTCATTAGCTCCGGCGTATCGGAGAGATCCTGGTTGAAGGTGGTTGCGATGCCGCCAACGTCGCCTTTCGCCCAGGCGCGGAGCATCTGGTTGAATTCCGCGCCCATCGCCTGCGGGCTTTCCACCGCGCCCTCGAGCAGGGATCGTTGTGCCGAAGCGGGAAGATCGTTGAAGAATCCGAGCTGCTCGGCGTTGGTTTCGAGCTGTCCCACCGGCTTCCCGGCGGCGGCGAATTCGTGCCGAAGCGTGAGTTCGGGTCCGTTTTCACCCTGAAGTCCGAGGCCGTTATACTGGACTCCGAGGAGGATGAATGCGGCGGTCCAGGTCTTCATCTTGTCCCACACCGGCCGCGCTATTCCCGTCTTTGCGATCGCCGCTTCGAGCAGCGGCCGCTTGGCTGGCGCGATGCGGTCCGCGAGCGGCGGAAGCCCGGGCGAATAGCCCATGCTGTTCAGCGCGGCGACGATCCCCTGCGGATGATCGGGATCGACGATCGTCTCGACATAGAGTTGGTCCGACTTCTGAACGGCCTGCTCGATCTTCGGCGACTCCCACCGATACCCGTTGGGCAGCAGATGGATCGTGCCGAACAGGTAGATGGTCGTATCGGGGTCGGAGACTTCCCACAGCGCCGGATGTGCGACGGGTTGCGGGGCCTGCGCTGGAGCCGCGCCGAAGGAAAATGTGGCGAGGCCCAGGGCGGCGAACGCCCGCTTGAAGAAGGTCAGCAACGGCAATGTCCTCTCGATGTGGTCGCCGATGTAGGAACGAACTGCTTAACGTCCACTTGCCCGTAACAAACGCATGGGCCAAAGCCGCCGCGCGATGCCGCTGAGCTTTCAAGACCTGATCCTTACCCTGCACCGCTACTGGGGCGAGCGGGGCTGCGTGATCCTGCAGCCCTACGACCTGGAAATGGGGGCGGGGACATTTCATCCGGCGACGGTGCTGCGCGCTCTCGGGCCCAATCCGTGGCGCGCCGCTTATGTGCAGCCGAGCCGCCGGCCGACCGACGGCCGCTACGGTGAGAACCCGAACCGCCTCGGCCATTATTACCAGTATCAGGTGATCCTGAAGCCGAGCCCGGAGGATCTCCAGCAGCTCTATCTCGGAAGCTTGACCGAAATCGGAATCGATCCGCTGAAGCACGATATCCGCTTCGTCGAGGACGATTGGGAAAGCCCGACGCTCGGCGCCTGGGGCCTCGGCTGGGAAGTGTGGTGCGACGGAATGGAGGTCACACAGTTCACCTATTTCCAGCAGGTCGGCGGTTTCGACTGCAAACCGGTTTCGGGCGAGCTCACCTACGGGCTCGAGCGGCTGGCCATGTACATCCAGGGCAAGGACAACGTCTTCGATCTCGATTTCAACGGGGCGGGTGTGACCTACGGCGATGTCTTCCTCGAAAATGAGCGCGAAATGTCGGCGTGGAATTTTGAGACGGCGAACACCGAAATCCTGTTCGACCAGTTCAAAAAAGCTGCGTCCGAGTGCGAGAATGCGCTTGAGGCGAAGCTGCCGATCCCGGCCTACGAACAGGCGATCAAGGCCAGTCACATCTTCAACACGCTGCAGGCGCGGGGAGTCATCTCGGTCGCCGAGCGGCAGGCCTATATCGGCCGGGTGCGGGATCTGGCGAAGGGCGCTTGCGCCGCTTGGATGAGCGCCAACGGGTGGGCGGAATGACGAGCGACCGGCTTGCCTCCGGCGCGACCACAAACGCACGCGCCGATTTCCTTCTCGAGTTGCGGTCGGAGGAAATCCCGGCGCGGATGCAGGCCGGCGCCCGCAACGATCTCGCTCGGCTGTGCAGCGAGGAGCTGGAGAAGGCGGGGCTCACAACCGAGGGTATCGAGACATTCTCGACCCCACGGCGGCTGGCGCTGATCGCGCGCGGAGTTCCGCTCGAAACGCAAGCTCGCCGCGAGGAGATCAAGGGGCCACGAGCCTCCGCTCCGCCCCAGGCAATCGACGGCTTTCTTCGCAAGACCGGCCTCAGCCGCGAGCAGCTTCAGGAGCGCGACGGAATCCTGTTCGCTCAACTCGACACGCCCGGCCAACCCACACGCGATCTGCTTGGGCCGATGGTCGAGCGCATTGTCCGCGCCTTCCCCTGGCCCAAGTCGATGCGCTGGGGCGCCGCCTCGATCAGCACCGGCTCGCTGCGCTGGGTTCGGCCGCTGCACGGGATCGTCGCGATCCTCGGCGAGGAGATCGTTCCGGTGGAGATCGACGGCATAAGCTCCGGAGCAACGACGCTCGGCCACCGCTTCCATCATTCCGGCGCGATCACCATCGGTGGAGCGGCGGATTATGCGGAGAAGCTGCGCGCCTGCCATGTGATTGTCGACCAGGCGGAGCGCGAGCGGATCATTCGCGAAGGCGCGGCGAAGGCCGCGGCCGATGAAGGCCTCAACTTGGTCAACGACGAAGGGCTGGTGGTCGAGAATGCCGGCCTCACCGAATGGCCGGTCCCGTTGCTCGGCCGCTTCGATCCAGAATTCCTCGATGTGCCGCCCGAGGTGATCCAGCTCACCGCGCGCGTGAACCAGAAATATTTCGTCTGCACGGGCGAGGACCGTGGGTTGGCCCCGGCGTTCGTCTGCACCGCAAACGTGGATTCAAATGACGGTGGCGCGGCGATCGTCGAAGGCAACCGGCGGGTCCTCGCCGCTCGCCTCTCCGACGCCCGCTTCTTCTGGGAGCAGGATCTCAAGGTGCCGCTGGAAGAGCAGGCGAAGAAGCTTTCAAGCATCGTCTTCCACGAAAAGCTCGGCACCGTCGCCGACAAGGTCGAGCGTGTCGCCAAGCTGGCCCGCTGGCTGGTGGAAGAACACATCGTCACCCCCGCGAAAGCGGGGGCCCAGCACAGCAAAGAAGAACTGGGTTCCCGCTTGCGCGGGAATGACGAAGAAGTGTCGAAGCTAGCGTTCCAAGCCGAACGCGCTGCGCGGCTGGCCAAGGCCGACCTGGTCACCGGAATGGTCGGCGAATTTCCCGAGCTTCAGGGCGTAATCGGCGGCTATCTCGCCCATGCGCAGGGGGAGCCGGACGCCGTCGCCGATGCAATCCGCGATCATTACAAGCCGGTCGGGCAGGGTGACGATGTGCCGACCGCGCCGGTTACTGTGGCTCTGGCGTTGGCGGATAAGCTGGACAGTCTCATGTGCTTCTTCGCTGTTGCAGAAAAGCCAACAGGCTCGAAGGACCCATTTGCCCTGCGTCGAGCGGCACTCGGAGCTATCCGCTTGGTGCTTGAGAACTCGCTGCGGTTCGGTCTCGATGACACTCTCGAAACGATGGCTGGCGACGTGATGATGCATGGTCGGGAGTTGTCAGGAAATCAGGAGAATCTGCTCTCGTCCCTTTTAGGAGAGATTTGCACTAACGATGCCGGGCTCGTTGCATTCTTCATTGAGCGCCTGAAAGTGCAACAAAGGGACGCAGGCACTCGCCATGACTTCATCGACGCGGTTTTTGGTCATCAGGGAGAAGACGACCTCGTGCGGCTTTTGGCTCGAGTGAACGCACTCCAGCACTTTGTCCAAACCGAAGAGGGCGCCGACCTCCTCACCGCCTACAAGCGCGCGGCCAATATCCTGAAGAAGGAGAAGTGGGAGGCGCCGGCGGTGATGAGCTCACCGGCAGAGCAGGGCATCCCGCAGACTGGCGAGGAAGACCCGCTGGTGCTGGTCGAGGAGCCGGGCCTGAAGGAAGCGATCGCCGATCTCACGCATCACGCCGCTGGCGAACATGCCGCCGATCTCGAGCCGCAGGAGCAGGCGCTGATCGCCGCGCTCGACGTCGCCGAGCCCAAGGCAAGCGCCGCCGTAGAAGCGGAGGATTTCACCGGCGCGATGGAAGCGCTCGCCAGCCTTCGCGGTCCGATCGATCACTTCTTCGAGCAAGTGACGGTGAACGATCCCGATCAGTCGAAGCGCACGCGCCGCCTGAACCTGCTCGCGCGTTTCCGCGACGCCGTTCACCGGGTGGCGGATTTCTCGAAGATCGAGGGGTAAATTGCCTGTGTTCCTGCGAAGGCAGGAGCCCAGACTCTTTTCTTCAGGCCTGGATCGCCGCCTTCGCAGGGATACAAATTAGGGCGCGGGCCGATCTTCCGGCGGCCGATCCTTGATTGCCGCCGCGCGTAGTGAATCGCGCTCGCGCCATTCCTTCGCGTCATCCTCGTGGCGTTTCTCGATCTCCTCGCGCCGTCGAGCCTCTTCGCGGTAGCGCGTTTTCCATTTGCGGCCTCCGCCGGCGAACAGAAAGGCGCCGATCAGAAGTCCGAGCACGAAGACTAGGGCGAGGATCACCCACTGGTCGGACGTAAAGCTCATCATTGCGCTTGCCTCACGGCTGTTTGACTGCGGCTACAGCGCAGCAGCCGCGCAAACGTTCCGGAAGCGGAATGCGTCGGGTTCTAGCTCTTGCTGAGGAAGTTGTCGTGGATCGAGCACGCGGCCGGACCCATGATGACGACGAACAAAGTCGGCAGGATGAAGAGGATCAACGGAACCGTCATGATCGCCGGCAGCCGCGCGGCTTTTTCTTCCGCACGCATCATCCGCGCGTGGCGGAATTCGGCCGAAAGAACGCGAAGCGCTGAAGCGAGCGGAGTACCGTATTTCTCCGTCTGAATCATGGTCGTGACGACGCCGCGAACTGCATCGAGCGCAACGCGAGTCGCCAGATTCTCGAACGCCTGCCGGCGCTCGTTGAGGAAGCCGAGCTCGATCGCGGTAAGGCCGAACTCGTCACCAAGTTCCGGGTACGCCTTGCCGAGTTCCCTCGACACACGTCCGAAAGCCGCATCGACCGTAAGACCCGCTTCCGCGCAGATGACGAGCAGGTCGAGCGCATCGGGCAAGCCTTTCTGGATCGCCTTGCTTCGCTTGCCGATCTTGTTCTTCAGCCAGATGTCGGGCGCCTTGTAGCTTCCGATCAGCACACCGGCGAGGGTTATGTAGCGGCGGAAGGCGCCCCATGCGGGCCAGTGATTCATCAGGTAAATCAGAACAACGGCAGTAATGCCGAGCACCACAGGGAGAACGAAACGCGCGAAGATGATGAAGAAAGCCAGGTCCTTCGTCCGGATACCCGCCTGCATCAGCCGGTCCTGCGTCTTCTTCAGCTGGTCATCCTGCAGCATCTTGAACTGAGTCAGGATGCCGCGGACGCGGTCTGCGGCCTGGTTGCGGTTAGTCAGCTTCTTTCGCTTGTTGGTCGACGCAACGATACCGGCCTTCAGCTGCTCGCGGCGTTCGTTGAGCGCCTTCACTCTGCGCGCCATTGGATCCTTGACGGTGGTGGCGGCGTAGATGGCGAGCATCACCGCGAAGCTGGCAACGGCGCTGAGCGCCGTCGCCACCCACATGACGTCAATACCGAAAAAGGTTGGGTCTGAAGGCTGCATGACTCGTCTCTAGACCTCGAAGTTGACCATCTTGGCCATGATGAACCCGCCGATACCCATCCAGATCATGCCGCAAACACCGGCAATCATCAGCCGCGGATCGGTAAAAAAGCCGCCGATGTATTTGGGATTGACCATCCAAACCATCCCGAAAACGGAGAAGGGCAGCGCACCCACGATATAGGCCGAAGCCTTGGATTCGGAGCTCATCGCCCGGATCTTCAGCTTCATCTGCGCCCGCTTGCGAAGAACGTCAGCGAGGTTGGAAAGCGTCTCGGCAAGATTGCCGCCCGTTTCCCGCTGGATTGCAAGAGTGATCACGAAAAACTGGAACTCGGCGGTTCCAAGCCGGTCGGCCGTATCCTGCAGTGCAGCTTCCATGGTTCGGCCGATCTTCATCTTGTCGACCACCATCCGGAATTCGATTCCCACCGGGTTTGGAATTTCGCTTGCGACGATGCCCATGGTTTCGCTGATCGGAAGACCCGAACGAAGGCCGCGCACCATTAGCTCGATGGCATCGGGGAAGCCCACGTTGAACTTGCTGATGCGGCGTTTGATCATTTTTCCGACGACGAAGTGCGGAAGCCCGATCCCGACAAACAGGCCAACGAAGAACGACAGCAGGAACGGAGCGCCCCGGAACATCAGCACGACCATCAGGACGACGATGATGCTAGCGCTGACGCCCGCATATTTTGCCAATGTGATGTTCTTGCCGGTCATTTCCAGCCGCTTGCGAAGCAGCGCGGGCTTGGGAATGATCGACGAGGCGAAGCCTTCGATGCGGCTTGCCCGGGCGGCCATGAGCTTGCGGATCTGCGCCTGAGCGGATGCGGCAATGCCTTCGGCGTGACGCTCCTTCAGAAGCTCCAGACGGCGCTTGGCAGCCTTCGCGGGCGATGGGCCGCGAATCGCCATGAACAGCACCGCCAGGGTACCGACACCGCCAAGGATGAGGACCAAAAGCAACATTCGGTTCGTTCTTCCTTTCGTGGCGCCGGAGAAACGGATCCGGCGTCCCGGTTACGCTGCCTGGGCTTTCGGCTTCGAAAGCATCGACTTCAGGTTGTTGACCAGAGACTTGGACTTGGCGTCGGTTTTCGACGTACCTTCGACCGCGTCTTCACTCGCGTTGCTCAGGACCATTTTCAAAAGGGAATTGAACGGCGCGGCCATCTTGCCGGAAGCAATTTCCGCGAGCGGCTTGCCGAGCTTTGCGGCTTGCGCGGCAACCTTTCCGTCCGACGGAAAAATGATGTCGACGGGACGCTCGATCGATTGTTCGAAGTCCTTCCGGCTGATCTCGAGTGCGCCGCCGCTCGGAACGCTGTTCGCGATCACGACCACCTTTGTCTGCGGCGCGTTTGACTTCAGCCAGGCGAGGACCCGGATCGCGTCCCTGGTAGCCGCAAGCGTGAGTTCCGCAACGACCACCGCGACATGCGCATCATGGACGAGGTGCGGATGCTGGATCAGCATGTGCCGTGGCAGGTCGAGCACCGTCGATTCGAAGGCGTTGCGCATTTCCTCCTGAAGCTGGAAGAAGGCGCTTCCGTCCGTCATCAACGGCTGATGGATCGGGGCTTCAGCCGATAGCACCGAGAGGCGCTCGTTGGCCCGAACCATGGCGCGCTCGATGAACAGTCCGTCGATACGGCTTGGGTTCTCGATCGCGTCGGTCAGGCCGCGGCCGGGCTCCAGATCGAGCGCCAGGGCTCCCGTTCCAAAGTGGACGTCGAGGTCGAGGAGCGCCGTTGCCCGCTGCGCGCGCTCACCCAGCATCCAGGCGAGCGAGGTCGCGATAGTCGACGCGCCGACGCCGCCGCGAACGCCGATCACCGCCGCCATCACGTGGGGCTTGTCGGTCTGTGCTTCGCCTCGCGGCCCCGAAAGTATCATCTGAGCATGGGCGAACGTGTCGCGCAGCTGGTCAACCGAGAAGGGCTTCAGCAGATAATCGTGGATCCCGCTGGCGACTAGGTCGCGATAAAGGCGGACGTCGTTTACCTGGCCGGCAGCGATCACGATCGTTCCCGGCTCGCAAACCTCGGCGAGCGCGTTGATATCGTTCAGCGGATCGGCCGATTCCGACAGGTCCACGAACAGGATGTTGGGGCTCGCGGACACCGAAAGCGACTGCACCGCATTGCGCAGGCCGCCCTTGTTGACCTTCTCCGGACTCCAGCCATGCTCCACCGCGATCGGGCGCAGCATGTCTGCTGTCGCATCGTCGCAAACGAAGGCGGTGAACGGATCGCGCAACCCTGCGCGTGCCTGGAATGGAGCGTTCATCACTAGTTACCCTGCTGCTTGGTGCTGACGGCCTGCAATCCCTTGCTGCCGCTCGGTGGAGTAGTCCGATAAAGATCGACCGCTTTGGTGGCAGTGACCGTGTCGGCCGTGGCGCCAACCTGTTGTCCGTGGAACAGGTCCTCCGGATTGGCGACCATGGCCGCAAGGTCGCTGTTCACTGCGCACCCGTAGTTGGACATGGATCGATTGTGGAAATTGGGCTGCGCCAGGCGATTCCAGTTAGGACAGTTCGGGACTTCCGCACGGGTGCGGGTTACAACAACCCGAACCGATCCCGGCGCGATCGCTCCGGCGGTCACTGGCGCTGCCGGAAGCACCATCATGCCATAGCGTCCGGCGAGTTGGCCGACCTGGGCCCGAACGCCTTCCGCATAAGGTCCATCGACGTAGATCGAGTCCCCGTATGCAAGTTCAAGGCTCCTGAACCAGCCATCGAGACGCCCCATCTCTTCGGGGGCGAGAACTCCGGCCGGCGCGGCGGCATCGAACACGAAAGTTTCGCGAGCGAGGACCGGCTGATTGACCGATTCGACGCCGCGGTCGGCCAGATCGGTCTTCGGATAGCTGCTGCACGCCCCCGTCAACGAAACGAGGAACAGCAGGGCGACTTTATTGCGCATCTTCAGATCCTTTCCCACCGGCGCGCTCACAGCTTGAACCCCGGGGCGGCAGACGCGGCGGGCGCTCCGCTGCTGACTGCTGAACCGATTGCGGGTGCCGGCCCCACCGGCGCCGGCGGGGAGCCGCTAACGCCCTTGAAGGTCTGCCCTTCGAATACCTGCTCGGCATCGGTCGGTGCGCGATAGCCGTCAGTCGGAAGCGCAAGTCGGTTGCTCGTTGGCTTGACCAGATACGGTGTAACGATAATCACCAGCTCGGTCTCATCGCGCTGAAACTTGGTCGAGCGGAACAGCGCGCCCAGGATCGGGAGGTCGCCCAGGAACGGCGCCTTGTCGATCGAATTGTTGTTGGTGTTCTGGAGCAATCCGGCGAGCATGAAGCTCTGGCCAGAACCCAGTTCCACCGTTGTTTCGGCCCGCCGGGTCGTCAGGGCCGGAACCTTGAACCCGTTCAGCGTCACGCTTCCGGCGTCGGAGAGTTGGCTGACCTCAGGCCGCACACGCATCGAGATCCGGCCATCGGTCAGAACGATCGGAGTGAAGGCGAGCGAGACGCCGTATTGCTTGTATTCGACGGACACTGCGCCGAGCCCGGTGGAAAGTGGGACCGGAAATTCGCCACCGGCTAGGAAGCTCGCGGTCTCGCCCGAAAGCGCGGTGAGATTCGGCTCCGCAAGGGTCGTGACGAGGCCGTCTGTCTCAGCCAGATCGAGCGACGATATCAGATCAAGGCCAAAAAGTTTGCCGATACCGGAAACCGTTGAGCCGATCGGGCTCCGAATGACTTTGCCCGTGTCTGCGGAACCGGTTCCACTTCCCGCGGCCGGCAAGAAAATGCCTTGCCCCTGCGAGACGCCGACCTGGAAGCTGCCCCTACTGCTGGTGAGCAGGTTCACCCCGATCTGCTTCATCAAAGAGCGATTCACTTCGGCGATCCTGACGCGCAGGTTCACCTGCAGCGGAGTCGCGACCTTCAATCGATTGATCACGCAGATCTTGCAGCCCGTCGACGCTTTTGAAGCGTCCATTCCGGGATTGAGCTCCGAGGTTGCGATCTGCTCCGCAAAGGCAGCATCGTCCGGAGAAGCGACCGTACCGGTCAGCACGGCCATCTGTCCGACGTTGATGACCCTGATGTCGGCATCGGGCATCGCAGCTTTCAGAACCGCATTGATGGATGGCAGGTTTTGGCTGACCCGAACCTGAGCGCCGTAGACGACCGAGCCGTCGGCGGCGGTGGCGATGATGGTGGCTTCGCCATCCTGCTTGCCGAACAGGTTGAGCTGGTGAGGATTGTTCACAAATACATCAGCCACGGATGGATTTGACGTCCACACGCTCGCGACCGACCGCGGCAGGTTCACCATCTGGCCCTCGCCGAGCGACAGCTGCACCTGAGCAGTCGGGCGGTAGGTACCGGAGGTGTAGGCCCTGGGCTGTGCCTGGGCCGCCGCCGGGAGGGCAACGGCCATAACCGTTGCCGCAAGCGCGGTGCCGAGCCGCGCTCGGCGGAGAAAATCAGTTGTCATTTAGCGAACTCCCACGGGAACAACCGAGACATCGTTGCCGCGCGCAATGCGGACCACCGGTCCCGAGTAGGCCGGTGTCGACCCGGCGGCGGGGGGCGCCTTCTGCACAGTGCGCGGCTGGAAGCGTGATACATCGCCTCCCGTCGTAAAGGTGGTATCAGTATCGATCGGACGATTGGCGAACGCGTTAAGCATCTGCCGTTCGGCGTCGGGTGTAGTGCCGGCCGGGATCTTGATGTTGCCCGAGGCGACCGCTTGATCGACATCGGAGCTCGTATCCGTCAGCGACCGCAGTGACAGCGACAGCGAACCGACGCTCTGGGCAACGGCGATCTTCTCCGCGATTTTGGGGGTCACTTCGAGAGTGACGTTGCTGGCCTGCTGGACCTTGACCTTACCGTCGGCGTCCTTGTCTGTGTAGCGCTGATCGGTGGCGAGCACCCGAACATTGCGCAGAATGGTTTCCGATACCTTGAGGGGCTGATCACCGCCGCCCTGCACCGATTCGGTCAGGACGATGTCGACGTGATCGCCAGGGAAGACAAAGCCAGCGATCCCCGACGTCACACTGACCGGCACCGTGACCGCGCGCATTCCGGGAGACAGTGCCGCCGCCAGGAAGCCGCGATCCTGCGGTCCGACGAGCGAACCGCGGGTCAGCGGCTGACCGGCAGTGACCGGATAGCGGACGACGGTTCCAACGAGCTTCGATGGATCGGAATCCGGCGCAGTCTGCGCGTAATAGGAGTCCTGCATGCTCTCCTTCGGCCAAGCGACGAACTTCAGGCTCGTCGGGTCGAGGATCGTGCCGACCGGAAGGTCCTTGGCAGCAACCAGGATTTTGGGGCCCGTAGGCACTGCGACTGGAGCGGCGACTGCCTGCTTCGCGCCGGCGCCTGCGAACATGTTTCTGGCCATGATGGCGGTTACCGCCGCGACCATCAGCGCTCCGACGAGAAGCAAGACTTTCTTGAAATCCATGACGAGATTGCTCCCATTGCAGGCTGGCTGCGAACCTGCTCACACATCAGGCAAATTGGTTAAGAAACCGTTG
>Ga0157369_10001976_pt1 | contig 24708 bp, 17 predicted proteins | sample C25metaG_FD_113461 | JGI IMG/M metagenome (GOLD analysis project Ga0157369, IMG submission 113461) | Corn rhizosphere microbial communities from Kellogg Biological Station, Michigan, USA - C2-5 metaG | ecosystem: Host-associated > Plants > Roots > Rhizosphere > Soil | place: USA: Michigan... | reverse complement strand
TCAATCACCGGCCATCCGTAGTTGGCGCCGCGCTCGATGATATTGATCTCGTCACCGCCATTCGGGCCATGCTCGCTCTCGAACAACGTGCCAGTGTGCGGATCGAACGTAAGCCCCTGCGGGTTACGGTGGCCGTAACTCCACACCTCGGGCCTGGCGCCCGGCGTGTGCACGAACGGGTTATCCGCCGGCACCGAGCCATCCCGCTCAAGCCTGAGGATCTTGCCATTGAGCTCGCCAAGCTGCTGGGCCTTCGCTGGCTCATCCGCATCGCCGGTGGTGATGTAGAGCTTGCCATCGGGCCCGAACACCAGCCGGCAACCGGTGTGGTTGGTCGCCGCGGGAATGCCTTCAATCAGGGTGTGCGGCTCGACCAGCGCGTTCCCGTCCAGCCGGTAGCGCGCCACGCGCAGCTTGAACCGGCGCGCCCCCTCGTTCGCATCCGCATCGCCAATGACGTAGTCGTAGGCCACGTAAACAAAATGATTGCGGGAAAAATCCGGGTCCAGCGCGAGGCCGAGCATGCCCATCTTGTTTCCCAGGGCCACCGCATTGCGCAGCGCGGGTTCCGCGCCGCGCCCTTGCCCGAGCAGGCGCACGTGGCCGTCGCGTTCGGTGAAGATCAAGGTGCCATCGGGCAGGAAGGCGAGCTCCCACGGCACGCGCAGATCAAAGCCGACGCGCTCGAAGCGATGCGCCGTCGATAACGTCATGTCGGGCAGTGTCGCGATGGACGGCGTTACGGGTAACGACGGGGGCGGATTCGTCGCAGCGAACGCGCCTGGTAGCAACGCGACGCTACAGACGAGAAGAACAAGCGCCTGGCGGTGCCTCATGGGGTCGCTGCCGGTGGTCTTCGGAGCCCACATCGTGAGGCGGCCCGGGATCGCGCGCAAGCGCGCTCCCGGAGGTCAGACGGCTTCGGTGTAACCGCGGGCGTGCATGACCTGGCTCACGGCCGCTTCAGCGTTGCCGATGACCGTGGCGAGCGGCTGGTTGGCATCGATATCCACAATGGGCGCGCCACTGTATTTCAGCAGCGGCGTCACCGCGATCTTGCGGGCCAGCGCGTCCGGTCGGTGATCCGGCTTGCGCGCGCAGGCTGTCTCCAGTGCTACGTTGAGGCGGAGCACCAGGTCCGGCTTGTAGCTGGCCATCCATTGGAAGCTGTCGTGCTCGAACTTCGCCAGGCGCAGTACAAGCCACGATCCCTTTGCGGTTTCAGGGAACCCCGGGCCATCGTATGCACCCGGAATCTCCACCTGCGGGAAGCGATCGGTCACCACGATCAGGCCTTTCCGGCGCATGGCCAGCATGCGCTTGAAGCGGCGGATGCGGCGCAAGGTGAAGGCGGCGATGACCAGCGAGGGGAACAGCGTCGGCTGCTTGTGCTCGTCGATCCGCTTGTTCACGCCATCGGATTTCTTCCGGATCAAACGCCCCAGGTAGCCGCCAATGAGCGGCAATTCGGCGAGAGCGCGACCGATATTGCCGGCCTGCTTGCCGAGGTGAGCCTGCCCCGCAGGCCCAAAACGGCCGATCCAGCCGACCATGTGCTCGGCCACCGTCGACTTGCCAGAGCCGTCCGTGCCGATGATCGCGATAAGGGGCGCGAGATTATTGCCGTTTTGTGACACGGTATTTATCGACAATTTCATGTGAAGGGGGGGTTATATTCTAGTGGACGCGACAATATATAGCGTCATAACATCGTAATTATATTGCGCTACCGGGCCCCTGGTGTGCTCCCCCTTTCTGATAACACTATGTCAATGAAGCCGTTACCGGTTATCGCCCTGACCGGCTCTGACGGTTCCGGCAAATCGACGCTGGCCGCCTCCCTCGTGGCGCGGCTGCGTATGCTCGCACCTGTGGAACAGCTTTATCTGGGCCAATCCTCAGGAAAGATCGGCGACTGGATCGGCACGCTGCCCGTTATCGGCAAGCGCTTCAAAGCCTACCTGGTGCGCAAATCGGACAAGGTGCACGACCAGCCGGGCAAGCCGCCGGGCAATGTCACGGCGCTGGCCATCTACCTGCTTTCGCGCTGGCGTGCGTACAAATTCCGCCGCCTGCTGGCCATGGCCCGTCGCGGCACGCTGGTCGTCACCGACCGCTTCCCGCAGGCTGAAAAGCCCGGCTTCAGCATCGATGGCCCGCAGTTGGCCAAGACCGAAGGCGGCAACTGGTGGGTACGCATGCTCCGCCAGCGCGAACACCGCCTGTATGAGTGGATGGCCACGCACGTCCCCTTGCTCGTGATCCGCCTCAACGTGGATGTCGAGACGGCGCACGCACGCAAGCCCGACCACAAGATCTCGTCGCTGCGCGAGAAGATCGCCGCCATCCCGCACCTGCATTTCAACGGCGCCACCATTCTCGACCTGGATGGGCGCGATGCCGCTGACCATGTGCTCGAATCGTCCATGCGTGCCGTGACCGCGGCGCTGCAGGTGGCCGGCGCATGAGCGCGCAAGCCGCCCGTATGGCTGCTGCTGCCGAGCCCACGACACCGACGACGCCCACCGCCAAGGTGAAGACGCCGGTGCTCAGCGGCCTCGTGGCCGTCGTCGGTTGCGATGGCACCGGCAAATCCACCATCACCCACGACCTTGTGAAGCACCTGCGTGCCTTCGGCCCGGTCGAGCGTCGTTACCTCGGCCTCATTTCCGGAGAGCAAGGCGCCAAGATCAAGGAGCTGCCGATCATCGGCCCGCGCCTTGAACGCCGCCTCGCTGCCAAGGCCGATAAGGCGCAGGATACGAAGAACAAGCTGCCAGGCGTGCTTGGCTCGCTCATCATGTATGGCTTCTCGCTGTGGCGTGCGCGGCACCTGAAGCGCGTGTGGCGCCTGGCCAACAGTGGCGTGCTGGTGATCAGCGATCGTTACCCGCAGGCCGAGGTAACCGGCTTCCGCTATGACGGCCCGGGCCTGGGCGTAAACCGCAGCAAGAACTGGCTGGTGCGCAAGCTGGCCGTCCGCGAGCAGCGCCTCTACGAACGCATGGCCCAGTACAAGCCCACGCTGATTATCCGGCTTGATATCGACCTGGCCACGGCCTATGCGCGCAAGCCCGACCACAGCGTCGCCGAGCTCAACGACAAGATCGCGATCATGTCGAAGCTTCAGTACAACGATTCGACCATCGTAGACCTTGATTCTCGTGCGCCGTACACCGATGTGTTGGCTCGCGCCATGAGCGCTATCCGAGGCAGCGCCACCGCAGGTGAATCGCAGACGTGAATACCATTGCATCCAAAGCCGCGCAGGCGCCCTTGTGGCGACGCGTACTGATCAAGGGCGGCAAGCGCTTCCTGCGCTGGAGCGGCCGCTTCCAGGCGAAGCATTCGCTCGTTCCGTCGACGCCTGTTATCGCGAACAGTGAGTTCGCGTGGGTGCCACAATTGGAAGCCGCCTGGCCGGAGATCCGCGCCGAGCTCGATCACCTGCTCGAGCACCCGGAAGATATCCCGGCGTTCCACCAGCTCTCCCCGGACCAGAAGCGCATCTCCAAGGGCGATAACTGGAAGACGTTCGGCTTCTACGTCTACGGCAACCGCTCGGACGAGAACTGCGCCCTGTGCCCGCGTACCGCGGCCGTGCTGGATACCCTGCCCGGCATGCGCAGCGCCATGTTCTCGATCCTGCAGCCGCGCTACCGCATCGCCGCCCACCACGGCCCCACCCGCGCCGTCATCCGGGCGCACCTGGGTCTCAAGGTGCCAGCAGACTCGAAAAACGTGTGGATCCGGGTCGATGACCAGATCCTGCACTGGGAAGAAGGCAAGGTCGTGCTGTTCGATGACACGTACGAGCACGAGGTGCACAACGACACCGATGAGCTCCGCGCCGTGCTGTTCATCGATATCGACCGGCCCATGGACCGCCTGGGCACCTTCTTCAACGGCATCATCTTCCGGCTTATCCAGGCCAGCCCGTACGTCCGGGCGCCCATCAAGAACCTGGCCAACTGGAACCGGCAACGGGTCCGACGAAGTTAAGGCTCCGCACGCGCTAAGGTCGTTGTAAGCTCGATCGCAAGCGATTCCGGCAGGAAAATGTGAAATCCCTGCTAAAGGGCACGTGGCATGTAAAGAAAAACCGGAGCATTCTGTCACCCGCTCTGAGGATTTTCTTAACAAGCCTGAAATATGGTACCATCCGGTACAGTTACCTGTTGGCACGGGCCGTGGGCTGTTCCCCCGGAGTGCGCAACTCGCTGGTGAGTTCAATAAAACCATGAGTGCAGACGGAAATCTTTCAATTGAACCCGGGGTCGCAACCCCTACCGTGAATACGGTACCGCTGCGTCACGGCGACTTTGCCACCCTGGCAGAGGCGCTGGACTATGCGGCTGCGGGCGTCACCGGGGCAAATTTCTACGCGGGCGGCAAGCTGGTCACCGCGCTCCCCTACCGAACCTTGCGCAAGCAGGCGACGGAACTTGCGCACCGTCTGGCGACGCTGGGCCTTCCGCGTGGATCGCGTCTTGCGATCGTTGCGGAAACCAACGCCGACTTCCTGCGCTTCTTCTTCGCCTGCCAGTACGCCGGCCTGGTGCCGGTGGCATTGCCTTCGTCGGTGAACCTGGGCGGCCACGATGCCTTCGTGCACAAGCTCAACGGCATGCTCCAGGCGGCTGACGCCTCGATCGCCGTGGCGTCCGACGGTTTTCTGGGCCTGCTGGGCGAAGCCGTGCAGGGCCTGAAGCTGGCCATGTGGGGCGCGCCCGCCGCGTTCGATGCGCTGGCCCGCGACGACGCCGCACTGAAGCCGCTCACCGCGGACGAAATCGCCTACCTGCAGTTCACCTCGGGCAGCACCGGCACGCCGAAGGCGGCCATGATCCCCGGCCACGCGCTGATGGCGAACCTGCAGGGTTCGGCAGGCCCGGGCCTGGGCCTGCGCGATGACGATCGCTTCGTCTCGTGGCTGCCGTTCTATCACGACATGGGCCTGGTCGGTTGCCTGCTCACCGTGATGGCCGCGCAGCGCTCGATCGATTACCTGGATACGCGCGAATTCGCGATGCGTCCGCGCCGCTGGCTGGAGCTGATGAGCCAGTCGAAGGCCACGATCGCCTACAGCCCGCCGTTCGGTTACGACATGTGCGCGCGCCGCGTGCGCCCGGGCGATATCGCCTCGTACGACCTCTCGCATTGGCGCGTCGCCGGTATCGGCGCCGAGCCGATCCATCCGGAAGTGCCGGCGCGTTTCGCCGAGATGCTTGCCCCGGCCGGCTTCAACGCGAATGCGCTGGTGCCGTCGTACGGCATGGCCGAAGCCTCGCTGGCGGTGAGCTTCTCGCCGGTCGGCAAGGGCATCGTCGTCGAGTGGATCGATGCCGACGAGCTGTCGGAAAACCTGCTTGCCGTGCCCGCCGTCGAAGGTACGGGCACCGGCTTCGTGCGCTGCGGCGGGCCGCTGCCCGGCCACGAACTCGAAATCTGGAACGATGCAGGCGAGCACCTCGCCGACCTGCATGTCGGCCGCATCATGGTGCGTGGCCCGAGCGTCATGTCGGGTTACTTCCGCCAGCCGGAAAAGACCGCGAGCGTACTGGCTGATGATGGCTGGCTCGATACCGGCGATATCGGCTACGTCGTCGACGGCGAAGTCGTCGTGACCGGCCGCCACAAGGACATGATCATCGTCAACGGCCGCAACATCTGGCCGCAGGACATCGAGCACATCGTGGAACGCCAGCCGGAACTGCGCTCGCAGGATGCCTCGGCATTCAGCGTGCCGGGCCCGAGCGGCGCCGAGGTGGCTGTCGTGGTCGTCCAGTGCAACACCGTCGATCCGGAAGCTCGTGAGGCGCTGGTGCATCGCATCCGCCGCGAGCTCATCGAAGAACTCGGCATTACCTGCCTGATCGAACTGGTGCCGCGGCACACGCTCCCGCGCACCTCCTCCGGGAAGCTGTCGCGTTCGGCGACGCGCCGTGGGTACCTGGAACGCCGCGCACAGGAGCTCGTTCCCGAAGCTGTCGCCTCGTGAACAACGAGGCCACGGGGGAAGGCGGCCCGGTCGTTGCACTGACGGGCGCCACGGGGTTCATCGGCACCGCGCTGCGTGCGCAGCTCATGGCCGCGGGTTATCGCGTGCGGGCGCTGTACCGCCCGCGCCGCGGCCGCAACGTGCAGTGTGCCGATGGCCTGAAATGGGTCGCGGGTGACCTGGGCGACCGTGATGCACTCGCCGCACTGGTCGAAGGCGCTGATGCCGTCGTTCATTGCGCCGGCAGCGTGCGCGGAGCCAGCCCCGAAGCATTCAACCAGGTCAACGAAACCGGTGTGCTGGATATCGTGCAGGCGGCCACCGCCTCGCCGACCTGCCGCCGTTTCCTGCTGGTGTCCTCGCTTGCCGCGCGCGAACCGGAGCTCTCCGATTACGCGAATAGCAAGCGCCTGGGCGAGATCGCGCTGGAAGCGAATGCGGGCCGGCTGAACTGGGCCATCATCCGCCCGCCGGCCGTGTACGGCCCGGGCGATAAGGAAATGCTGCCGCTGTTCCAGGGCATGGCCCGTGGGCTGGCAGCGATCCCCGGTGATGGTAGCGGCCGCTTCTCGCTGATCCACGTGGCCGACCTCGCGTCCGCCGTGGTGGCCTGGCTGAACACCGAATCCGCCTCCGGCTGCACGTACGAACTCGATGACGGCCACGAACGTGGTTACGACTGGGATACCGTGCTCGGCACGGCCTCGCGCGTACTGCGCGGCAATGCGCCGATCCGGCGCCTGCATATCCCCGTGCCGGTGCTGCGCACCGTGGCCGGCATCAATCTCATGGCCGCGCGGGCCTTTGGCTACGCGCCCATGCTTTCCCCGGGCAAGGTGCGTGAAATCACCCACCCCGATTGGGTCGGCAATGGCCATGCCTTTACACAAGCCACGGGCTGGCAGCCTGCGCTAGGGTTTGAACGTGGCCTTGCCGAAACACTCGGCGTGGCTGCCCCCGCTATTTCCGGAATACCGTCGTGAACCTTCCTGACATCACCACCCGCCTCATCCAGATCGTCACCCCGTTCGGCCAGGGCCGCGTGCCCGTAATCAGTGCCGCCACGGAACTCACCGGTGACCTGGAACTGGATTCGCTGCGCGTCATGGACCTCATGCTGGCCGTGGAAGACGAGTTCGACATCTCCGTGCCGATCAACTCGCTGGCCGATGTGCGCACCGTGGGCGACCTGGCCGTACTCATCCAGAAGACCGTGGGCGAGAGCGCATGAGCCTCAACGCGCGGCTGCAGGCCGTTCGTGCGGTTCGCGAAGAACTGGCCACGCTCGGCATCGATCCGTTTGGCGTGGAGATCGACCAGATCATCACGCCCACCGAGGGCGTGATCCAGGGCCGGCCGACCATCCTGGCCGGCACCAACAATTACCTCGGCATGACCTTTAACGAGGCGTGCATCGCCGCGGCGCGCACCGCGCTGGAAACGGCCGGCACCGGCACCACCGGCTCGCGCATGGCCAACGGCAGCTACGCCTCGCACCGCGAGCTCGAAGTGGAACTGGCGCGCTTCTACGGCAAGCGCGACGGCATCGTGTTCTCCACCGGTTACCAGGCCAACCTGGGCATGATCTCGGCGCTGGCCGGCCCGGGCGATAACGTACTGATCGATGCGGATAGCCACGCCAGCATCTACGACGGTTGCAAGCTCAGCGGCGCGAACGTCATCCGCTTCCGCCACAACGATCCGGCCGACCTGGCCAAGCGCCTGCGCCGCCTGGGCGCTGATGCGTCGAAGGCGCTGATCGTGATCGAAGGCGTGTACAGCATGCTCGGCGATCGCGCACCGCTGCAGGAGTTCGTCAACGTCAAGAAGGAATTCGGCGCCGCACTGCTGGTCGACGAAGCCCATTCGATGGGCGTGCTCGGCGAACGCGGCCAGGGCCTGGTCGAAGAAGCCGGCGTGCTCGCCGATGTCGATTACGTCGTGGGCACCTTCAGCAAGAGCCTGGGCAACACCGGCGGCTTCTGCGTGGGCGATTCCGAAGACATGGACGTGCTGCGCTACGCCAGCCGCCCGTACGTGTTCACCGCCTCGCTCGCCCCGGCCACCATCGCCGCGACGCGCCAGGCACTCAAGGTGCTCGAAGCCGCCACCGACCTGCGCGAACGCCTGCGTGAGAACGCCGAGCGCCTGCATGCGGGCCTGAGCGCGCTGGGCTTCCAGCTCGGCGCCCCGGCCAACGCCGTCGTGGCGGTGCTGGTCGGCGAGAAGGTCGAAGCACTGCGCTTCTGGGATCACCTGCTCAAGCACGGTGTGTACGTGAACGTCATGGTGCCCCCGGCCACCCCGGGCGAAAGCTCCCTGCTCCGCTGCAGCGTCAGCGCCGCGCACACGCCCGAACAGATCGATGCGATCTGCGCCGCGTTTGCCAGCTGGCCCGGCGCGAGGCAGCCTGCGCATGGCGGGTGATCAGGTAGCGGCGGCATGAAACACTGGTTCTCCGATGGCTCGTTCCGCACCATCCTGCGGAACGCGTCTTACCTCGGCTCAAGCAATGTCGTGAGCGCCCTGCTGGGCCTGCTCGCGCTCGCCTGCGCCGGCCGCGCCATGTCGCCGGCGCTGTTCGGCACACTGGTCGTGGTCCAGGCGTACGCCAAGAGCGTCAGCGATTTCGCAAAGTTCCAGACCTGGCAGTTCGTGGTGCAGTTCGGCACGCCGGCGCTCGAGCGCAAGGACCTGGCGCGTTTCCGCGATGTCACCGGCCTGTCGTTTGGCCTGGATCTCGCCAGCGGCGCGGTGGCGGTGGTCGGCGGCATGGCCTTGCTGCCGCTGCTGGGCCACGCCGTGGGCCTGAAGCCGGAGGATTTCTGGTGGGCCCTGGCGTATTGCACGCTCATCCCGACCATGACCGCGGCAACGCCTACCGGCATCCTGCGCTCCATCGATCGCTTCGACCTGATCGCCGTGCAGCAGGCGGTGACCCCGTTCCTGCGCGCCGTGGGCAGCGTCCTCGCTTACCTGCTCCACCTCGGCTTCCCCGGTTTCATCGCCACCTGGTACATCTCCAGCCTGGTCGGCGACATGTGCCTGTGGGTGTTCGCGGTGCGCGAACTGCGCCGGCAGAACATCGAGCATGCGCTGCGCCCGGGCCTGCTCGCCCCTGCCCGCCGTATCAAGGGTGCGTGGGATTTCGTCTGGACCACCAACTTCGCCCACTCGATCTGGTCGGCGCGCAACGCCGGCAGCAACGTGCTGGTCGGTATCGTGCTCGGCCCGGCCGCGGCCGGTGTGTTCAAGGTCGCGCTCACCTTCTTCGATGCCGCCGGTACGCCCGCCTCGCTGATGCAGAAGAGCTTCTACCCGGAAATCATGCGCCTGGATCCTGCCAGCACGCGCCCGTGGAAGCTGGGCATCCGCTCCGCGGCGCTGGCCGGCGGCCTGGGCGTGCTCGTGGCCCTGCTGGTCATCCTGGTTGGCAAGCCGCTGATCGGCTCGGTATTCGGCGCCAAGTACCTTGAGGCGTACAGCCTGCTGCAGGTGATGTCGGCGGCCCTGGTGGTCTCCATGGCCGGCTTCCCGCTCGAATCCCTGCTCTATATCGCCAGCCGCCAGCGCGCCGCCCTGGTCGCGCAGGCCCTGGCGGCCCTTACCTACGCGGGCCTGCTGGTCGGCCTGAGCCACCTCATGGGGCTCATGGGCGCGGCGATCGCGTATTTCATCGGGACGTGCCTGGAGGCATTGTTCTCGCTAATCCCCACCGTGGCGGCGTATCGTCAGCGACACACGCTCTCCTTCCATGCACCGGAGGAAGCACGTTAATGAACACCATGATGACCGAGTGGCCTAAATTTTCCCCGGAGACGCTGGGCCGTCTCTTTGATGCCGTGGATGTCGATGACATCGTCGATGCACACACCTGCCTGCCCGATCCGATCGTGCTGGCGGTGCCCGAGGATGCGATCCGCCGTTGCTATGCGCTGTGCCTGCAGTTCTGGGACGATGGCGTATCGCGCGAGGAGCTGGTGCATCTGGTCGAGAAGCTGATGCGCAACGAAGGCCTGAGCGCCGACGAGCGCCTGCAGTACAAGCACAGCCGGGCGCGCTACAAGCACCTGCGCTTTGCCCAGCGCCTGTACAGCCGCAACCATCGCTCGAGCTATCTGTTCGACCTGACCACGCGCGTGCTCGGCCACATGCAGGATGGCTTTCGCGGCGGCAAGCGCGGCACGATCGTGCGCCAGGGCTGGAAGCTGCGCGTGTTGCTGTCGAAGCCGGTGTGGAATTTCGTGCGCCGCGGGATGGTGGAGACGCGCCTGGATACCGAGGCGGGCGTGATCGCGTTCCAGAAGGCAGAGATGAGCCGGCTGAAGAAGGCGGTGAACCGCACGATCTTCGCGGGCGATCAGTTCCACGCGGTGCGGAAGATCGTGAGCATGCAGGTGTCGTATTACGACACCCTGCGTTCGCTGGCGCCGAACGAGCATGCGTATTGCATGTCGCGGTTCCTGGCGGCGATTAATGGGCTGATGGGGTCGCGGCACGATGAGATGGTGGCGGAGTCGCTGTCGGGACGGCGCCGCTACAACACGCCTGCGCCGCTGGCGAAGGAAACGCGGTCGCGTCTTGAGACGCTGGTGGCGCGTTATCCGCTTTGATGGCTTGAGGAAGCTGCGGGTGGTCAGGCCCTTGGGGCCGCCAGTCGCGGACCTTCGGACCGGGCCGTAGGCAACCCTATCTCGACAAGCGTGGCGTCGGGCGGCCCTCCGCTCATGTCGGCCCCAAGGGCCTGCCCACCCGCGCACCCCACGTTGACGTTAATGGCGGGAGAGCCTGAGGTCGACGCCAAGACGCACCGTTCGTCCTGTAGGAGCGCGCTTGCGCGCGATCGCCCTTACGGCTTTACCGCCGTAACCGCCATATGCAGTTCGGTGGGGCTCTTTCCCGTGTACGGTTGTCCCTGACCGCTTCGTTGGCTATCGCGCGCAAGCGCGCTCCTACAAGGAGCAGAGACTCACCTTCCCGGCGTTTGCCGCACGCAACGGGGTGCGTGGACTCGGTGGCGGGCAGGCCCTTGGGGCCGACATGAGCGGAGGGCCGCCTGGCGCCGCGATTGTCGCGAGAGGGTTGCCTACGGCCCGGTCCGAAGGTCCGCGACTGGCGGACCCAAGGGCCTGCCCGCCACCGACTGCGACGGACTACCAGCCTAAGGCGGCGCAAGCCGCTGGTTACACGCATTCGCGGCAGCGAATGAACCTCTTACTGAGCCGGTGCCGGCGCCTGAGCCTGTGCCTGCGAAGGCTCAGCCTGCCAGCCACCACCCAACGCCACGATCAGGTTCACACTCGTATCCAGCCGGCGCAGACGCAACTGCAGCTCACCGCGGCCCGCCTCAAGCGCACCATTCGTCGCCTGCACCACCGCCGGGTAATCCGCCACGCCTTCCTTGTACTGGTTCTGCGTCACCCGATCCGACTCGGTGGCGGCAGCCGCCGCCTTCGCATGCAGCTCCGCGACATTCGCCAGCTCGTTCGTCGCAACGAGGTTATCTTCCACCTCGCGATAGGCATCCAGCACCGTCTGGCGATAGTTCGCCACGGCCTCGGTATAGCCCTCGCCCGCCGACTTCACCTGCGCATCCAGGCGGCCACCGGTGAACAGCGGTCCCTTCACGTCCGCCGTGCCGGTCGGGCCGCGGCGCACGCCAATACCGGCTGCAAGACTGATCGAAGGAAGCTCTTCCGCCTTCGCCACGCCGATGCGCGCATTCGCGGCCGCCATGCGGCGTTCGCTGGCTGCCACGTCGGGACGACGCTCGAGCAGGATCGCCGGGACGCCCGGCGGGATCACCGGCACCTGCGTATCGAACGGCGCCGCCGCGAGCGAGAATTCCGCCGGCGGCTTACCCAGCATCACGGCAATCGCGTGCTCGTACTGCGCACGGGCGCTGCGTGTATCGGCCAGCTGCAGCTGCGCACCGCTGAGCTTTACCAGCGCATCGGAGACATCGGCGCTGGAGGCCTGGCCCTGCGTGTACTGGTTGCCGACCATCCGGTGCCACTGGGTGGCTACGTCCGTCGAGCGCTGCAACAGGTCGATCGCGGCATCGCTCTGGCGCAGCGCGAAATACGCCTGCACCAGCTGCGCCTGCATCGACAGCGTCGCCGCGGCAAGGTCATCCGCGCTTGCTTCGGCAGAAGCGCGATGCGCCTCGACATCGCGGCGGATGCGGCCCCACAGGTCCAGCTCCCAGCTCACGCCCAGGCCGAAATCATTCTCGTTGCGGCGGCCGGATTTGATCGTACCCACGCTCACCTGCGGGTACGCCGCACCGTGCGCTTCCTGCACCAGCAGCTGCGCTTCGCGCATGCGTGCGGCGGAGGCGGCCAGTGACTGGTTATCCACGGCCACGCGCGAGACCAGGTCGTTGAGCACCGGGTCGCCGTAGATTTCCCACCACTTGCCGGCAATCGGTGCCGCCGGAGCGCCCTGCGCCGCCTGCGGTTTGGCTTCCTTGAACGCCGCCGAGGTCGGCGCCGCTGGGCGCACGTAATCGGGGCCGACGGTGCAGCCGGCCACCAGGGTGACGGTCGCGACCGCCATCAGTATGCGTAAGCCACGGGCGCTCACGGGAGCGGCTCCTCGTGCTGCGCCGGCCATGCCGCGTCGCGGTCCTGGCCGCCGAATCTTTGCATCCATCTGCCAGCCCACCTGCTGAAACGGTCGAGATAAAGGTAAACCACGGGGGTCGTATAGAGGGTCAGCAACTGGCTTACCACCAGGCCGCCACCGATCGCGATGCCCAGCGGGCGATGCATCTCGGCGCCATTGCCGCGCGAGATCGCCAGCGGCACGGCCGCCACCATGACCGCGAGCGAGGTCATGAGAATCGGCCGGAAACGCAGGCGGCACGCATGCTGGATAGCCTCCGACGGGGTCATGCCCATCGTACGCCCGGAAACGATCGCCACATCGACCATCATGATCGCGTTCTTCATCACGATGCCGACCAGCGAGAAGATGCCGACCAACGCGATCACGTCCAGGTCGGTATGCAGCGCCATCAGCGCGAACACCGCGCCCACGGCCGCCGATGGCAGCGTGGAGAGGATCGTCAGCGGATGGACGACGCTCTCGTAAAGGATACCCAGCACGATGAACAGCGTTAGCACCGCGCCCAGGATGAGGGCGGGCTCGCTATCGGAGACCTGCCGCGCGGCGCCGGCCGAGCCCTGGAAGCTGCTGCGCACGGAGGTCGGCACGGCGAGGCGATCCATCACCTTCTGGATCGCCTGGGTCGCCTTGGAGAGCGAGACACCGGGTACGCGGTCGAACGAAATCGTGGTGGACACCGACTGGCCGTAATGCGAGATCGAGAGCGGCACCTGGTACTGGTGCACCTGGGCCAGGCCAAGCAAAGGCACGCCGGGGCCGCCCGTGACCGGCACCTGGATCGGCGCGAAAGCATCGGGCGATTGCGACTGCGCGGGGGCCACGCGCATGAGCACGGGGTATTCGCCCGAGGGCGAGAACATCGTGGCCACGCGCCGGTCGGCGAAGGCATCACGCAGCACGCCATCGATGCGGGCATACGACGTACCGGCCTGCGCCGCGGCATCGCGATCCACGCTGAGCGCGGTGGCCACGCCCTTGCGGCCGTTATCGCCATGGACGTTGCGCAGCTCGGGCAGGCGCATCATGCCTTCCACGATCGGCGGCACCCAGCGGCGCAGCAGTTCCGGCGAATCGGCCTGGAGGGTGTATTCGTCCGAGGCGCGGCTGCGCCGGCCGCCCACGCGGATGTTCTGCACCGACGTGACGGTGAACACGCCGCCCGGAAGCTTGGTGAGCTGGGCGTTGAGCCGGGCCGCCACTTCATCGGCGCTGGCATCGCGCTTCGACAAGGGCTTCAGCGTAACGAACAGCGAGCCCGAATCACCTTCGGCATAACCCGCGGCGCTTTCCACGGCGGGATCGGCACGCACCGTGGCGAGGAACGTACCCAGCTTGTCCTTCGACACCGCGAACGACGCGCTGCCGTCGGTATCGAAATCGCCGGTGAGCTCGCCGGTGTCCTGACGCGGGAAAAAGCCCTTGGGCACCACGATGAACAGCACGACGCTAAGGCACAGCACGCCCAGCAGCGAGAGCATGGTGAGCGGCGCGCGGCGCAGCGCCCAGGTCAGGCTACGGTCGTAGGCGCCCTGCAGCGCCACGAACTGACGCTCGGTCCAGCGGAACACGGCGCCGTGTTCGCGATCCGCGCGGGCCGGCTTCAGCCACCAGGCGCACAGCATGGGCACCACGGTGAGCGACACGACCAGCGAGATGGCGATGACGGTCGCGATGGTGACCGAGAACTCGCGGACGAACAGGCCGACGTAACCACCCATCAATAGCAGCGGGATGAACACGGCGATCAGTACCGCGCTCATCGAGAGCACGGTAAGACCCACCTCGCCCGCGCCGACATACGCCGCGTCGCGCGGCGGCATGCCTTCCTCGATATGGCGGGCGATGTTCTCCACCACCACCACGGCATCATCCACGGTGAAGCCCACCGCGATGGTCAGGGCCATCAGCGAGAGGATATCGAGGCTGTAGCCCAGGAAATACATGACGATCATGGCGCCGACCAGCGAGATCGGCGCCACGGCGCTGGCGATCAGGGCCGTACGCAGATCGCGCAGGAACAGCAGCATCACGATCACCACCAGCACCACGGCCAGGGCGAGGGTGTGCTCGGCCGCATGCAGCGAGGCCCGCACGGTGGTGGCGCGGTCGACGATCACACTGACCTGCATGTCGCCCGGCAGCGACGCGCGCACGGCCGGCAGGCGGTCGGTGATGCCGTCAATCACTTCGATGATGTTCGCGCCGGGCTTGTGCCGGACGAGCGCGAGCACCGCGGGCTCGCCGTTGGCCAACGCGGCGTTCGCCGGCTCACGCACGGAATCGACGACTCGCGCGATATCGCCCAGGCGCACACTGCCGCCGCCGTCATGGGCCACGGTGAGTGCACTGAGCGTTGCGGCCGAATCCACCTGCGCGTTCGCGGCCACCTGCAGGTAGCGCTCACCCGATTCGATAGCGCCCAGCGGCGCGTTCGGCAGCGCGGCCGACACGGCGCGGCGCACCTGATCGAAACTGACGCCATGCGCGTTCATCGCCTGCGGGTCCAGTTCGATCCGCAGCGCGGGGATGGAGCTGCCCACCAGCTCCACATCGCCCACGCCATCCACCTGCGAGAGCGCCTGGCTGAACGTCGTGGACGCCACGGCGTACATCTGGCCGGGCGTGGCGTGCTTCAAGGTCAAGCCCAGCACCAGCACCGGCGCATCCGCCGAGCTCACCTCGCGGTAGCTCGGGCTGGCCGGCATCTCGGGGGGCAGCTCGCCGCGCGCCGCATTGATGGCGGCCTGCACATCGCGCGAGGCACCGACCACGTCGCGCGACAGATCGAACGCCAGGCGGATATCGGTCGTGCCGTTCGCGCTGACCGAGGTCATTTCGGTGAGACCGGAGACACGGCCCAGCGTGCGCTCGAGCGGCGTGGCCACGGCGTTCACCATGGTCGCCGGGCTCGCGCCGGGCAGCTCGGCCGAGACCTTGATGGTCGGGACGTTCACCTCCGGCATGGAGGCGATCGGCAGCAGCCGCCACGCCAGCGCACCGGCGATCACCAGGCCCAGGCACAGCAGCGAGGTCGCTACCGGGCGGTCGATGAAGGGCCGTGAGATGTTCATGCCGGCGGGCTCAGGCGCGCTGGCCGCGCGCCAGGAACACGCGCTCGAACGCCAGGTAGATCACCGGCGTCGTGAACAGGGTCAGCACCTGGCTGACTGCCAGGCCCCAGAAGATGCCCACGCCCAGCGGGTGGCGCAGCTCCGCGCCCATGCCGCCGCCCAACATCAGCGGCAACGCGCCGAGCATGGCCGCGAGCGTGGTCATCAGGATCGGACGGAAGCGCAACATGCAGGCCTGGACGATCGCGTCACGGGCGCTTAGCTTGTCGTTGCGCTGCGCTTCCACCGCGAAGTCGATCAGCATGATCGCGTTCTTCTGCACGATGCCGATCAGCAGGATGACGCCGATCAACGAGATCACATCCAGCTCGAAGCCGCCAATCAGCAACGCCAGCAGCGCGCCGATACCGGCCGAAGGCAGCGTGGAAAGGATCGTCAGCGGGTGGATGTAGCTCTCGTAGAGCACGCCCAGCACGATATACACCGTGATCAACGTAGCCAGGATCAGCCACGCCTGGCCTTCGCGCGACACGCGGAACGCCTCGGCAGAACCTTCCCACTTCACCTGCGCACTGGCCGGCATGTTCAGCCCGGCGTGCACCTTGTCGATCTCGTGCATGGCCGTGCCCAGGGCGACGCCCGGGGCCAGGTTGAACGAAACGCTCGCGGCCGGCAGCTGATCGATGCGGGTGACCAGCAGCGGTGCCGCTCGCTCGCTCACCGTGGCGAACGACGCCAGCGGGATCAGCGACGACGCCGGATCGTTCGGATCGGCATCGGCATTCGCCGCCGCGCCCTGCCCGGCCAGGTAAATCCCATTCATCGCGTCGCCAGCATCAACACCGGTGGCCTTCGCCTCCAGGATCACGCGGCGCGGACTCGACGAGGTCAGCAGCGTGCCGACCTGGCGCTGGCCAAAGGCGTTGTACAGCGCATCACCGACGGCCGCCGAGGTCACGCCGTAGCGGTTGGCCATGTCGTGATCGACGTTGATGTACGCCTCCAGGCCGTGATCCTGCTGGTCACTCGCCACATCCACGAGCTTGCGCGAGTCACGCAACGGTTCCACCGCGCGCGACACCCACGGGCCCAGCTGCGCAGGGTCGGTACTGGAAACGGAGAACTGGTACTGGCCACGGCTCACGCGGTCATCGATGGTGAGGTCCGGTACCGGCTGCATGTACAGGCGGATGCCCTCGACCTTGGCGGCCGCATCGGCAAGGCGCGCCATCACCTTCGGCACGCGGTCGCGGTGCGCGAGCGGCTTCAGGTGGATCAGCAACTGGCCACTGTTGAGCGTCGTGCCGCCTTCGCCCACGCCGATCGACGAGGCCACGCTCGCCACATCCGGGTCAGCAGAAATGGCCTTTACCAGGGCCTGCTGGCGCTCCCCCATCGCCGCGAACGAGATCGACGCGGGGGCTTCGGAGATGCCCTGGATATCGCCGGAATCCTGCGCCGGGAACAGCCCGCGCGGGATGACGACGTAAAGCACAACGGCCAGCACCATCATCAGGCCGACGCCGGCCAGGGTAAGGGTCTGCCGCGCAAGCACCCACTCCAGCCCACGCGCATACGAGGCGAGCACGCGATCGAGCCACGCCTTGCCGCGGCGCGAAAACGCGCTCTGACGCTGCTCAGGGACCTTGCGCAGCATGCGCGCGCACATCATCGGGGTAAGCGTGAGCGAGACCACGCCGGAGATCAGGATCGCCACCGCCAGCGTCACCGCGAACTCGCGGAACAACCGGCCCACCAGGCCACCCATGAACAGCAGCGGGATCAGCACGGCCACCAGCGAGACCGTCAGCGACACCACGGTGAAGGCGATCTGGCGCGAGCCCTTCAGCGCCGCCGCGAGAGGGCGCTCGCCCGCTTCGATATAGCGGGCGATGTTCTCGATCATCACGATCGCATCATCGACCATGAAGCCGGTGGCGACGATCAACGCCATGAGCGTGAGGTTGTTGATGGAGAAGCCGGCCAGGTACATCACCGCGAACGTGCCGATCAGCGAGAGCGGCACGACCACGCCCGGGATGATCGTGGCGGTGCCACTGCCCAGGAACAGGAAGATCACCAGCACGACCAGGATCACCGCGAACACCAGCTCCACCTGCACATCGTGCACGGCAGCGCGCACCGATTCGGTGCGGTCGGAGAGCGTGTCGATATCGGCGGCGGCAGGCAGTGTCGCTTGCAGCGCCGGCAGCAGCTGGCGCACGCGATCGACCACTTCGACGACGTTCGCGCCGGGCTGGCGGCGGATGCGCAAAATGATCGCCGGCTTGTCGTTCGACCACGCACCCAGCCGCGCATTCTCCGCACCCTCGGCGACATGGGCCACATCGCCCAGGCGCACGACGGCACCATCGCGGTGGGCGACAGTCAGGCGTTCAAAGGCTTCCGGGCTATCGATCGGCTCGCTGATTGCGATCTCGGAGGAGCGCGTCGCGCCGTCCAGCGAACCCTTGGCCTGGTTCGAATTCGCATCGCGGATCGCGTTGCGCACGTCATCCAGGGTGAGGCCATGCGAGCGCAGCCGCACCGGATCGGCCTGCACCACCACCGCCGGCTGCTGGCCGCCATCCAGGCTCACCAGGCCAACGCCCGTGACCTGCGACAGCTTCGGCACCAGGCGCGTATCAGCCAACTCGCGCAGCGTGCGCAGCGACAGCGTCGGCGAAGTGAGCGCGAGCGTCATCACCGGCGTATCCGCCGGGTTCACCTTGCGATAGATAGGCGGATGCGCGATGTCGGCAGGCAGCCCCGGCGAAGCCGCATTGATCGCGGCCTGCACTTCCTGCTCGGCCACATCCAGCGGCAGCGCCAGTTCAAAACGCAGCGTGATCGTGGAGGTACCGATGGCGCTGGTCGACGACATCTGCGCCAGGCCAGGCATCTGGCCAAGCTGGCGCTCCAGCGGCGAGGTGATGGTCGATGCCACCACCTGCGGGCCGGCGCCCGGGTACGCCGTCACCACTTCGATGGTCGGGAAATCGACCTCGGGCAGCGCCGACAGCGAAAGGAACCGGTAGCCGAAGAGACCGACGAGCAGGATCGCGATCGCCAGCAGCGAGGTGGCTACGGGCCGCAGGATGAAGGGACGTGACGGGTTCACGGGCGCGCGTTCGGTGCCTGTGACGTGGCGCCCGCGTTGCCATCACGGCACGCGGCGGAATCCACGGCCGCGGCGGGCGGCTCCGGCGCCATCGTGGCGTTCACCGCGGTACCCGAACGCAGGCGATCCGCCCCTTCGACCACCACATGGGCACCCGGCGTCACGCCCGAGGTCACCACCGTGGTCGTGGCATCGGAGGCGCCGACCTTCACCGGCACCACGGCCGCGGTCTTGTCGTCCTTCACCACATAGACGAACGGCCCCTGCGCACCCTGCTGGATGGCTGCGGAAGGTACGAGGACCGCCTGGGCGAGCACCTGTACCGGCAGCTTCGCCGTGACAAACTGGTTAGGAAGCAATGAGTTATCGGCATTAGCGAATTCTGCTTCGAACTTCACCGTGCCGGTGGCCGGGTCGACCTGGTTGTTCGCTGCCAGCAGGTGGCCGGTCGCCAGGACGTCATCCGGACCATCGCCCACCGCCTGCACCGGAATGCAGGTACCGGCGCGCATGCGCTCGAGCACCTTCGGCACCACGTTCACCGGCACGGAGAACACCACCTTGCTCGGCTGCGACTGGGTCACCACGGCGATGCCGCGGGCATCACCCGGGCCCACCAGGTTGCCCGGATCCACGCGGCGCAGGCTCACCATGCCCGCAATGGGCGAGGTGATGCGACCGCTGGAGAGCTGCAGCTGGGCGGTATCGGCACGGCCCTGCCCGGCCTTCACTTCGGCCTGGTACTGGCGCACCAGGGCCTCCTGGTCAGCCACGCGCTGGCGCGAGATCGAATCCTGGGCGAGCAGCGCGTTGTAGTGCTTCAGCACTTCCTGCGCGTTGGCCAGCTGGGCCTGGCTGCGGGCCAGGTCGCCGCCGGCCTGCTGGGCCTGGGCCTGCAACGGGCGCGGATCCACTTCCGCCAGCAGGTCGCCCTGCTTCACCAGCTGGCCGCCGGTGAAGTCCACGCGCTTGAGCACGCCATCGACCTGGCTGCGCACGAGCACGCTATTGGAGGGTGTGACCGTGCCCGGCTGCGAGCGGTACACCACGAAACCGCCCTGGCGCACGGTGGCAGCCACGACCGGCACGGTCTGGTCGGCCTGCGACTTGCCGCCGCCGGGGCCCTTGGCCACCCACCAGATGCCGCCGATCACGACGATGCCTGCAAGCACCGCCACCCAGGTACGCGATGCTTGCCGACTCATGCGATGGTCCTCTCGTACACGCGGTAACGCTTGTAATCGTGGCCGCCGATCTGCTCGATGATGTTGCGCATGCCATCGTTGTCCTCAAGGATCCACGACAGCTCCACCTGCTTCACGCCGCGCGCGACGAGGTGGTGGCGCACGGCATCGATCACCAGGAAGGCCAGGCCCGGGCCCAGCGGCGTGTTGTGGAAGCTGCGGCGCACGCCCATGAGCGGCACGCGCGACGAGGTCGGGAAGCGCTTCTTCAGGCCCCACAGCAGCTTCACCCAGTTGAACGGGGCCAGCTTGCCGTTGAAATCCTTGATCACCTCGTTGACGTTGGGCAGCGCGACGATGAACGCCGCCGGCACGCCATCGACTTCGGCGATCTGGATAAGGTCGGAGGTGACGAGCAGCTTCAGGCTGGTGCCCAGGTCCTTGAACTCGGCCTCGGTGAATGGCACGAAGCCCCAGTTATCCGACCAGGCGTCGTTGAAGATATCGCGCAACACGGCGAGCTCTTCGGTGTAACGCTTGGTATCGAGCGGGCGCACCTTGATCCGCGGCATGAACTTGGCCAGCAGGCGGTTCATCACCTTCGGCACCGGGAAATCCGGCGCGATCATGTAGGCCAGCATGTCCTTGGCCTTGGTGTAACCGGCCTGCTCAATGCGTGCGCCGTAATACGGCTTGGCGTGGCCCATCATGAACACGGGCGGCGTATCGAAGCCATCGACCAGCAGGCCGACTTCGTCGTTGATCGACAGGCTGAGCGGGCCGCGCACGCGCTTGATGCCTTTTTCGCGCAGCCACTGCTCGGCCGCTGCGATGAGCGCATCGTAGGTTTCCTGGTTGTCCTCGGCATCGAGCATGCCGAAGAAGCCGGTGGCATCGCCGTAGCGCTCCAGGTACAGGTCATCGACCTGCGCACTGATGCGGCCGACGATCCTGTCACCACGGTACGCGAGCCAGCCCTGCTGGTGCGCGTGTTCGAACCAGGGGTTGGTTTTTGCACCAAGGTGCAAGGTGCGTTCAAGAAGCAGGGGCGAGATCCAGTTGGGATCATCACCTAGCAGGGTGGCAGGCACCCTGATGAATTGACCGAGATCTGCCTTGCTGGCAACCGGGACGACACGCAGCGAGGCCGACGCGCTCAAGGTGGAACCTCCGACGGATAAACCACAGAATCGGCGCCCGCCAAGGGCAAAGCCATGGCAGACGCATCCTGCGCTCAAGATCCTCGTGGTTACCCCTCTGGAGCGCGCGGAATATTGTAGTCATGGCAATGTCATTTTGATACAGACATTGGTATGGCTGGCCGCGTATATGGGGCGCCCCTAACGATTATCAACCGCCGAACCCCTGTAGGAGCGCGCTTGCGCGCGATAGGGGTTACGTCAAGCACCCATCGCGCGCAAGCGCGCTCCTACAGGTTCGCTGTATCTGCGGGGATCAGCCGCCCAGGGCCGGGTCGGAGACGGAGGGCTGGCCGGTTTCGCGGTGGCCGGCGAAGCGGCGCAGGAACAGCTCGTCGGTGTCGCTGGCGGCGGTCAGGTCGTACCAGTGGTCGCAACCGGTGATATCCCAGCGGCTTTCGACCTGCTGGCCGGGCATCAGCCAGAAGCGGCGTGGCGGCTCATGCAGATAGTCGTTAGCCGTAACGGTAATGGCACAGGGGCGGCCGCCGTTGTTCACCAGCACCAGGTGCAGGTCGCCATTGCGGCGGCCCGACTTCAGCGTGACCTCAGGCATGGCCAGACGACGCGGGTCATCGCCCTTCGCGGGCTGCTTGCCGCTGAACTGGCGCAGGAAGCCATTGGGACCGAGCACGGTGAGGTCGTAGGCGTCGCCGCTGTTGGCACTGGTCCAGTAGTCCGAGAGCGCCTTACCGGCTTCCACGGTGTAAACCCACGGGCCGTCGGAACGGAGCGACGACGTGACGTGGAAGCACGCACCCGCATCACCGGTGTTATTGAAAGCCAGGACGTAACGGCCCTGCCCCTGATCGACCTTCCCGGTGACATCCAGCTCGTACGGCAGCGCACGCGCCGGTCGCTGGCCACGCTCCTGCTTCGGCATGTGCTGATGCGTGGGCACCGGCGGGCTGAGCGTGTCGTGGTTGCCGCGGTCGGGTTCGTAGCTGCCTGTCGCCGGCAGGCGCGGGATACGACCATCGTGCTCATCGAAATCAAACGCGCGGGTCAGGTCACCGCAGATCGCGCGGCGCCATGCCGAGATGTTCGGCTCGCGTACACCAAAGCGCTGCTCGAGGAAGCGGATGATTGACGTGTGGTCGTAGGTTTCCGAACACACCCAGCCGCCCTTGCTCCACGGCGACACCACAAGCATCGGCACGCGCACACCAAGGCCGTAGACCCCTGCGTTGAATCCGTTACCACCCGGATAAACTTCCCCATCGATGCTAACGGTCGACAGACCACGGTCACGATTTGCCGGCGGGAACGCGGGCAAGGTGTGATCGAAAAAGCCATCGTTCTCATCGTAGGTGATGAACAGCGCGGTCTTGCTCCACACCTCCGGGTTCGACGTCAGCGCATCGAGCACCTTGTCCACATACCAGGCGCCGTAGTTCGCCGGCCAGCTGGGATGCTCGGTGTACGCCTCAGGCGCGGCGATCCACGAGACGGCAGGCAACGTCCCCGCGGCGACATCCTTTTGCAGGATGTCGAACAGCGACTGGCCGCTCAACGTGTTCGTGCCGGTGCGCGCCTTGTCATACAGCGGGCTGCCCGGCTCGGCGTTGCGGTACTGGTTGAAGTACAGCAGCGAGTTGTCGCCGTAGTTGCCGATATACGGATCCGAACCCCAACCCCAGCCACCCGCGGCATCCAGTCCGGTGCCGATGTCCTGGTAGATCTTCCATGACACGCCGGCCGCTTCCAGGCGCTCGGGGTACGTGGTCCAGCCGTAACCCAGCTCGGCATTGGAAAGCACGGGGCCACCGCCCTGCCCGTCGTTGCCGACGTAGCCGGTCCACATGTAATAGCGGTTGGGATCGGTCGAGGAGAGGATCGAGCAGTGGTACGCGTCGCACACAGTGAACGCATCGGCCAGCGCGTAATGGAACGGGATGTCCTCGCGCGTAAGGTAGGCCATGGTCGTGGTGCCCTTCGACGGCACCCACTGGTCGTACTTGCCGCCATTGAAGGCGGCCTGCGTATCGTTCCAGCCGTGCGGCAGGTCCTCGAGGAACTGCAGGCCAAGGTTATCCGCCTGCGGGCGGAACGGCAGCAGGTAGTCGTCGCCGCCGGCCGTCAATGGCTGGTGCCATACCGAGCGGCCACTGCCGAGTGTCAGCGTCCGTGTATCGCCAAAGCCGCGCACGCCGCGCATGCTGCCGAAGTAATGATCGAACGAGCGGTTCTCCTGCATCAGGATCACTACGTGCTCGATATCCTTGAGCGTGCCCGTGCGCCGGGCTGCCGGCACCGCCAGCGCTTTCTGGATCGAAGGCGGCACCACCGATGCCGTGAAAGCGGCGCCCGCGGCGCCAAGGGAAAGCTTCAGGAAGTGCCGCCGATCCTGGGAGGTCATGATTGCCCCGTAGGCTGAGTTGTCCCCTGCGGCGGCGATTGTCACGGCCGGTTATGACAGTTTCTGCACGCCGTTGGCCGCGACGGCGCGCGCGTGTCGAAACCGCCATGCGGGTCACAGTTTCGGCATCAGGCGCCCGTCGGGGAACTAACCGGACGCATGGCCGTCCATACCCCATCAAGGGAGCCGGAGCACGGCAAAGGCATGGCAGCGAGGAATCGCAGGTTATCCAGGGGAAGGATCGCGGCCATGGTCGTGGCCATCGCCAGCCACGCCGGCCTTCTTGTCGCCTTGTTGCCGCCGGCAAGCTTTCGGTGGGTACCGGCACGGATCGATCGCGAACCGGACTCAACGCTTCAGTTGCGCCTGGTTCCTCCGCCGATTGCGGTAGCGTCACCCGCGCCGCCCGCACCCAGACCCCGCGCCATCGCGCGTCCAGCCGCGAAGCGCCAAACGAATGCCGCCGCCGCCGCCGCCGCCGCCGCCGCCGTCAACAGCGTATCGACCACGGCACCTGCCGACGCTATCAAATCCGCGACGCGGCCAGATGTGACCCCGCCACACGCCGGAACCACGGCCGCAGGCACGGCGGCATCCGGAGGTTTACCAGCGGCACCACTTCCCAACGTTGCCGCAAGCACGCCCGGCAACCTCACCGATGGCGGCTTCGCCGAACGCCTGCGCAACGCGCAGCAAGGACAGGCGATTCACGGCGTACCCGGCTCGGATCTGCGCAGGGCACCGGGCATGCAAATGACCGACCCCATGAACCAGGGCATCGGCGCCGTGCTGCGCAACACGCAGCGCCTGTTCGGTGTGACCAACAAGCACTGCATCGATGTGGAGGTGTGGCAGAGCCTGAGCCCCGATCAGCTGGTCGCGCGCCACCTTTCACCGGCGGATGTGCAGCGCGCCAACGAGAAGTACGGCTGCAACCGGCCATTGGGACTCAGCTTCTGATCAGTGCGCGTTATCGCCATCCAGGCGTGTGCGCATGCGCTTGCCCGCGGCATCCATGATCTGGCCCAGGTCAGCCCAGGTCATCGTGTCCTTGTTGAAGTCGCTGGGCACGAGCGGATCGACGGAAACCGCCAGTTGCTTTCCGGAGGGATCCAGCAGCTCCGCTTCGAGCGTCGCGGATTT
>Ga0157369_10001975_pt1 | contig 24741 bp, 23 predicted proteins | sample C25metaG_FD_113461 | JGI IMG/M metagenome (GOLD analysis project Ga0157369, IMG submission 113461) | Corn rhizosphere microbial communities from Kellogg Biological Station, Michigan, USA - C2-5 metaG | ecosystem: Host-associated > Plants > Roots > Rhizosphere > Soil | place: USA: Michigan... | reverse complement strand
TCCAAATGATAGAAACTTGCGTGACGCACGAACTATGCCGTGCGCGGAGTAACCGGGTGGGGAGACGATGACCGACACGCTAGAAGAAGAAGCGCAGTCGGACGCTCCTCGCGAACCCGTTCCGCTGCCGGACTCCGAGTTCAAGGATCAGCTTGCTGCTGTTATCCCGCACTTGCGGGCGTTCGGACGCTCGCTCTCCGGTAGCCGCGATCTCGCCGACGATCTCGTCCAGGAAACGCTGCTGAAGGCATGGGCTGCCCGGAAGCGATTCCAGGCCGGCACCAACATGCGTGCGTGGACGTTCATCATCCTGCGCAACCTGTTCCTCAGCCAGATGCGGCGCGCGCGTTTCAAAGGCGAATGGGACGACGTCACCGCTTCCAAGATCCTTGCCGCACCGGCGAGCCAGGATCGCCACATAGAACTGGCCGATATGCAGCGGGCGCTGATGCACCTGCCGCAGCCCCAGCGTGAAGCGCTGATCCTCGTGGGCGCCGGCGGCTTCGCCTACGAAGAAGCTGCGGAAATCTGCGGATGCGCGGTGGGAACCATCAAGAGCCGGGTTGCTCGCGGGCGAGTCGCTCTCGATGCTCTACTCTCGAGTGGCAAGCTTCCGTCGCGCCGCCAGCACAAGACCGATCCTGACAAGTCGGCGCTGCAGACCATCATGAGTGAGGTTGACGAACTCAGTCGCGAAGCCTGAGTGTTGCGGAGGATTCGCGGCTAATTCAATCGTCGTAGAAGATCCGCGAAATCGCGCTCGCACGGTTCGCGCGCGATGTCTTCAAAGGCGCGGCGAAGCGCAGCCATAACGCCCGCATGTTCGGGCGGGGCTTCGATCCGGATGATCCTCCGGTCTACCTCCATGACGGCCTCCTTCATCATCTCCTTGTTCGCCTTCATCTCCTAAGAAAACGACCAACCCCGCTAGGAAGTTTCCTGCGGCCGTTGTTTCGGGCAAGGGCTGGTCCATGCCGGCCGAAAGTATCACTTCCCATCGTGAAGCAGTGGCCGAACGCGCCCGGACCTTCTCGCCGTTCCTTCGCGACGCGATGTCGACCCGCGCGGATGTATTGGAAGCGTTTCTCGTAGATGGCCCTCAGGCGGCAATCGGAAGCGCTCTCAACGCAGTAGCGGATACGGCCGAGGCGGAACTTCGGAGGCAGCGGGTCGGCGTGGCATTGGCCGCTGCGATGGGCGATCTGTCCGGCGAGCTGGACCTCGAAACGGTTACCGCCCAGCTGTCGAGTTTCGCCGACCGCGCGATCGATCGATCCATCGAGACCGCGATCCAGGAGAGATATCCCGGCGAAGAGCCGCACGGCTTCGCGATCATCGCGCTCGGAAAGCTCGGAAGCTGTGAGCTCAATTTTTCGTCGGACGTGGATCTGCTGCTGCTGTTCGACCCGGAAACCGTTCCGCATCGAGCACGCGAAGATCCGGGCGAGGCGGCGGTTCGGATCGGGCGGCGCTTCGTCGAGCTGCTGCAAAAGCGGACCGAGGACGGCTATGTCGCCCGGGTCGATCTCAGGCTTCGCCCATCGCCGGAGGTCACGCCGATCGCTTTGCCGGTCAACGCGGCCATCTCCTATTATGAATCGTCGGCCGTCGGGTGGGAGCGCGCCGCCTTCATCCGCGCTCGCGCCTGCGCCGGCGACAAGGCTCTGGGCGACCATTTCCTTACCGCAATCCAGCCGTTCGTCTGGCGCCGAGCCCTCGACTTCGGAGCGATCGAGGAAATCCGCAAAATGGGGCAGGCGATCCGCGACCATTATGCGCATCGCCAGCAATTCGGGCCCGGTTACGATGTGAAACGCGGCCGCGGCGGAATTCGCGAGGTCGAGTTCTTCGTCCAGGCGCGCCAGCTCGTCCACGGCGGCCGGGAGCCAGGGCTGAGGAAAGGGTCGACGCTTCAGGCGATCGCTGCGCTGGAGTCGGCAAATCACCTCGAAACCGAGGTCGGCGCGGATATGGCGGAAGCTTACCGCCGGCTGCGGACTATCGAGCACCGCCTGCAAATGATAGCCGACCAGCAGACTCATCTGCTGCCGGTCGACCCGGAGGCGCTTGCATCGGTGGCCGGGCTACACGGCTTCCCTTCCTCTGCCGACTTGCTCGATTATCTTCGACCATTGGTTGAGCGGGTCGGCGAATCCTTCGACGAGCTTGCCGACAGCGACGACAACAGCCTTCCCGCCGACCCTGATCTGCTCCGAACCGAGCTCGCGGCGCTCGGGTTTGCCGATCCGGAAACGGTGATGCTTCGAATCGGCGAATGGCGCTCCGGACGCCCGCGCTCCTTGCGATCCCGAGCGGCAAGAACGGCGTTCGAGGCGATGCTCCCCCCGCTGCTGAAGGCTATCGCCAGGAGCGCCGACCCAAATCACGCGCTCAATCGCCTCAGCGACATCGTCGAAAGAGTATCGAGCGGAGTCAATCTGTACCGGCTGCTACAAGCGAGGCCGGGCCTTTCCGGGCTGTTGGCGCGGATCCTGACGCATGCACCGGTCCTGTCCGACCAGCTATCGCTTCGGCCGGAACTGCTCGACTCGCTACTCGATTCCTCCTGTTTCGATCCTCCGCCCTCCGCGGAGGAATTCGCCCACTTCCTCGAAGGCCACATGCGCGGTCATCCGTACGATGTGGCGCTCGACCGGGTGCGCCGGATCGTCAACGAGCGCCGTTTCGCGCTGGGCGTTCAGCTGATCGACTTGCGCGACGACCCGATCGCGATCGGCGACGGCTATGCTCGGGTCGCGGAAGGGGCCTTGCTCGCCCTCGGCAGGACAGTCGTCGCTGAATTCGAAAAGGCGCACGGAAGGTTCCCCGGAGCCGAGCTCGTGATTCTTGGGCTGGGGAGGCTCGGCGGCGGGGTTCTCACGCACGCATCCGATCTCGATGTCGTCTATCTTTTCACTCCGCCGACCGCGGACGCGTCTACCGGCCCCAAACCGCTCGGCCCCGCCAATTATTTCAATCGGCTGGCCAACCGCATCACGGCTTCGCTTAGTGTCTCTACCGCCGCCGGTCCGCTCTACGATGTCGACACGCGGCTTCGCCCAGAAGGAGCCAAGGGGATGCTGGTGGTCTCCACCGAAGCGTTCGCGCGGTACCAGCACGAGGAGGCGTGGACGTGGGAGCATATGGCGCTGCTGCGCGCGCGGCCGGTATTTGGGCCAGATAGGGCGCGCGAGCGCGTCGGCGCTCTCATCTCCGGGATCCTGCACCGCCCACGCGATCCGAAGAAGGTGATTACGGATGCGGCAAAAATGCGCACCGAAATGGCTCGGCACAAGCATCCGGCGGGGCCGCTCGACGTGAAGCTCGGGCCGGGCGGGCTCGTCGATCTGGAATTCGCGGTCCACGTGCTCCAGCTCACTCGTCAGCGCGCACTCGACCCGCATCTCGAGACCGCCGTCGAACGGCTCGCCGCTGACGGGTTGGTCACGACAAGCATTATAGAAGCGCAACAATTGCTGACGCGCATGTTGGTGACATTGCGCCTGATTGCACCCGACCTCAACCCGTCAGGTGAGGGTCGCGAGCTTATGGCCAAAGCGTGCCGGGCAGCCAGTTGGGACGAACTTCTTGCCCGACACGATGCGGCGCGCCAGAGCGTTGCCGCGTTGTGGGACAAGGTAAAAGGAGCCGCTTGATGATTGCCGAAGGAGACCGCGCACCGAGTCTGAATCTTGAAACCAGCGATGGTCGAACAATCAATCTCTCGAACCCCGGCAAGCCGCTGGTGCTCTATTTCTATCCGAAGGACGACACCTCCGGCTGCACTCGCGAGGCACAGGATTTCACCGAGCTCGCGCCCGATTTCGAGAAAGCGGGTGCGACCGTCGTCGGGGTCTCGCGCGATCCGATGAAGAAGCACGAAAAATTCATCGCCAAATATGATCTGGCGGTGCCGCTGGTTTCGGACGAGGACGGCGCGATTTCGGACGCGTTCGGCACCTGGGTCGAAAAGTCGATGTACGGCCGCAAATATATGGGGATGGAGCGCACGACCTTCCTGATCGGCGCCGACGGCCGCGTTCTGAAGGCTTGGCGCAAGGTGAAGGTGCCGGCTCATGCAAAGGAAGTCCTCGCGTCCGTCCCGGTTTGAAACCAATCGGCGGGCATGATAGCGCCCTTAGCAAGACGAAGGAGCATCAGCGTTGGCCGAGTTCACGCTTCCGCGAAACAGCAAGATCACCAAGGGCCGCAAGTACAAGGCCGAGGAAGGCAAGCGGCTCAAATCGTTCAGGATCTATCGCTACGATCCGGATAACAGCGCCAATCCGCGCTGGGACAGCTACACGATCGATCTCGATAAATGCGGGCCGATGATCCTCGACGCGCTCATCAAGATCAAGAACGAGATCGATCCGAGTCTGACCTTCCGCCGCTCCTGCCGCGAGGGAATCTGCGGCTCGTGCGCAATGAACATGGACGGCCGCAACGGCCTCGCCTGCACAACTCCCATCGAGGAGTTGAAGGGCGAGGTCCAGATCACCCCGCTTCCGCACATGGAGGTGGTGAAGGATCTCGTTCCCGATCTCACTCACGCCTACGCGCAATATGCGTCGATCCAGCCGTGGCTGAAGACGGCGACTGCCGCACCCTCGGGCAAGGAAAGGCTGCAATCGCCGGAGGATCGGTCAAAGCTCGACGGGCTTTACGAATGTATCCTCTGCTTCTGCTGCACCACCAGCTGTCCCAGCTACTGGTGGAACGGCGATAAATATCTCGGCCCGGCGGTTCTGCTACAGGCCTATCGCTGGATCATCGACAGTCGCGACGAAGCAACGGGCGAGCGGCTCGACGATCTCGAGGATCCGTTCCGGCTCTATCGCTGCCATACGATCATGAACTGCGCGAATGTCTGCCCCAAGGGACTGAACCCCGCCAAGGCGATCGCCGAGGAAAAGAAGCTCATCGCCGAGCGATCCGCTTGACGGATCGCGACCGACAAAAGGAGCGCTCTGCTTGAGCGAGCCTATCCCGCTCCCTTCCGGAGCGGAGCCGGATCCAGATAATCCCGGCTGGTACACCTGGAACTTCGAACGTGGCAGCTTCGCCGCTGCCACCGGCAAGTTCCTGTTCAAGCCTGATGGCCCGGGCCGCGCCGTCACCCGAATCTTTCCGACCGATGCGCTCCTCAATATGGGCGGCTCAATCCACGGTGGCGCGGTAATGAGCTTCATCGACATGAGCCTGTTCGCCGGCGGCCGCTGCGCCGGGATGCAGGAAGGGCACTACGTCACCCTCGACTGCTCGGTCCATTTCATCGGCCGCGGCCGTTCCGGGATCCCGCTCGATGCTCATCTTCAGCTGGTGAAGCAGACTCGCGGCGGCCACGTCTTCATGGTCGGCACGTGCGAGCAGGACGGCGAGCCGACCCACAGCTTCACCGGCACATTGAAGCGGGTGCGTCCTCCCGAATGAAACACCCTGTCGGCGACGCCTATGCCGAGCTTGTTCGCGCGGGCGAGGTGAGATGCGATGCTGCGCAGCAGCGCGGCGCGGCGGCGCTCGACCGGCTGGCGCAGGCGCTCGGCAATGGCAGCCGAAGAATCCTAAGCCTGTTCGGAAAGCGGCAAGACGCGCTCGAAGGCGTCTATCTCTGGGGTCACGTCGGCCGCGGCAAGACAATGCTGATGGATCTCGCTTTTAACCGAATTCAGATCGAACCCAAGCGGCGCGTGCACTTCCATGCTTTCATGCTCGAGGTGCACGAGCGGCTGAGGGCCGCGCGTGAGAGCGAAACCGGTGATCCGATTGAGGCCGTCGCCGATGAAATCGCTGACGAGGCGAACCTGCTCGCCTTCGACGAGCTCCAGGTCACCAATCCCGCCGACGCGATGATCCTCTCCCGCCTGTTCGGCAAGCTGCTGGAGCGAGGCGTGCGTGTCATCGCCACCTCGAACCGCCCCCCGAGAGACCTCTACAAGGATGGTCTCAACCGCGAGCTGTTCCTGCCGTTCATCGACATGATTGAGAGCCGGTTTGACGTCGTCGAGCTTGGCGGCCCCATTGATTACCGGCTCGACCGGCTGACCGGGGTCGAAGTGTGGCACGTGCCAAACCGCCCGGAAGCGACCCGCGCCCTGTCCGAAGCCTTCTTCAAGCTCACCGATTATTCTGTCGAGGACCGCGCCAAGGTGCCGAGCGAGGAGATTCCCGTCGCCGGGGGCCGCTCCTTGCACGTGCCCAAAAGCCTCAAGGGTGTCGCGGTCTTCTCGTTCAAACGGCTGTGCGGCGAACCGCGCGGGGCAGCCGATTATCTCGCCATCGCTCAGCATTTTCACACCGTGATCATCGTGGGAATCCCGGTGATGACCCCGGCGATGCGCAACGAGGCGGCGCGCTTTACCGCGCTCATCGATGTCCTTTACGATCATCATGTGAAGCTGCTGGCATCGGCCGATGCGGAGCCGGCGGAACTCTATCCTTCCGGCGACGGCAGCTTCGAATTCCAGCGGACCGTCAGCCGGCTGGAAGAAATGCGGAGCGCGGAATATCTGGCGCAGGGACACGGCACCGGTTAGCTTCGCCTCTCCAGCAGGGAGGGCAACATGATCGTCACCACCACCGAGAATGTCGCGGGTCATCGCACCGTCGAAGTTTTTGGCCAGGTGTTCGGGGTCGTCGTCCGAAGCCGGAGCATCGGCGGCAATCTCGCCGCGGCGCTTCGCTCGATCGGCGGCGGGGAGATCAAGGAATATACGGCGCTGGTCGAGGAAACCCGCCGCCACGCGATCGACCGCCTGGTGCAGAACGCAACCGCGATGGGCGCCAACGCAGTGGTGATGATGCGCTTCGATTCCGGCGAGATCGGCCAGACGATGAGCGAAGTCGTCGCTTACGGCACGGCTGTGCGGGTCGAGCCCGAGTGAGTGGCGCGCGCGGCTGCGTCGTTGCGTTCGGTGCGGTCCTGATCGCCTTGGGCATTGGCGGGTTCGTCGCCGGCACCGCGTATACCCCCGCGTTTCCGGCGATCCCGGTCTTCATCTTCGGTTGTTTGATGCTTGTCACTGCGCTGGTTGAGCCGGTGTATGGCAGGCTCGTCTCGCGCCCTCCGCTCTCTGGCGGGTGGCGGCCGACGGGTGAAAAGTTCATCGATCCGACCAGCGGGAAACAGGTCGAGGTCTGGTTCGACCGTTCCACTGGTGAGCGCAAGTATGTGGATGTTGGGGAGAAGGCGCGTTGAAACTGTTTCGAGCGGCCGCCGCACTATTTGCATTCGCTCTTTCTCCGGCAACCGCGCAATCCCAGCAAAGCGAACCCGGCCCAATCCTGGCCAGTGCCGATATGCGGCCGGCGCTCGATCTGGACGGGCCGTGGCACTGGTCCGTCGATCCCTTCCGCGACGGCGAAGGCGGCTTTCATGGAGGGAAACCGGGTACGGGACACCGCCGCTACGACGAGGTCGACACGACAGCCGCAATGAAAGCGGACGTGAGTGCCCTCTACGAATACGACATGGACCGTTCGCCGGTCGCGCAGCTTCCGCAGTCATTCGTCACCCTCTCGCCCGGGATGCGATACTACAATGGGCTCGTCTGGTTTCAGCGCCATTTCACAACGCATCCCCAGCCGGGGAAGCGCGCATTCCTGCGGTTCGGAGCGGTCGATTACCGAGCCGAGGTGTACCTGAACGGCAAGCTGCTCGGCGAGCATGAGGGCGGCTTCACGCCCTTTGCCTTCGATGTGACGCAGCTCCTCCGCGACGGGGACAATCAGGTCACCGTCGGCGTCGACTCCGAACGCACGGCGAGCGACGTTCCGCCGCCGATCACGGATTGGGAGAATTACGGCGGCATCACCCGCCCGATCAGCCTGATCTTCACCCCCGAGACATATGTCGACGACGAATGGGTGCGGCTGACCCGCGACGGCCGTATCGCCGCGAGGGTGACGCTGGACGGCCCTGCGGCAGCCAACGCTCCGGTGCGTGTGCAAATCCCGGGGCTGAAGTTTGCGCTGTCCGGCCGCACCGGTGCCGACGGGACCTGGACCGGCGAGGCGCCAGCACCACGCTCGCTGGATCGCTGGTCTCCGGAAAGCCCGACGCTCTACAACGTGCAGGTTTCGGGCGGCGGCGATGTCGTTGCCGATCGAATCGGCTTCCGGACGATCGAAGTCCGCGGCACCGATATCCTGCTCAACGGCAGGCCGATCTTCCTTCGCGGAATCGATATTCACGCCGAGGAATTCGGCGATAATCCGACCCGCAAGATCACGCCCGAAGCAGCGAGAGCGCTCCTGACCGAGGCGAAGCACGGGCTTCATGCCAACTTTGTCCGGCTCGCCCACTACCCGCACCCGGAAACCATGTTGCGCGCCGCCGACGAACTGGGCCTGCTCGTCTGGAGCGAGATCCCCGTTTACTGGATGGTCGATTTCGCCAACCCGGGTACGCTGAAGACAGCGCTGCACATGCAGACGGAGTCGATTTTCCGCGACCGCAACCGAGCCTCAATCATCATCTGGAGCGTCGGCAATGAGACGCCGGTGAACGATGCACGCAATGCGTTCCTTCGGAGCCTCGTGGCGAGTGCCCGTAAACTGGACGACACGCGCCTCGTCAGCGCCGCTTTGCTCAGTGATCGTAAGGGTGACGTGCAGACCATCGACGATCCGCTCGGCGCCGACCTCGATGTGCTGGCCGTCAACACTTACAACGGCTGGTACACGCCCGATCCGCTGTCGAAGCTCCCGGACATTCAGTGGCGAACGATCTACGACAAGCCGCTGATCTTCTCTGAACTCGGCGCCGGTGCCCTCGCCGGCTATCACGACGATCCCGCCAACCCGCACAAGTTCAGCGAGGAATTCCAGGCGGATTATTATCGGGCGACGCTGAAGATGATCTCCAAGATCCCGTTCCTGCGGGGAATCTCGCCATGGATTCTCAAGGATTTCCGCTCACCACGACGCCAGCACCCGATCTACCAGCAGGGCTGGAACCGCAAAGGGCTGGAATCCCCGACCGGCGTCCACAAGGAAGCGTTCGACGTGCTCCAAGAATATTACCGCTCGCTGGAGCAGAAGCGGTAATGGAAAAGGGCCGGAGCATTGCTGCCCCGGCCCGTTTTTCAGATAATCGAATGAGCGCTTCAGGCCGTCGATCGGGACCGGTTACACCGACCCTTCGGCCAGCCTTCAGCGAGTCCGGGATTAGCTCGCGCTAATCCCGGCCGCTTACAGGCTTAGAAGTCCATTCCGCCCATGCCGCCCATGCCGCCCATTCCGCCGCCGGCCATAGCCGGGGCTTTGTCTTCCGGCATTTCGCTGACCGCGGCTTCGGTGGTGATCAGCAGGCCCGCGACCGAGGCCGCGTTCTGGAGCGCCGTGCGAACGACCTTGGTCGGGTCGATCACGCCGGACTTCGCGAGGTTCTCGTAAGTCTCGGTCTGGGCGTTGAAGCCCTGGCTCGGGTCGTTGCCGTCGAGCAGCTTGCCCGAGACCACCGCGCCGTCGTGGCCGGCGTTGCTCGCGATCTGACGAACCAGCGTGGTGAGCGCCTTGCGAACGATGTCGATGCCGCGGGTCTGGTCCTCGTTCTGGCCGTTGACGCCGTCGAGAGCCTTGGTCGCATAGAGGAGAGCCGTGCCGCCACCCGGAACGATGCCTTCCTCGACCGCGGCGCGAGTCGCGTGGAGGGCGTCGTCGACGCGGTCCTTGCGCTCCTTGACCTCGACCTCGGAAGCTCCGCCGACCTTGATCACCGCAACGCCGCCCGCGAGCTTCGCCAGCCGCTCCTGCAACTTCTCGCGGTCGTAGTCGGACGTCGTGTTCTCGATCTGCTGGCGGATCGCTTCGGTCCGCGCCTTGATCGCGTCATGGGTTCCGGCGCCATCGACGATGGTCGTATTGTCCTTGTCGATGGTGACGCGCTTGGCGGTGCCGAGCATTGCCACGGTGACGTTCTCGAGCTTGATCCCGAGATCCTCGGAAATCATCTCGCCGCCAGTGAGGATGGCGATGTCCTCGAGCATCGCCTTGCGGCGATCCCCGAAGCCCGGCGCCTTGACCGCGGCAACCTTGAGGCCACCGCGCAGCTTGTTGACGACGAGCGTCGCGAGCGCCTCGCCCTCGATGTCCTCGGCGATGATCAGCAGCGGTCGGCCTGACTGGACCACCGCCTCAAGGATCGGAAGCATCGCCTGGAGGTTGGAGAGCTTCTTTTCGTGGATGAGAATGTAGGGGTCGCTAAGCTCGACCTGCATCTTTTCCGGGTTGGTGATGAAGTATGGCGAGAGGTAGCCGCGGTCGAACTGCATGCCTTCGACGACGTCGAGTTCGAACTCGAGGCCCTTGGCTTCCTCGACGGTGATCACGCCTTCCTTGCCGACCTTTTCCATCGCTTCGGCGATCTTCTCGCCGACGACCGTGTCGCCATTGGCCGAGATGATACCGACCTGGGCGATTTCCTTGGTTCCGGAAACCGGCTTGGAGCGCGCCTTCAGATCATCGACGACCTTGGTGACCGCAAGGTCGATGCCGCGCTTGAGATCCATCGGGTTCATGCCCGCGGAGACCGATTTCATGCCTTCGCGAACGATCGCCTGGGCGAGGACAGTCGCGGTGGTGGTGCCGTCGCCGGCGTTGTCGTTGGTCTTCGAGGCCACTTCGCGCAGCATCTGCGCGCCCATGTTCTCGAACTTGTCCTTGAGCTCGATCTCCTTGGCGACGGTCACTCCGTCCTTGGTGATGCGCGGCGCGCCGAAGCTCTTCTCGATCACCACGTTGCGGCCCTTGGGGCCGAGCGTCACCTTGACCGCATCGGCCAAGATATCGACACCGCGAAGAATGCGCTCGCGCGCTTCGCGGCTGAATTTCACGTCTTTGGCTGCCATCTGGCTACCCTTTCCTAATTGCGAAAGTTCACAAAGTTCATGGCCCTACGCGTGCACACGCGCGAACCTTGAAGTCAGGCGACGACCCCCAGGATGTCGCTTTCCTTCATGATGATGAGGTCTTCGCCGTCGACCTTGACCTCGGTGCCGGACCATTTGCCGAACAGGATGCGGTCGCCGGCCTTGACGTCGAGCGGCGTGACCTTGCCGTCCTCGGAACGAGCGCCGGAGCCGACGGAGATGACTTCGCCTTCCTGCGGCTTTTCCTTGGCGGTGTCGGGGATGATGATCCCGCCCGCGGTCTTTTCCTCTGCCTCGACACGGCGGACGAGGACTCGGTCATGAAGTGGCCTGAAACCCATTTTAGCCCCTCTTTCCAATCATTTGGTTGAACAAAACACATATTGGCACTCTCTCCCCGAGAGTGCCAGACGCGCCGCATATGGTTTTGGTGCTTCAGGCCGTCAACGGTTGGACAGCAAAATTTTTGCAGCCGCTGCGGCAGGATGTGTCGCCAACCGGACCTTTCGCAGCCGTGTCGGTCCCGTTCGGGGCTTCCCTTGAGAGAGTCGCATTGCAATCGCGTATCGGCTAGCAGCCGTGGGAAGACGGGAGAGTAGAAGAATGCGGTTCGCCAAGGCTGTCTGGAAGCTTCTGGTCGGGATCAAGGACGGTCTCGTGCTGATCTTCATGCTGTTGTTCTTTGGGGCCCTGTACGGAGCGCTCTCTGCCCGACCCGCTCCCATCCATAATGGCGTTCTCGATCTGGATCTCAGCGGCGCGGTGGTCGAGCAGCCGAGCAGGCCCGGGCTTGGATCGCTGGCGGGTACCCCGAGCGTTCGAGAATACCGGCTTCGCGACCTGATCTCCGCGCTCGACGCGGCCCGGACCGATGATCGCGTCAAAGCCGTGGCGCTGGATCTGGAACGATTCACCGGGGGCGGACACACTGCGATGGCCGATCTTGCCGAAGCGGTTCGCCGTGTGCGTGCGTCGGGCAAGCCGGTGGTGGCTTATGCCAACGCATACAGCGACAGCAGTTACGAGGTCGCCGCCGCGGCCTCCGAAGTGTGGATGGATCCTTTAGGCGCCGTCGCCCTTGCCGGTCCTGGCGGCGAGAACCTCTATTACAAGGGACTGCTCGACAAGCTTGGGGTGACGGCGAATGTCTATCGCGTCGGCACCTACAAGGCGGCAGTAGAGCCCTTCATCCGCAACGATATGTCGCCCGAGGCCAAGCAGAATGCCCAGGAGCTTGCTGCGGCGATGCTGGCGAGCTGGCGGTCGAGCGTCCTTCGCGACCGACCGCAAGCCAAGGTCGATCCGTACCTCGCCGATCCAGTTGCGGCCCTTAGCTCCGCCGGCGGCGATTTCGGCAAGGCCGCTCTGGCCAGCGGGTTGGTCGACAAGATCGGCGACCGCGAAGCGTTTCAGGCGCGGCTCGCCCAGCTTGGCGGGGCCGACAAAGGCTCGCCCTATGGCTACAACCGAATTCCCCTGACTTCTTACGAGGATGCGCAATCGGACGGGAATCGCAGCGGATCGATTGGCGTGATTACGATCGCCGGGGACATCGTCGACGGCAAGGCGCCTCCGGGAACTGCAGGTGGAGACAGCATCTCCGACCTCGTCGACAAGGCGGTCGCCGGCGGCGGGCTGAAAGCGCTGGTGGTCCGGATTGATAGCCCCGGCGGTTCCGTCCTTGCGTCTGAGCGAATCCGCGAGTCGCTGGTCAACGCGAAGGCGCACAAGATCCCGATCGTGGTATCTATGGGCAGCGTCGCCGCTTCAGGCGGCTATTGGGTCTCGACCCCCGGCGACTACGTATTCGCCGAGCCCTCAACGATCACTGGATCGATCGGTGTGTTTGGAATCCTGCCAAGCTTTCAGGGGACTCTCGCCAAACTCGGCCTGGGCGCGGACGGTGTGAAGACGACGCCGCTCTCAGGCGAACCGGATGTGCTCAAAGGTCCCTCACCGGTTGCTGGCCAGCTGATGCAGGCTGGGGTGAACGCCATCTACGCTCGCTTCCTCGGCATTGTCGCCCAGGCTCGGCACAAGACTCCGCAGCAGATCGACGCAATCGCTCAGGGACGGGTGTGGGACGGCGGTACGGCTCACCAGCTTGGGCTCGTCGACGGATTCGGAAATTTGCACGATGCAATCGCCAAGGCTGGGCAGCTCGCCAACGTCTCCAACCCCGACGATCAGGTTCGCTATCTGGAGCGGCCGGTGTCGCTTCAGGACAAGATCGTCCAGTTACTGTCGAGTAACCAGACCAGCGACGACACCAGCGACGACAGTGATGGCTTCGCGGCGCTCGCGCCGGACAATTTGCTCGCCGACGCTCTCGCCGAAGTGCAGTCGATTCTTAAGGGCCCGACGATTCAGGCGCGCTGCCTCGACTGTCCTCCGGTCGCGCCTGCCCAGCCGCAGGTGAAGAGCGTCGGGATGCTCGCCGCCCTGGAAGCGTGGCTAGGCTGATCTGCGTTAACATTTCGCAGTAGCCACGGCGCTCGGCCGTTGTAATCCGAGTGGATGGCGAGTCGGATCAGATTGGCGACTGAGGCTGACTCCGCAGCGATCGCTGCGATCTATTCGCCCTATGTCGAAGACACACGGATCAGCTTCGAAGAGGTTGCGCCGGGCGCGGCCGAAATGGCGATGCGAATGTCCAATCCGCTCTTTCCCTGGCTTGTGGCTGAGCAGGACGGACGAGTCGCGGGATTTGCAAACAGCAGCGCCTTTCGCGTTCGTCGCGCCTACCGCTGGTCAGTCGAAGTGGGGATTTATGTGGCGCCGGACGCAAAGCGCTGCGGGTTCGGGCGAGCGCTGTTTGAGAAGCTGCTCGACCTTTTGACCGCTCAAGGCTTTGTTTCGGCGATCGGGGCGATTGCGCTGCCGAACGAGGCCAGCGTCGGCTTCCACGAGGCGCTCGGCTTCGTCCACACCGGCACTTATCGCGAGGTGGGGTTCAAGCTCGGCGAATGGGCGGATGTCGGCTTGTGGCAAAGAGATCTGGCGCCGCGGACAGATGACCCGGCTGAGCCGCGGCCATTCGCAGAGGTGCTCCCCGCCTACATGTGAATCGGCTTGCCCTGAACCGCCATTGCCGCTTCCTTGAGCGCTTCGGAGTGGGTCGGGTGCGCGTGGCAGGTGTATGCGATGTCTTCCGAGGTCGCACCGAACTCCATCGCCAGCGCAGCCTCGGCGATCATCGTGCCGGCGACTGATGCGACGATCCAAACACCCAGCACCCGATCGGTCTTGGCGTCGGCGATCACTTTGACGAAGCCATCGGTCTCGCGATTGGTCTTGGCCCGGCTGTTGGCAAGCATCGGGAACTTGCCGACCTTCACCTCGCCTCCGGAGCGCGCCTCCCCTTCGGTCTGGCCGACGCCGGCGATTTCGGGCCAGGTGTAGACGACGGTCGGGATGACATCCTCGTTCACGATTCCGGTCAGCCCGGCGATATTCTCCGCGACCGCAATTCCCTCGTCCTCCGCCTTGTGCGCGAGCATCGGGCCGGGACGGACGTCGCCGATTGCCCAGACGCCAGCTACGGAGGTCTTGAATTCGTGATCGGTCTCGATCTGTCCGCGCTTGTTGGCGGTCAGGCCAATCCTGTCGAGGGCGAGCCCTTCCGTGTTCGGGCGGCGCCCGATCGAGACCAGCACAACGTCGGCTTCGAGAGACTCGGCCGCACCCCCCTGAGCAGGTTCGACGGTGAGGGTGACGGTTGCGCCCTTGAGCTCCGCTTTGGTGACCTTGGTTGCGGTGCGGAATTCCATCCCCTGCTTCTTGAGCAGCTTGTGCGCTTCCTTGCGCACCTCCGCGTCGAAGCCGGGCAGGATCTCGTCGAGGAATTCGATCACGGTGACTTGCGCTCCAAGTCGCCGCCAGACCGAGCCGAGCTCGAGCCCGATCACGCCGCCCCCGATCACCGCAAGCCGCTTCGGCACTTGCGGCAGCGCCAGCGCGCCCGTCGAATCGACGATCTTGCCCTTCGAATTATCAACGTCGACTCCAGGGAGTGGAGTGACCGACGATCCGGTCGCGATCACGATGTTCTTCGCGCTTACTGTCTTTTCGCCGACCTTGACCCGGTTCGGTCCTTCGAAGCTGGCAAGCCCCTTCAGCCACTCGACCTTGTTTTTCTTGAACAGGAACTCGATCCCGCCGGTAAGCTCCTTCACTGCCTTTGATTTCTCGCCATGCATCGTATCGAGGTCGAGCTCGACATTGCCGGGCTTCACGCCCCACATTGCAAGCGTGCCGTGCGCCGCTTCTTCATAGAGCTCGGAAGCGTGCAGGAGCGCCTTCGAGGGGATGCAGCCGACATTGAGGCAGGTCCCGCCCAACGTCTCCCGGCTTTCCACACAGGCCGTCTTTAATCCAAGCTGCGCCGCCCGGATCGCAGCGACATAGCCGCCGGGGCCAGCCCCAATCACCAGAACGTCAAAATCAAGGCCGTCGGACATCGTTTACTCCGATTTCACATGTCGGGCGCATAAGGAGTGGCATTGGTCGCGGCAAGCTCGGTGCCCGGTAACTTTGGGTTAAACGTTTACCGGTAAACACCGTCTTTCGCTTAGTGGGAGGCGTAAGAATTATGATTAGCCCGACGGGTTCGGACCTGCGTCCGTGGCTGCTGATTGAAGCGTCGGCAGAGGGTATCTTGAGGTTCGCGACGACCATGCCGTCGCCGCGGCCACGTATCTCGGAAGTGCGGCAGATCAACATCGCCGGTGTCCCGACGTTCACGGATGCCCTGCAGCGTTACGAACGCGAAACCGGCATCGCTTTGCAGGGCCTGCAGTGCGCGATGGCCATCGCCGGTGCGGCCAGCGGCGAAACCATTTCGCTGGTGCGGTCGCGCTGGACGATCAGCCGGGCCGGGCTCGCGGCAGTCTTCGGCAATCCCGCAACCATTCTCAACGACGTCGCCGCCCGCGCCTGGGCGACTCGCTCGGGCACCGCCAACATCGACACGGTTCGCGGCGTCGGCCGTCCTTCGCTTTCCCAGCCGGGCCGCTACACGATGATCATGGTCGAAGAGGGCGTGAACGCCGCAATCATCGACGTCGACCGTGAGTCGGGTATCCGGATCCTCGAGAGCGAAGTCGGCCACTCGGATTTCGCGCCGATCAACGAGCGCGAGGAAAAGTTGGCCAAAGCGGTCCGTGGAAATGCTCAGACACTCAGCTGGGAGCGGATGCTGATGCTCGACCGTCAGGATCCAGCGTGGGGGCAGGCCTGCCCCGATGTTCTGGAAGCCGAACGGCCCCGCATATTGGCCGCGATGCTCGGCCGGTTCGCGGTTAACCTGATGCACAGCTACGGCGCATGGCAGGGCGTGATGCTCACCGGTTCGCGCGCGGGCCGGATGCTGGAAACGGGCAATCGCCCGTACTTCGACACGGCCTTTGCGCTCCGTCGGAACTTCAGTCGGCTGATCATTGGCGCTCCGGCGTGGCGGGTGGACCAGCACGAACCAGTGCTCACCGGCGCCGCCGAACGGCTCGCCTACTCCTTGCAGCCAATTCCGACTGCGCAGGCCGCCTAAAGGTCGACGAGGATCCTGGTCGGATCCTCGATCGCTTCCTTGACCCGCACCAGGAAGGTCACCGCCTCGCGGCCGTCGACCAGCCGGTGGTCGTAGGAAAGCGCCAGATACATCATCGGACGAGCGACGATCTGCCCGTCCACAACCACAGGGCGCTGCTCGATACGGTGCATCCCGAGCACTGCCGACTGCGGCGGATTGATGATCGGCGTGGATAGAAGCGAACCGAATACGCCTCCGTTGGTGATGGTGAAGGTCCCGCCAGCCATGTCTTCGATGCCGAGCGTGCCCTCCTTGGCACGGCGGCCGAAGTCCGCGATCCTCTTCTCGATCTCGGAAAAGCTTAGCGCCTGCGCATTGCGAAGCACCGGCACCACCAACCCCTTGGGAGCGGAGACCGCGACCGAAACGTCGAGATAATCGTGGTAGACGATCTCGTCGCCTTCGATGCTGGCGTTGACAGCTGGAATATCGCGCGCGGCCAGAGCGACGGCCTTGACGAAGAAGCTCATGAACCCGAGCCGGATCCCGTGCTTCTTCTCGAACAGATCCTTGTAGCGGGTGCGCGCCTCGATCACCGCCGACATGTCGACGTCGTTGAACGTCGTCAGCATCGCGGCGGTGTTCTGCGCTTCCTTCAGCCGCTTGGCGACGGTCTGCCGAAGCCGCGACATTTTGACGCGTTCTTCGTTGCGTTCGCCGCTGAAGGTGGAGCTCGGGGCAGGGGTTGCAGCGGGTGCAGATGCCGGAGCTGGCGGCGCCTTCGCCTGCGGAGCCGGCGCTGCCGCTTCCTTCGCCTTCGCGGCCGCGACCACATCTTCCTTGGTTAGCCGCCCGTCCTTGCCGGTACCCTTGATCGTGCTCGGGTCGACGTGATTTTCCAGAACTGCGCGCCGTACCGCGGGCGAGAGGCTGGGCACCTCGTCCGAAGCTGACGTTTCGCCCGAGTCAGCCGCAGGCTTGACCTCTGGGGCTTCCGGAGCGCCGCGCAGAGTCGGATTTTCGCCCGCTCCGGCGGGATTGGTCCGCGTGGATCCGGCGCCCGCCTGAGCGGCCGCGGCTGCGCCGCCTTCGCCGATGCGGGCGATGACCGCGCCGACTTCGACGGTGTCGCCTTCGTTGACCAACGTCTCCGCCAACGTCCCCGCTACCGGCGAGGGAACCTCGACCGTTACCTTGTCGGTTTCGAGGCTCGCGATCGGCTCGTCGGCCGCGACCGTGTCGCCCGGTTTCTTAAGCCACTGCGCGAGCGTGCCCTCGGTGATCGATTCGCCAAGAGTCGGCACTTTCACGTCAGTGGTCATTGCTCGTCCTTTTGGATCAGCGGCCGGCGGCGGCGCGTTGCTTGGCGGGGCTGCTATGACCCAATGCGTCGGCAATCAAGGCCGTCTGTTCGCTGGCGTGGCGCGTGGCGAGTCCAGTTGCCGGGGATGCAGAGGCCGCGCGGCCCGCGTAGCGTGGACGCATGTCCTTGAACCCGGCTTCGTCGAGGCAGCATTCCAGAAGCGGCTCGACGAAGGTCCAGGCGCCGTTGTTTTGCGGCTCCTCCTGGGCCCAGACCACCTCTTCCAGCTTCCGCATCTTCTGAAGCCGGACCACGAGAGGCTCCGAGGGAAAGGGGTAAAGCTGCTCAACTCGCACTACTTCGGTCTGCTTGTCGCCAGCCTCGTCGCGAGCATCCATCAGCTCGTAGCCAAGCTTACCGGTGCACAGCACCAGCCGGCGAGTCTCCGCCGGCGGATTGAGGTCGCTGACGATCCGGCGGAAATGGCTCTCTCCGCTGAAGTCGGCGAGGCTCGACACCGCCTGCTTGTTCCGGAGCAGCGACTTGGGCGTCATCAGGATCAGCGGCTTGCGGAATTCGCGGAGCAGCTGGCGCCTCAGGATGTGGAAGTAATTGGCGGGAGTCGTGCAGTTCGCGACCTGGAGATTATCCTCGGCGCAAAGCTGCAGGTAACGTTCGAGCCGTGCTGAACTGTGCTCCGGACCCTGGCCTTCGAAACCGTGTGGGAGAAGGAGGACGAGCCCGCTGGCCCGAAGCCATTTCGCCTCGCCGGACGCAATGAACTGGTCGATGATCGTCTGCGCGCCGTTGGCGAAATCGCCGAACTGCGCTTCCCAGCAAACCAGGGTGTGCGGATCGGCGAGCGAATAGCCATATTCGAAGCCGAGCACCCCAAATTCCGACAACGGAGAATCGCGGACTTCGAACCGCCCGGCACCGACGTTGCAGAGGGGGATGTGCTTGGCGCCGGTCTCCTGGTCGACCCACACGGCGTGGCGCTGGCTGAAGGTGCCCCGGCCGCTGTCCTGGCCCGACAGGCGGATGTTATGGTCTTCGGCGAGAAGGGTCCCAAAGGCGAGCGCTTCCGCAGTCGACCAGTCGAACCCCTGGCCCGTCTCGAACATCTCTTTCTTGGCGTCCAGGATCCGGCCCAACGTCTTGTGGATCGTGAGGCCGGGCGGGACGGTGGTGAGGACCTCCCCGACCTTGCGCAGTTCCTCCTCGGAAACCGCCGTGTTGGTGTTGCGCCGCCCGAGCACCGGCTCGTTGGGCTTGCCGAGCCCGGTCCAGCGGCCTTCGAACCAGTCGGCCTTGTTCGGAAGATAGCTGGACCCCGCTTCGAATTCATCGTTGAGGTGGGCGATGTAGGCCTGCGTGTGATCGTCGATCCATTGCTGGTCGACTACGCCTTCCTCGATCAGACGATTGCCGTAGATGGTGCTGATCGGCGGCTGGTTGCGGATCGCGGCGTACATCTGCGGCTGGGTGAAGCTCGGCTCGTCGCCCTCGTTGTGGCCGAAGCGGCGGTAGCACCACATGTCGATGACGATGTCGCGGCCGAACGTCTGGCGGAACTCGATAGCCAGCTTGCAGCAGAAGGTGACCGCTTCCGGATCGTCGGCATTGACGTGAAGGATCGGCGCCTGGACCGACTTGGCGATGTCCGTCGGATAGGGGGAGGAGCGCGCGAACTGCGGGCTGGTGGTGAAGCCGATCTGGTTGTTGATGATGAAGTGGATGCAGCCGCCCGTTCCGTAGCCCGGAAGGCCCGAGAAGCCGAGGCATTCGGCGACCACGCCCTGGCCGGCGAACGCCGCGTCGCCGTGAAGCAGGATCGGGAGCACCTTCTTGCCGTGCTTGTCGTCCTTGCAGGTCATCACCGCCCGCGCCTTGCCGAGCACGACGGGGTCGACCGCCTCCAGGTGCGACGGGTTGGGAAGAAGCGACAGGTGTACCCGATTGCCGTCGAACTCCCGATCCGATGAGGTGCCGAGGTGGTATTTGACGTCGCCAGAACCGCCGACGTCCGCCGGGTTGGTGGCGCCGCCCGCGAACTCGTGGAAGATCGCGCGGTAGGGCTTGCCCATCACGTTCGAGAGGATGTTCAGCCGCCCCCGGTGCGACATGCCGACGTCGATCTCCTCGACTCCATACTGGCCGCCATATTTGATCACCGCCTCAAGCGCCGGGACCGCGCTTTCGCCGCCGTCGAGACCAAAGCGCTTGGTCCCGACATATTTGCGGGCGAGGAATTTCTCCCACTGCTCGGCCTCGATCACCTTCGCGAGGATCGCCTTCTTGCCTTCGGTCGTGAAGTGGATCGTCTCGCCCTTGCCCTCGATTCGGCTCTGGATGAAGCGACGCTCCTCGACGTCGTTGATGTGCATATATTCGACGCCGATCGTGCCGCAGTAATTCGCCTGCAGGCACTTCACGATCTCGCGGATCGTCGCGCGCTCGAAACCCAGCACGCCGCCGAGCCAGATCGGCCGGTCGAGGTCGGCGTCGGAGAAGCCATGATAAGCGGGGGTCAGGTCGGCGGGAAGGGCGCTGTGGTGAAGGCCGAGCGGATCCAGCTTGGCCGCGAGGTGACCGCGCACGCGATAGGTGCGGATCAGCATCATCGCGCGGATCGAATCCTCGGCGGCCTTGCGGATGGCTTCCGGATCGCTGGTGGTGGTTGCGGCCTTCTGGGCGGCCGCCTTCTTTACGGTCTCGATCGTCGCCTGCGTCGGGTCCAGGCCGACATTAATGTCGTCCAGCTCGGAGACCGGCCAGTTCGTCCGTGCCCAGCTAGGGCCGGTTTCGGTTTCGAATTGTCCAGAAACGTCGTTCATAGGATCACGCTCCCCGGCGAAGGCCGGGGTCCAGGGTCGGCAGAGCCGACTTCAAAAAGACTTGGGTACAAATCGTCCCACTCAAGATTCTTTTCCTCGATCAGTCGTATTTTCCACGACCGCTTCCATTCCTTCATTTGGAGTTCGCGTCGGCGCGCCTCCTGCAGGTCCTCATAAGCTTCAAACCACACCAGCAGCTTGCACCCGTGTCGCTTCGTGAAACCATGAACTATTCCCTCACGATGTTCGTGCACGCGTTTGATCAGATCACTGGTCACTCCGATGTAGATCGTTCCATTCTTCCCGCTCGCCATCATGTAGACGAAACAGGCTTTCATCTTGCGTTCTCAAGGTCCGGCCTCCGCCGGACTTCCTGGGCCCCGGCCTGCGCCGGGGAACATGTATTCACGCGGCCAGGAGCTCCTTCAGAGTCCTGCCCAGTTCAGATGGGCTCGGGCTCACCCGAATTCCAGCCGCTTCCATCGCCGCGATCTTGCTCTCGGCGTCGCCCTTCCCGCCGGAGACGATGGCGCCGGCATGGCCCATCCGTCGCCCCGGAGGTGCGGTGCGCCCGGCGATGAACCCTACCACGGGTTTCTTTCTGCCGCGTTTCGCCTCGTCGGCGAGGAACTGCGCGGCATCTTCTTCAGCGCTCCCACCGATCTCGCCGATCATGATGATCGACTTCGTTTCGTCATCGGCCAGGAATTTCTCGAGCACATCGATGAAGTTGGTGCCGTTCACAGGATCGCCGCCGATCCCGACCGCCGTGGTCTGGCCGAGTCCTTCGTTGGTCGTCTGGAACACGGCTTCGTAGGTCAAAGTGCCCGAGCGGCTGACCACTCCGGCGCTGCCCTTCTTGAAGATGTTGCCCGGCATGATCCCGATCTTGCATTCGCCGGGGGTGAGGACGCCGGGGCAGTTCGGACCGATCAGCCGCGATTTTGTCCCGGACAGCGCCCGCTTCACCTTCACCAAGTCGAGCACCGGAATGCCCTCGGTGATTGCGACGATCAGCGGCACTTCGGCGTCAATCGCCTCCAGGATCGAATCCGCGGCGAACGGCGGCGGAACGTAGATGACGCTGGCCGTGGCGCCCGTCTTCTCGACAGCTTCCGCGACTGTGTCGAACACTGGCAGGTCGAGGTGGGTGGTGCCGCCCTTGCCGGGAGTCACGCCGCCGACGACCTTGGTTCCGTAGGCGATCGACTGCTGCGTGTGGAAGCTGCCGGCCTCGCCGGTCATGCCCTGGACGATGACTTTGGTGTTGCGGTCGACGAGAATGCTCATTGGTGTACCTCTTCCGCAGATACGACTGCAACAATCGCAACCTGCGGATTGTCGCTGGCTCTGGAAAATCGGACGATTTTCCCGGCTCCACTGAAGAGGGTGCCGGTCTTCTGTGCGTCGGGAACGCCTGCTCCGAACTGAGCTGTCAAATCTTGTTGAACGAGTGCGAAATCTTGGTCGGACTTTAGCCATGCATCAATCGAACAGAGTGGCCTTCCCTGCTTCGAAACCGTGACCGTCGTTATCACGTTATCCTTACGAAACATTCCGATGGGCTCGGCGGGCAGCTTGCCATTGTCGCTAACCCTCCCGCTATCCCATCCGTCCTTCACCCACTTCGCCCCCGAAGCGCCATCGCTGATCTGGAGAGCGGCGCACTCGTTCACTGCCTCGACTACAGTTGCTGGCTCAGCCGGAGGCAAGCCAAACCCCTGCGCCGCAGCTGGAGTTTCCAGCCCCACGGCAAGTGCTGTCAGGGCGATCGAGACGAAGATTGCCGTACTGCGCATCAACCGAGACTGCTATCAATGCTCTTGCAGGCGACGAGCAGTTCTTTGACTGCCTCGACCGATTTGTCGAAGTTCGCCTTGGCTGCGTCGTCGAGATTGATCTGCACGACCTCCTCGACTCCACCAGCGCCAAGCACCGCGGGCACGCCGACGTAAAGATCGTCGACTCCGTACTGCCCGGTGAGATGCGCCGCGACCGGAAGGATCCGCTTCTGGTCGCCCAGATAGGCTTCCGCCATGGCGATCGCGCTGGTCGCGGGCGCGTAGAAGGCGCTGCCCGTTTTCAAGAGGCCGACGATTTCGCCGCCGCCGCCGCGAGTGCGCTTGACGATGTCCTCTAGGCGGCTTTCCTCCACGCCCTTGATCTTCGCAAAGTCGCGCACCGGGATTCCGTTGATCGTCGAATAGTCGAGCACCGGCACCATCGTGTCGCCATGCCCGCCGAGAACGAAGGCGTTCACGTCGCGCACCGAAACGCCGAATTCCCATGCCAGGAAGGTGGCGAAGCGCGCACTGTCGAGGACTCCGGCCATGCCGACGACCTTGTTGTGCGGAAGCCCTGAATATTCCCGAAGCGCCCAGACCATCGCGTCCAGGGGGTTGGTGATGCAGATGACGAAGGCGTTGGGGGCGTGCTGCTTGATGCCGGCGCCGACCGAGCCCATCACCTTCAAATTGATTCCGAGCAAATCGTCGCGGCTCATCCCCGGCTTGCGTGGAACACCAGCAGTGACGATGACCACGTCGGCGCCGTCGATATCGGCATAATCGTTGGTGCCGGTGATCTTCGCGTCAAACCCGTCGATCGGGCCGCACTGGCTGAGGTCCAGCGCCTTCCCCTGCGGAATTCCCTCCGCAATATCGAACAGGACGATATCGCCGAGTTCGCGCATTGCTGCGAGGTGAGCCAAAGTGCCGCCGATCATTCCGGCGCCGATCAACGCGATTTTTTTGCGAGCCATAGGGCTGGTTTGGACCTCTTCTTGTGGGCGGCGCCTGCAAATGGCACCGGAAAGAGCGGCGTCCGCTTAGCGAGATGGTCCCCATCGGGCAACCGCAAGCCCCACATGAATTCTTCATTGCGGCCAAATGAACGCCGCAACTCACCTCTAGAAGCTTCGTTGCAGGAGGAATCTCGAAATCTGGAGGTTGAGATGACGAAGTTGTTTGTTGCGTTAGCCGGTGCTTCCGTAGCGGCGGTCGGACTTTCCGCCGCTCCAGCACAGGCGCGCCATTATACTCACAGGGCGGTCTGCACCCAATGGCACCATCATCGCTGCGTCGCCTGGAGGGACTTGACCAGGCAGCAGGCTCGGCGCCGTGCTGCAGCGTGGCGCATGGGCCACGTTTTCGGGCCCAACTACGGCTACACTGCCTATAACGCGCTGCCGCACCCGTACGTGGCCCGGTATCACCTCAACCCGGATTACCGATACGTCTACAACAACGGTTACATCTACGTCGTTGACCCGACGAGTTACGCGATCACCAGGATTCTGCAGGCATTCTGACGAAAGCCGGGAGCCGTCACCGGCGGCTCCCTTCCTGTCGGCGTCAAGTCGCGTTCATCTCAAACGAGTAGGGAGGGCATGCTATGAAAACACTGTTCTTAATCGCCGCCGTCTCGGCGTTGGCCGTTGCTGCCCCGGCCGCAGCAAAACCGGGCAACGGACACGGCCATGGGCACGATGGCTACTCATCCGATGTCGGCTATGGCCGTGGCGGCTGCCCGCCGGGCCTGGCGAAGAAGGCGGTCCCCTGCATGCCTCCAGGACAGGCAAAAAAGCTCTTCGGAGTGGGCCAGCGGGTACCGTACGGCTATAATGGCCTGACGGGCTATAATGCGCTGCCCTACAATGTGCGCAGCTATTACGGGCGGCAGCTCAGCCCCAATTCCCGCTACATCTACGATAATGGCTACGTGTATCGAGTGGACCCGCGCACAATGGTTGTGGAGCAGATCCTGAGCGCGCTCACCCGCGGTTACTGAGCTTCGCCGTCGAGTCGTTTGACGGCGCGCCGAGAGCGTTCTCGTCGATGTTCGAAAGCGTTTCGGGCGCGGAGTTCAACAGCTCGTCCGCGTTCGCCAGCTGCTGATTCTGCTCGGCGGTGGGGGCAGTGCTTTCTCTTCCGCAGGAAGCAAGCGCCGCCGCGCACAAAAAAAGGCCACACGCCAGAACTGGCGCGCGGCCTTTCTTCATCGCGATGCGATTACTTGTTGCTGGAGGCGTTGTTGACCGCAGCAGTCGCATTCTCGACCGCATTGCTGGCAACCGCGAGATTGTTGCTCGCCTGATCCAGTGCGTTGCTGGCCGCATTCGTGGTGTCGTTGGTGGCGCCGTTCATGTCGGCGGTCGCCGCATTTTCCGTGCCCATGTCATTGGCGGCGGTGTTGTTCGCGTTG
>Ga0157369_10001974_pt1 | contig 24742 bp, 32 predicted proteins | sample C25metaG_FD_113461 | JGI IMG/M metagenome (GOLD analysis project Ga0157369, IMG submission 113461) | Corn rhizosphere microbial communities from Kellogg Biological Station, Michigan, USA - C2-5 metaG | ecosystem: Host-associated > Plants > Roots > Rhizosphere > Soil | place: USA: Michigan... | reverse complement strand
ATCGTCGAAGTGGAAGGGCCCCACCGCGGTCGGGATCTCCTTCGCGTCGATCCAGTCGGTGACCCACACGTCGTGGTCGGCGAGCAGCGCCCTCACCGTGTCGCGCACGAGGGTCGCGAAGTGGCCCGAGAGCGGCGCGAACACGATCACCTTCGGCTGCTGCGGGGCGCCCATCTTGCGGAAGTGGAGCAGGCGGCAGAACGGCTTCTCGAGGTCGTTCTCCTCGCGCACGACGAAGGCGCGGCCATTCGAGACGACGCTGGTGATGCCGAACTCCGGGCGCTCGTAGCGGCGCGTGAGCCGCGTCATGAGGTCGAAGGCGGCGGCGACGTTGCGGCTGCCGGGGAGATAGGAGAGGGGGCTGTCGGGATGCCCGTACAGCTCGTTGGCGGCTTGGGCGAAGAGGCGCCAGGGCTCCAGCGCGGCGCGTTGCCAGTCGTAGAGCTGGTAGAGCATCGCTTCCAAGGCCGTCGGTCTCCTTATCCGTTGTGCGGCGCGACAAGTGTATCGCCTTTCCGCATGAACAGAGTATTGCTGCACCGCAAGACGACCGATGGGGCCGAAAAGCCTGATCTGTTAGACTTTTTGGACCACCCGCCAGGATCGAGATGCCTCCCGACCGCCACGCCGGCAACGAGTTGCTGCCGCTCTTCCCCCCGCTCGAGCCCTACAACGCCGGCTTCCTCGACCTGGAGGCGCCGCATCGCATGTACTACGAGGAATGCGGCAACCCCCGGGGGATGCCGGTCGTGTTCCTCCACGGTGGCCCGGGCGCAGGTGCCAGCGCCGTGCACCGCCAGTTCTTCGACCCGGCCTTCTATCGCATCGTGGTGTACGACCAGCGCGGCGCGGGGCGCTCGGTGCCGCTCGGCTGCCTCGAGAACAACACGACGCCCAGGCTCATCGAGGACCTGGAGCGGCTGCGCGCGCACCTCGGCATCGATCGCTGGATCGTATTCGGCGGCTCGTGGGGCTCGACCCTCGCGCTCGCGTATGCGGAGCACCACGCGGATCGCTGCCGGGCGCTCGTGCTGCGCGGCATCTTCCTCTGCCGGCCGAGCGAGATCGACTGGTTCCTCTACGGGCTGCGCGCGATCTTTCCGGAAGCGTGGCGCACGTTCGCGGGCTTCATTCCCGAGCGCGAGAGGAGCGACCTGCTCAAGGCTTACCACACGCGCCTCGTGAACCCGGACCCGGCCGTGCACATGCCAGCCGCGCGCAGCTGGAGCGTCTACGAGGGCTCGTGCTCGACGCTGCTGCCGAATCCCGGCCTCGTGGCCGATTTCGCCTCGGATCGCGTGGCGCTCGGTCTCGCGCGCATCGAGGCGCACTACTTCGTGAACGACATCTTCCTGCCGAAGGATTTCCTGCTGCGCGAAGCGCGTCGCCTGAAGGACATTCCCGGCGTCGTCGTCCAGGGCCGCTACGACATCGTGTGCCCCGCCATCTCCGCCGACGACCTGCATCGCGCGTGGCCCGAGGCCGAGTACACCATCGTGGCCGACGCGGGGCACTCGGCCTTCGAGCCGGGCATCCGCTCGCGCCTCGTCGCGGCGATGGAAGCGCTCAAGAAAAAACTGTAACGACCGGGGTCAGACCACGGTCAGCATGCGAAACGCTCCCCGTTGCGGCGTTTCGCATGCTGACCGTGGTCAGACCCCAGCCTTTGCGATGTCCGCCTGCAAGCCGCGAATGCGCTCGCGGATGTGCGCCACCTGCTCCGGCGTGAGCGTGCGCGCGAGGTCGGCCAGCATGCCGATCATCGCCGTCTCGCGCGCATCGACGGCCCGGGCATAAGACGGATCGCGCCACGCGGCGGTATCGAAGAGGAGCACGTCGAGGCTGCTCACCATGGCGTCGCGCCCCGGACGCGCGCGCAGCAGCGCGATGAGCTGCGCCTGGCGCAAGCGCCACTCCGCCACGCGCGCCGCGATGAGGTCGGGCTGCGCGCGCAGGCGCGACTTCACGAGCTCGCGCTGCGAGGGCGAGAGCTTTCCCGTCCAGGCCTCGAGGTGATCGAGCGTGCGCCCGATGTTCTTCGCGCGCAGCTTCGGCGCTTCCTCGGACAATCGCGCGTCGGCGCGGGCGAGTCCCCGCGCGAGCTCGTTCACCTGGCCGTCGTCCAGCATCGCGAAGAGGTCCGCGGCATCCGGCAGCAGGTGCTCCGCGATCGCGCGGTAGAACGCGCGCAACCGGTCGCGATCCTCGCGCAGCGCCTGCTCGTCGAGCCCCGCATCGACCTGCCGCTCGAGATCCGCGAGGAAGCGCGCGTATTGCGGCAACGCGGAGGCGCGATGCCACGCGAGCGCGCGCTCGAGGCGGCGGCGCGCGAAGTCCTTCTGCGCGGCGGTGAGGTCGAGGTAATCGTCGATGCTCCACAGGAGGAACGACGGCGCCTGCTCGTAGAGGAGGCCCGCGTTGCGATAAGCGAAGTCCGCGGTGCTGCACGCGGCGAGGAGCAGCGCGGTCGCGGCGATCGCGATCCACGCCGCGAAGCGCCGCGCGGTCATCACCAGGGAATGGGCTTGCGGTCGCGGAAGAACTGCCCGGTCGGGCCGTTCGAGGGCAGGAGCGCCAGCCACACGGCGGTATCGGCGCCCTCCTCCACGGTGCGCGGCGCGCTCTCCCCGCCCATGTCGGTCTTCACCCAGCCCGGGCTCATCGAGTTCACCAGGATCCCGCTCCCCGCCGCTTCCGCGGAGAGCGTCTTCGTGAGCGCGTTGAGCGCCGCCTTCGACACGCGATAGGCGGGACTGCCCTCGCCCATCTGGTGCAGCTGCCCCAGCCCGCTCGAGATGTTCACGATGCGGCCGTAGCGCAGCTTCTTCATGAGCGGCACCACCTCGCGGCACATGCGCACCGCGCCGAAGAGGTTGGTCTCGAAGGTCTCGCGCCAGACCGAGGTCGGCGTGTCCTCCACCTTCGCGCTCGACTCCTCCGGATACACGCCCGCGTTGTTCACGAGGATCGAGGGCTTGCCGTGGGACTTCTCCACGTGCTCCACGAAGCGGCGCACCGAATGCGTGTCGGTGACGTCGAGGCGCTGCCCCGCGATGTTCGCGCCGCCCTCGCGCTGCAGCTCCTCGACCGCCATCGCGCACTTCGGCTCGCTGCGGCAGCCGATGACCACGAAGACGTCGTTCTTCATGAGCTGGCGCGCGATCTCGCGCCCGATTCCGCGGTTGCCCCCGGTGACGATGGCGATCTTCCTGGCTGGCATGGCACTCCTGGCGATCGGCGCGACGCCCGCGCCTGCCTTGTATGATAGCGGTCATGCCGAAGCTGCTGCGCGCGGTGCGCCTCGACGATTCCGACGACCATGTCTTCCCGGGCTGCGGCGCGGCGCGCGACGGCGAGCCGGTGGTGAGCGGCGGATATGCCACCTGCGACTTCACGCGCGAGCGCCGCTGCGAGCCGTCGTGCCACTGCGAGGCGTCGTTCGTCGCGGTGGGCTCGCGCGAGCGCTGCTCCATCGCGGAAGTGGTCGAGGTGGGCGAAGCGCAGCTCGAGCAGCAGGTCGACGCCCTCGCCTGGCATCTCGTCCGCGCATGGAACGCGCCGTCGTGGGAAACGGCGCGCCGCCTGGCCGAGGAGGAAGTGCGCCACACGAGCGAGGTGTGCGAGACCCTGGCGCCCGGGCTCTGGATCACCGTGAGGCGCGAGCGGCGCGAGGACGGCGCCGGGCTCGACGAGCAGTACGCGGTGTACGATCGGCTCCTCATCGGCGCGCACGGGCTTTGAACTCCACGGAGGAATGAACATGGACAGCCCGAACATCCTTCCCGAAGAGCACGACGCGCAACGCGCGATGGAGCAGAAGTCGCTGCGCAACGTGCGCTCGCTCCTCGACAAGCTCGAGGGCGAAGAGGCGCTCGAGCGCCGCACGCGCCGGCGCATCGGCTGGGCCCTCGTGGTCGTGACGGTCGTGGCGGTCGCGGGCGGCTATGCGTGGATCGAGAGCCGCCACCATCGGGGCGAGCTCGTCACGCTGACGCCGGGCCGGTAGATGCTGCGCATCTGGGGCCGGATCTCGTCGATCAACGTGCAGAAGGTGGTGTGGTGCGCCGACGAGCTCGGCCTCGCCTACGAGCGCCTCGACGTCGGCGGCAAGTTCGGCCGCAACGACACGCCGGAATACCTGGCGATGAACCCGAACGGCCTCGTGCCGGTGCTGGACGACGACGGCTTCGTGCTGTGGGAGTCGAACGCGATCGTGCGTTATCTCTGCGCCCGCGAGCGCAACACGATGCTCTGGCCCGAGGACCCCAGGAGGCGCGCCGATGCCGACCGCTGGATGGACTGGCAGGCGACGACATTCACGCCCGCGACGCGCGATGCGTTCTGGCAGCTGCTGCGCGTGCCCGAGCCGCAGCGCGACCACGCCGCGATCGAGGCCTCGCGCGTGAAGAGCGAGAAGGGCGCGGCGATCCTGGAGGCGCACCTCGCCGGCCGCGAATACGTCTGCGGCGAGAGCTTCTGCGCGGCCGACATCGTCGTGGGGGCCGCGGCGCACCGTTGGCTCAACATGCCGCTGCCGCGCAGCGCGCGCCCGAACATGGAGCGCTGGTACGCGCTCCTCAAGTCGCGGCCCGCTTCGCGCCAGGTGACGCACCAGGCGCTGTCCTGACCGACTTCGTGCGCGCGGCCGCCGCGTGCACGACGAGCGCGAGTGGAAGGAGGACGAGGAGCGCCATCGCGGCAGGGAAACCGGCCCACCAGGCACCCGCCGCGTCGCGCGAGACGGCGAGGGATGCGAGGAGGACGGCGTCGAGCATCAGCGCGGACGCGAGCTTGTGCGGCAACGCGCGCAGCGTCTCGTGCAGCTCCCGGTCGCTCCACGCGGCGAGCAACGTGAATCCGACGGCGAACGCGATCAATGCGGCGTAGGCCTCGGGCTCGAGGCGCGCGAAGACCCCGTCGACGCTCGCTCCCGCCACGAGGAGCGCCCACGAGGCGAGCGCGATGCGGGGCGCGCGTGCGGCGTGGCGCGGCACGGGCCACGGGTCCAGCGGCGATTCCACACGAACGTTCGTGCTATTTGTGGGCGCGGAAGAGGCCATGGCGGATTCCTTCCCTAGGCAGCGTGCTGCCGGAGGAGGCGCTCGAATGCCTGGCGCGCGAGGCGGCGTGCCTCGTCGCGGCCGTGGAGCATCTCGGCGCGATAGAAGACGAAGAGGATGCCGAGGAAGTCGAAGACCACGGCGCCCGCGTCGGTGCGCGCGGCGAGCTCGCCGGTCTCGACCGCCATGTCGACCATGCGCCGCAGCTCGCGCTCGAGCATGCGCTGGCGCTCGACCACGGCATCGCGCATCGGGCCCGGGCGGTGCTGGAACTCGCGCGACGCGGCATCGAGCGGGCATCCGCCGGGAAGCTTCGCGTGCAGCGGCCAGGCGATCCAGTTCTCGAAGAGCGCGCGCAGGCGCTTCACGCCGCGCGGGGCCTTGAGCGCCGGCAGGAAGACCGACTCCGTGAATTGCCGCGCGGCCTCGTCGAGCGCGGCCACCTGCAGCTCGAGCTTCGAGCCGAAATGCGCGAAGAGCCCGCTCTTGGACATGCCGGTCTGCCCGGCCAGCGTGCCGATGGTGAGCGACTCGAAGCCCGCCGCGCTCGCCTGCTCGACGGCAGCGGCCAGGATCTGTGCGCGGGTGGCCTCCCCCTTCGAGGCACGGACGGCGGTGCTCATGGCCCGCAAAATAGTACGACCGTTCGTGCTTGTCAAGACCCGGGTCAGACCACGGTCAACATGTGAACCGTCTCGGACTCACGGCCGTTTCACGTGTTGACCGTGGTCTGACCCCGGTCTGAACCCACGACGCGGTGGAACATCACGAGCATCGCGGCGGTGGCGCCCCAGATGAAGCGCTCGCCATAGGGCAGCGCCCAGTACTTGCGCATCACGCCCTTGAAGAACGCGCTCTCGTAGCGGTGGTTCGAGGGATCGAGCAGGAAGGCGAGCGGCACCTCGAACACCGCCTCGACCTCGTGGGGATCGGGCCGGTAGTCGAGCGGCGGCTCGGCCCAGCCGACGATGGGCGTCACCTTGAAGCCCGTGCCGGTGCGGTACTCCGGAAGCCGTCCCAGCACCTGGACCTCGCGGGGCGCGATGCCGATCTCCTCCTCGGCCTCGCGCAGCGCCGTGCGCTCCGGCGTGCCGTCCTCGGGGTGCGTGCGGCCGCCGGGAAAGCTGATCTGCCCCGCGTGGTCGGCGAGGTGCGCGGTGCGTTGCGTGAAGACCACCGCCGGCCCCTCGGCGTGGTTCACGACGAGGAGCAGCACGGCGGCATCGCGCAGCGGTTTCGTCGAGGCGGCGTTGAGCTTCTCGAGGTCGTCGATCCCGAGCAGCTGCTCGATCGGAGGCGCCACGCCGAGGCGCCGCACGAGCTCCTCGCGCGTGGGAATGACGATGCCCGGAGTCGATGCGAGGCCCATGCGAGCCCATTCTAAGGGACGGTATGATGCGGCGGACAGGACGCAGGTCAAGATGATCCTCTACGATTACTTCCGCTCGTCGGCCGCCTATCGCGTGCGCATCGCCCTCAACCTCAAGGGGCTCGCGGCCGAGCAGCGCTTCGTCCACCTGCGCCGCGGCGAGCAGCGCGCCCCCGGATACCTCGGCGTCAATCCCCAGGGCCTCGTGCCCACGCTCATGATCGGCCACCGGCGCCTCACCCAGTCGCTCGCGATCATCGAGTACCTGGACGAGAAGCACCCGAATCCGCCGCTCTTGCCGCCGGGGCCGGAAGACCGCGCCTGGGTGCGCTCGATCGCGCTCGCGATCGCATGCGACATCCACCCGCTGGACAACCTGCGCGTGCTGAAATACCTGGAATCGCCGCTCGCCCTGGACGCGCCCACGCGCGACGAGTGGTACCGCCACTGGATCCGCGAAGGCTTCGCCGCGCTCGAGCGGCAGCTCGCCGAGCGCGGCGAGACGCGCTTCTGCTTCGGCGACGCGCCGAGCCTCGCCGACGTGTGCCTGGTGCCCCAGGTCGCCAACTCGCGCCGCCTCTCGGTGCCGCTCGATCCCTACCCGCGCATCCGTGCGATCGACGCGGCGTGCCTGGCGCTCCCGGAGTTCGACCGCGCCCGGCCCGAGAACAACCCGGACGCCGAATAGCGGGAACCTTTCCGTCCCGCCGCGGCAATAGGGCCTGAAGACCCCGATGCCCATGCCGCCCGAAAACCTCGAACCGGAGCTCGCCCTCCTCGCGCGCCTGAAGCGCGGCGACGAGGCCGCCTTCGTGGCGCTCTACCGGCGCCACAAGGACGCGGTCTACCGCCTGGCCCTGCTCTACGCGGGCAGCGCGCACGCCGCCGCCGACGTGACCCAGGAGGCGTTCGTGTTCTTCATGACGAAGCCGGGGCATTACGACCCGGGCCGCGGCACGCTCGCCGCATGGCTCTGCGGCGTCGCGCGCAACCTCGCACGCAAGCAGTTCGCCGGACGCGAGGACGCGACCGACCCGTCGGAGCTCGCGGACGACAGCGCCCCGCTCGAGGAGCACATCGAATACCAGACGCCGCTCGAGAAGCTGCTGCGCGACGAGGCGGCCGAGGAAGTGCGCCAGGCGCTCGCTCGCCTCGCCCCCCACTACCGCGACGTCCTCATCCTGTGCGAGCTCTCGGAGCTCTCGTACGCGGAAGCCGCGCAGGTCTGCGGCATCGACATCGGCACCGTGCGCTCGCGGCTTTCGCGCGCACGGGCCCAGCTCGCCCAACGTCTCGGCGCGAAAGCGCGCCACGCCGGCGGCGAGGGAAGCAAGGAGGCTGTGTCATGAATACCGTCATCCCGAGCGAGTCGCGCGATCCGCTGCTCGACCTGAAGCTCGATGCCGCGCGCCGCGGCCTCGCGCGCGAGGTCGCGCCCGATCATCTCGAGGCCTCGCTCGCCAGGCACTTCCGCGCGCTGCGCACGCGAGCGCCCCGTCCCCGCTTCTGGTGGATGCCGCCGCTCGCCCTCGCCGCGACCCTCGCGCTGGTGAGCTGGATGGTGCGCGGGCCCGCGATGCCGTCCCACGAGGGCATCACCGTCGAGACCACGCCGGCCGACGCGGGACCGTTCCTCGCCCTCAAGCCGCTGGAACGCATCGCGCTCGAGCCGGGCACGCGCCTCGTGTCGACGCAATTTCCGCGCGCGCTGCTCGCCGACTGGGGGCTGCCCGTGGCGCCCGAGCGCGCGGGCGAGCCGGTGCGCGCCGAGATGCTCTATTCGGCCGACGGCGAGCCGCTCGCCGTGCGGCTGGTCAATTGAACGACAACGACAGGACGCCACGATGCAACGCCAACCGCTGATCGCCCTCGCCGCCGCGCTGTTCGCCCTGCCCGCGGCGGCCATCAACGTCGCGCTGCCGCCGGAGCCGCCGCTCGTGCCCGTGGCGCCCGGCGTGCCCGATGCTCCGCCCGTGCCGGAGCTGCCCGCGGCACCGCTCGCTTCCTTCCACGTCGCGGCTTCGGACATCGCGCGCAAGTACGCCGAGGACGCGCAGCGCCTGGGCGAGCAGATCCAGCGCGATTCCGAGGAGCTCTCGCGCGAGATCGAAGCGGAGATGGGCGCGCTCTTCGCGCATCGCGTGACGTCGCATCGCATCGTGAAGGGCGAGCCCTACAGTGCCGAGGTCCTCACCGAGAACCGCCAGGCCCTGGCCGACGGCAACGTGATCAGCCGCAAGACGACCGGACGCGTGTATCGCGACGCCGAGGGGCGCACGCGCGACGAGACCGAGGCGCGCGAGGGCAAGGCGCGATCCATCGTGATCTTCGATCCCGTGGCGGGCAAGAGCACGGTGCTGCTGCCGGACTCGAAGCGCGCGGTCGTCACGGCCGCGCATGGCGCAGGGGCCCGCTCGAGCAAGGTCGTGACGGTGGACGGCACCGAGGTCCGCATCGAGGACGGGCGCGTCACCGTGAACGGCAAGGAGGTGCCGGACGGGCGCGTGCAGATGAAGGCGAAGAGCGGCCGCGAGATCAGGGTCGAGAACGGGCACGTGTTCATCGACGGCAAGGAAACGCCCGATCCGAACGCCGCGCGCGACAAGCACGTCATCGTGCGCCGCGAGGACGTGGACGGGTTGCCGCTCGAGACCGTGGACGTGAAAGTCATCCGCGTGGGAGAAAACCCGGGCGCGGAGAGGGCCATTGCGCCGCTGCCTCCGGTGCCGCCCGTGCCGCCCACGCCGGGCGTGGCGCCGCCGCCGCCCCCGCTGCCACCGCTGCCCGGCATCTCCGGCAGCTTCCGCTTCGAGAGCACCGCGCACCTGGGCAAGGGCGTGACGGCGAGCCTCGGCACGAAGGACTTCGACGGGGTGCGCGCCGAGGGCAAGTCGACGACGTGGACCATTCCCGCGGGGCGGATCGGCAACGCGAAGCCGATCAACGTGGTGTCCGAGACCTGGTACTCGCCGCAGCTGCAGGTGACCGTGTACTCGCGCTACAGCGATCCGCGCGCGGGTGAATCGATCTACCGGCTCGGCTCGATCAGGCGCGGTGCGCCCCCGGCGGATCTCTTCCAGGTCCCCGCGGACTACAAGGTGCGCGACCGCTCGCAGATCGCGCAGGACATCCGTGCGCGCGAAAAGGAGCTGCGCGACAAGTCGCGCGAGGACCGCAAGCGCCTGCTCGAGGAGCGCCGCCTGCAGCTCGAGGAGCAGCGCCACCGCCTCGAGGAGCAGCAGCGCGAGCTCGACGAGGAGCGCCGCAAGGGCGGCTGACCGCGGGCCCGTATAATCGCGCGATCCACCTTCGGGAGAACCGCGATGGGCAAGGGCGACAAGCGCAGCTTCAAGGGCAAGCTCTTCAAGGGCAGCTTCGGCAAGACGCGCCCGCGGCATCCCCAGCCGAAGGCCGGCGGGACCGCCACCGCGTCTTCCTCTTCCGCGACCGCAACCCACACGCGCCGCAAGTAGCGCGCGGGGCGCAGGTAGTGGGCTGAAACCGGCTCAAGTCGGCGGTGAAGGCCCCGCCTGCCCGGGCTTCGCCGCGCGGGCGGCATCCAGCGCCGAGCGCGCGACGCCCACGAGGCTCGCCAGCAGTGCGGCGCGGCGCAGCCAGCGGCCGAGCCGGCCGCCGCCCGCGAGCACGAGCGCGAGGGACATCAACGTGCCGCGCGTGCGCTTCGAGCGCGCGAGGCTGCGCACGACGTGCGGAAGGCGCAGCCCCTCGCGCAACGTTTCCACCTGTTGCACGATGCGCAGGCGCTGCACCGAAGCCCGCGTCTCGAGCATCTGCTTCTGCAGTGCGAGCCGGTCGAGCGAGCGGCTCATGCCCCGGGCTTCAACAGGTCGCGGTCGGCTGCGAAGGTTCGCAACGTGGCCTCGAAGGGCGGCGGGCTCGTGCGCGCCATGGCTGAAAGGCGCATCGCGGCGGCCCCGGCGATGGCGAGGTATGCGAGTGTCACGGCCGCGATCGCGAGCAGGCGATGCGAATCCCAGAAGAGCGCGACCACGAAGGCGCCCGCGAAGAGCAGCGCCATTGCGAGAAACGATGCGGCCCCGGCCGCGAGGAGCAGCATGCGCTTGCGCCGCTCGCCTTCCTCGCGGAACTCGACGAGCGCCAGCTCGGCGCGCGTGCCCGCCATGTCCAGCAGCGTGGCGCCGATGGACTTGAGCGAGGCAGCGACCCCCTCGCCGGCGGCGGGGCCCTCCATCGTCAACGCGAGCGGTTGATGAGCAGGCCGAGGAGCAGTCCCACCGCGGTCGAGACGGCGGCGGCGATGCCGATCGCGCGCCACGGGTTCTCGTGCACGTACGCGTCGGTGCTTCGCGCGACCGCCTTCGTCTGGGCGACGGCCTCGCGCTGCAGCTCGGCCAGGCGCACCCGCGCCGCGCGCAGGCTCTCTTCCACATCGGAGCGCAGCGCCTGGGCCTTGTCGCCGCCCGCCGACGCGACCGCCTTCAGCAGCTGCTCGGCATCCGCCACGACGTCGTTGAAGTCCTGCACCAGCTTGTCCTTTTCCTTCGAGATGCTTTCGGCCATGGTTGTTCTCCTCGTTGTTCCTGGGACGATTCTGGTCGGAATCGGGAATGACGGCCTTGATGCCCGGCAACTGTACGCCGTGCTTCGGTGCGGGATCAATCGGCCCTTGCCGGCGTCAAACCCGCAGCCTTTCCCCTAGGAGGAATGAAATGACGAAGATCCTGGCACCGCTCGCGCTCGCCGCGCCGCTCTGCGCCCTCGCCCAGCCGCTGGCGTACCAGCGTTCCGGCGACCTCGCCTGGGTTTGCGGCGGCGTGGGCTCCGAGGAACGCCACGCGCTCGATGCGATGCGCCCCGAGGCGCGCCTCGAGCTGCTGCTCGTCACCGCCCCGCGCGGCGCCTACGTGGCGGGCGCCCAGGTCTCGGTCGCGCCCGCCAGGGGCGGCACGCCGGTCACGCTCGATGCCGAAGGCCCGACCTGCCTGCTGCAGGCGCCCCCGGGCCGTTATCGCATCGAAGCGAGCTACAACGGCACGACCCGCAGCGCTACCGCGAACGTGGCGCGCGCGGGCAAGCCGGCGCGCGTCGTGCTGGCCTTCCCCAACGAGGAACGGGAAGACATCCGCGCGACGGAGGAAGAGAAGCGCGAAGCGGCCGCGCCGGACTGAGCGTGGCGTCCGCGGCCTTCGCCGGGCGGCCGTGGGTCAAGCCGGCAGCGTGCTGAAGTCGAGCGCCCAGCGCCTGGAGAGCGCCTCGAGCACGCCGTGCTCGAACTCGCGGGAGTAGAAGGTCCAGGTGGCCTGCCCGCGATCGAGCCGCGCGAGCTTGTCCGCGCGCACGTTCATGTCGCCCGCATGCAGGCCGCTTCGCGCGTAGGCGGCGAGCTGGAGCTCGGCGCCGAGCTCGTCGGCGTAGAAGAGCCACTCGTTCACCACGAGCTCGCGCACCTCGGAAAGGGCGTGCGCGGCATCGTCGTCGATCCAGTCCGAATGCAGCGCCGCCTCCGGCACCGCGGCGAACCGCAGCCGCGCGCGCGAGTGATAGTTCTCGAGCAGGAAGTAGGCGCTCTCGATGCCCCGCCCGGTGCGCCCGGCGTACCAGCCGATCACGTCGTCGCCGGCCGGGATGTATCCGAGCGCGCAGCGCAAGCCGCCTCCGCGCGGTGCGAAGGCGATGAAGACGCGGGGAGTCTGCATATGGCTATCCTCGTGATGAGCCCCTCCAGCATGCGCCGCGACAGCGCCCGGACATTGATGGGCGTCAAGGTGCGCAGGCAGTAGGATGGCGTCATCGAATCCGCGGAGGACGCCATGAAATTCCTGTGCCTGGTCTACGGCGACGAGAAGGCGATGATGGAGATGCCCATCGAGGACTGCGTCGACTACGACGCCTCCATGCGCAAATCCGGCCAGTGCCTCGCATCGGAGGCGCTGCAGCCGGTTCGCACCGCCGCGACCGTGCGCGTGCGCAACGGCAAGGTGCAGGTCACCGATGGCCCGTTCATGGAAACGAAGGAGACGCTCGCCGGCTTCTATCTGGTCGAGGCGGCGGACCTCGCCGAGGCGACCCGCATCGCCGCGAAGATCCCGCCCGCGCAGGTGGGGAGCATCGAGGTGCGGCCCATCCGCGCGATCCGCGAGATGGCGCAGCAGGCGCGCACGGAGCGCGCCGCGAGCGAGCGCTGAGGCGCGATTCGCCGGTCCTATCCCATCCAGGCCACGGAGAACTGCTCCACGAACCGGTCGAGCTCGGCCGGTGCGAGGCGCTCGATGCCGGCCGCGAGCGCACGGCCGCCGCCGCCGGGAAAGCGCCGGCAGAAGTCGAGGGCGGTGGTGCGCATGCCGCGCGGCGCGCGCACGCTCACCGAATAGCCGCCGTCCGTCTGCGGCGTCACGACGGCGTGCGCCTTCGCGGGCTGCGCGATCGCGAGCCGGTTCGCCAGCGTGCCGCTCACGCGCCGGCTCCACGCCGCGTGCGGGAGCACGTAGACGTCCGCGGCGAGCGTGCTGCGCAGGGGCGACCACGCGAGCGCACGGTGCAGGTCGGTCACGCGCCGTTCCGTGAGGCGCGCGATGAGCGGCTCGTCGCGCACGAAGTCGAGCGGATCGGCATAGCGGCTCGCGACGCGGTAGAGCTCGCCGGGCGAGACCAGCACGTCGTCCAGGCTCTCGCCGTAGGCGTTGTAGTTGATGCTCTCGCCCAGCTCGCGCAGCCACTCGACGCTCTCCGCATCGAGCGCCAGCGTGGCCGCGAGGTCGAGCCCGAGGTCCGGCAGGTTGTCGCCGAACGCACCCGCGACCGCCCACGCGCGAAAGCGGCCGCCGAGATGGCGATCGACGATCGCGCTCGTGCAGATCGCGGCGGCCTGGTCGATGGTCGCCGTGAAGCCGGGGTGGCTCGGGACGGCACCGGCGAAGTGGTGGTCGAAATAGCGCACGCTGGCGCCCGCCGCGAGCAGCGCTTCGACGGCCGCGCGATTGCGGTCGAGCGACACGTCGAGGACCGTCACGAGGTCGCCGCGCCCGGCGCGCGCGCGCTTCACGAGCTCGATGTCGCGCTTGAGGCCGGTCACCAGGACCGCGTCGCGCGGCTCCGCCAGGCGCAGCTGGCGCAGCGCGCAGATCCCGTCCGCGTCGCCGTTAAAGACGTCGAAGCAACGCATCGGCCGCCTCCCGCGCCGCGCCCTCGCGCGCCGTGTCGACGTGCACGGCCACGCGCTCTTCTTCCGCGGTGAGCGGCTCCCGCGCCGTGAGCTGGAGTGAGAGCACCTGTGCATCCGCCTCCGAGGCGTCGGCGAGCGCGGCCGCCCGGATCGCCAGCCGGCGGCGCAGCTCCGCCTCGGGCGCCTCGCACGCGACGATGGCACAGGGGACGTCGCGCTCACGCGCCAGCCGCTCGAACGGCTCGCGCTGCGCGCGCTTGAGGAAGGTCGCATCCACGATGGCAGCATACCCGGCATCGAGCACTTCCGCGGCGAGCTCCATGAGCCGTTGGTAGGTGCCCTCGACCTCGTGCGGCGCGTAGAGGCCGCCGCCCACCGGCGAAGCGCTGCGGGCGAGCGCGTCGAGGCCGCGCCGGCGCTTGCGCTCCACGTCCGAGCGCAGGCGGACCGCGCCCAGCGCTTCGACGAGATGCGTCGAGACGCGGGTCTTGCCCGAGCCCGAGAGCCCGTGCATCAGCACGAGCATCGCGGGCGGCGGGGCGGCGATGCCCGCGGCGAGCTCGAGACAGGCGCGCGCCTTCGCCCACGCGTCCGCCGCCGGCGCGCCCAGCGCGGCCACCTTCGCGCGTACCAGGGCCCGGTATACGGCGAAGAAGCGCAGCACGCGAAGCCCGCCAGAGTCACCGGTCGCCTCCATGTAGCGATCGAGGAAGCGCGCGGCCCAGGCCGGCATGCCGTGATGCTGCAGGTCCATCCACGTGAACGCGACGTCGCTCATCGTGTCGATCACGCGCAGCGCCGGGTCGAACTCGATGCAGTCGAACGGGACGGGCTCGCCGTCCTGCATCACGACATTGCCGAGGTGCAGGTCGCCGTGGCCGTCGCGCACGAAGCCCGCGCGGCGGCGCGCCTCGAGCACCGGCTCCAGGCGCGCGTGCTCGAGCAGCGTCCATTCGCGCAAGGTTTGGGCGAGGCCGCCGGTCGCCGCGTCGTCCGCGGCGCGCAGCGCGCTGAAGTTGTCGAGCGCCTGGCGCAGCACGAGCGCGGAGGTGCCGAAAGGCGCGGTGGCGGGCGCGGGCGGCGCCTGGGCGTGCAGCCGCGCGATCGCGGACGCGAGGCGGTCGATGTCGGCGCCGCGCAGCTCCCCCGCACGCGCGAGCGCGTCCAGCAGCAGGTGCGGATCGAAGCGGCCCATGCGCACCGCGTATTCGATCGCCTCGCCCGCGCCCTCCACGCGGGGCGCGTCGGGGCTCCCGGTGATCGGCACCACCCCGCGATACAGCGCGGGGGCGAAGCGGCGATTGAGCCTCAGCTCCTCCTCGCAATCGCGCTGCCGTGCGGCGAGCGTCGTGAAATCGAGGAACGGCAGGCGCACGGGCTTGCGCACCTTGTACGCGAAATCGCCGGCGAGCACGACGTACGAGATGTGCGTCTCGAGGACCTCGACGCATCCGGCCGCGTGCGGGTAAGACAGCGGCGAGCGCAATCCCTCGACGAGGGCGCGCGTGAAGGCTTGCGCGTCGTGCCGCTCGGGCGGGCGCTCCGGCACCGGAGCGGCTTCAGTCCGGATGGCGGCCATGACCCACGATAGGCCGGGCGCGCAGCCGCCGGTTGATCCGCGTCAACGGGCGCGCAGCCCGGGGGCGGCGTTGCCCTGGTGGCCCGCCGCCTGGCTTGACAATGCGCCCGCCTATATCAGACATTGCTAATGTATCAAGCAAGCACGCCGGGAGCGCCCATGACCGAAACCGTCCACGACCGCGAGCTCGACGCGCGCGGCCTGAATTGCCCGCTGCCCATCCTGCGCGCGCGCAAGGCCCTGAACGACATGGCGCCGGGCCAGGTGCTGCGCATCCTCGCGACCGACCCGGGCTCGGTGAAGGACTTCGAGGCCTTCGCCAAGCAGACGGGCAATGCGCTCGTCGCGCAATCCGCCGCCGGCGCGGAGCTCACCTTCTTCCTGCGCAAGAAGTAGCGCCATGCCGCCGCGCGCGGTCTTCGTGGGCCACGACGTTTACCGGCGGCCCGCATACGGCACGCTGCACCCGCTCGCGATCCCGCGCGTGGAATCGGTCGTGGATTTGTGCCGCGCGCTGGGCTGGCTCCCGGCGCACGACTACGAGCCGAGCCCGGTGGCGAGCGAGGACGAGCTGGCGGCATTCCACGACCGCGCCTACATCGCGGCGCTGCGCGAAGGCTCCGCCGGGCGTGCGCTCGATGCGGAGGCGCGCCGGCGGCACAACCTGGGCACCTTCGAGAACCCGCTCTTCGCGGGCGTCTTCGAGCGTGCCTCGACGAGCGTCGGCGGCTCCATCCACGCCGCGCGCCTGGCGCTCCAGGGGCGCACCGCCTATCACCCGGCGGGCGGCACGCACCACGGGCGGCGCGAGCGGGCCCACGGTTTCTGCTTCTTCAACGACCCGGTGTTCGCGCTGCTCACGCTGCTCGATGCGGGCCTCGAGCGCGTGGCCTACGTCGACCTCGACGCGCACCATGGCGACGGCGTGGAGGACGCGTTCGCCGCCGACGACCGCGTGGCGCTCGCGTCGATCCACGAGGCCGGGCGCTGGCCCTTCACCGGAACGCTCGAGAGCTGCCGGCCCGGCCGCGTGCTCAACCTGCCCGTGCCGCCCGGCTTCGCCGACGCGGAGCTCGCCCTGCTGCTCGACGAAGTGCTGCTGCCCTTCGTGGCGTCCTTCAGTCCGCAGGCCATCGTGCTCACGTGCGGCGCCGATGCCCTCGCGGGAGACCCGCTGGCGCACATGGCGCTCTCGAACGTCGCGCTGTGGAATGCCGTGGATCGCCTCGCGGCATGCGCGAGCGCCGCGGTCGTGCTCGGCGGCGGAGGCTACAATCCGTGGACGCTCGCGCGCTACTGGGCCGGTCTCTGGGCACGGCTCTCCGCGCGCGCCGTGCCGGCGGAGCTGCCGGACGCGGCGCGCGCGGTGCTCGCGGCGCTCTCCTGCGACCTCATCGACGAGGACGATGTGCAGCCGTCGTGGACCACCCGCCTCGCCGACGCCCCGAATGCCGCACCGGTCCGGCGCGAGATCGTGGACCTGCGTGATGCGGCGCTCGCCCGCCTGAACGCAAAGGCGCGCGCATGAGCTGGATCGAGCGGCTGCGCGCGATCGAAGCGCTCGAGGATGCGCCGCTCGACGCGGAGCTGCTCGCCGAGATGGAAGCGCGCGGCGCCCACGCCCGGCCCATCCGCTTCTCGACGCCGACGTTCAAGGCGTATTCGAGCTGCGAGCTCACGGGATGCGGCAAGAACGCGTTCCCGGCATTCTCGGTGACCGCGGGCGGCTGCGCGCTCGACTGCGATCACTGCCGGGCGAAGATCCTCGAGCCCATGATCCCGGCGACGAAGCCCGCGATCCTCGAGCGGCGCGTGCGCGAGATGGTCGAGACCGAGGGGCTCGGCGGCTTCCTGCTCTCGGGCGGCTCGAATCGCGCGAACGAGATCCGCTACGAGCCCTACTATCCCGTGATCGAGCGGTTGAAGCGCGACTATCCCCATCTTCGCATCGCGATCCATTCGGCGCTGCTGGACGCGGCGCGCGCCCGCATGATGGAGGCGGCCGGCGTGGACACCGCGATGATGGACGTGATCGGCGCGGAAGAGACGCTGCGCCAGGTCTACCATCTCGACCGCCCGGTCGAGGATTTCGAGGCCACGCTCGAGGCGCTTTGCGCGACGCGGATGCAGGTCGTGCCGCATATCGTGATCGGCCTGCACTACGGCCGCATCCTCGGCGAGGCGCGCGCGCTCGACATCGTCGCGCGCCATCCCGTGCATTCGCTGGTCCTGGTCGTGATCATGCCGTTCTACGCGAAGCCCGGCACCTTCGAGACGCCGGCCGCGCAGGACGTGGGCCGGATCTTCATGGCCGCGCGCGCGCGCATCGCCGATCGCGAGGTGCTCCTCGGCTGCGCGCGCCCGCCGGGCATGCACCGGCGCGTGACCGATGCCTACGCCGTGGCGGCGGGGCTCGACGGCATCGCGTTTCCCGCCGACGGCGCGGTCGCGGCCGCGCACGCGCTCGGGCGCGAAGCCGTGCAGGAGCATGCGTGCTGCTCGATGAAGACCGGGCGCACCATCGAGATCCACCGGCGCGAGAGGGTTGCGCTGTGACCACAGTGCACGTCGACGTGCTCTGCGTGGGCCTGGGGCCCGCGGGGAGCCGCGCGGCGCGCTCGGCGGCGCGCCTGGGCGCGCGCGTGCTCGCGCTGGACCGGCGCGCACACGCCGGCCTTCCCGTGCAATGCGCCGAGTTCGTGCCGTCGCTCATCGGCATCGACGCGCCGGGCATCGGCGCCTTCAGCTGCCAGGCGATCGACGCCATGGACACGTTCGTCGAGGATGAGCGTCCCGATCGCACGATCCCGTTTCCCGGGCGGATGCTCGACCGCGCGGCTTTCGATGCGCGGCTCGTGGAAGAAGCGCGCGCGGCCGGCGCCGAATGCCGCTTCGACACCGCGTTGCGCCGTCTCGATGCGGACGGACGCGCCCATCTCGCGGACGGCACGACGGTCGTCGCGGCCGCCATCGTCGGTGCCGACGGCCCACGCTCCGCGGCGGGACGGGCGATCGGCCAGGTGAATCGCGCGCTGGTGGAGACGCGCCAGGTGACCGTGCCGCTACGCAAGCGCCACGCGTCGACGGATATCTTTCTCTCCGCCTCGATTCCCGGCGGCTACGGCTGGCTCTTCCCGAAGGGCGACGCCGCGCACGTGGGCGCCGGGGTGGTGCCCGCGCATCGAGGCGCGCTCAAGGGCATTGTGGACACGCTCCTCGCACGCCTCGCCGGCGAGGGACGCATCGAGGATCGCGTGCTGGCGCTCACCGGCGGCGCGATTCCCGTCGGCGGCCCGCTCGTGCCGCGCGGGATGCTGGGCCGCGTGGCCATCGTGCTGGCCGGTGATGCCGCGGGCCTCGCGCACCCCGTGACCGGCGCGGGCATCGCGAGCGCGGTGCAATCGGGCAGCCTCGCGGGCGAAGCCGCCGCGCTCTTCGCGCAGGGCCACGCCGCGGCGCTCGAGGACTACGAGGACGAGCTCGACGCGCTTTTCGGCGCGGCGCTCGTGCGCGCGCTGCACCGGCGCGAGGCGCTGCTGCGCTCGGCAGGCTCGACGCAGGCGCTGCGGCGCGGATGGATCGCCTATCCCGAATACTGGACCGGAGCTTCTCCATGAGCTGCACCCGCCCCGAAGACATCGTTCCCGTCGCGCATCCCGACGGCGGCGACCACAACGCATTCGCGCTGATGCAGCCGCGCACGCCCGGCGCCGTGCCGCGCGAGGCGCGCAACGGCGCGCGCGTGAAGGCGGCCAACGTGCCGCCGCACGGCGTCTACCTGCCGAACAACAACAGGCTCACGCCGTCCATGCGCTCGCCCGAATACGTGCAGATGTCGACGGCGGCCGCGATCACGCTCGGCATCATGCCGGGGAGGATGCACCGCTGCGGGTGCACGCGCTGCCTCAACCTGCTCCTCACGTATCCCGAGGGCTGCCGCGCCAACTGCGCCTACTGCGGGCTCGCGCGCCACCGCGAGGCCGAGCGCGACTATGCCGACCGCAACTTCATCCGCGTCGACTGGCCCGCGGTGCCGCTCGAGCAGGCGATCGACATCGTCGCGCGCGACGGGGGAGCGAGCCCCTTCCACCGCATGTGCATCTCGATGATCACGCACCCGCGAAGCGACGAGGACACGGTGACGGTGCTCGGGCGGTGGACCCGCCGCGTCGACCCGTCCACGATCCCGGTGTCGATCCTGTCGAACCCGACCACCATGGAGCGCGCGGACGTGCAGCGGCTGCGCGACCTCGGCGCCGACATCTTCACGGTGGCGCTCGATGCCGCCACGCCGGAGATCTTCGAGCGCACGCGCGGCAAGGGCGTGCAGTCGCCGCACTCGTGGAAGAAATACTGGGAGATCCTCATGGACGCGCGCGACGTGTTCGGCCCCGGCAAGTTCGGCGCGCACATCATCGTCGGCATGGGCGAGACCGAATCCGACGTGCTTGCCCTGGTGCAGCAGCTCGTGGACCTCGGCGGCCACAGCCACCTCTTCTGCTTCTTCCCCGAGCGCGGCTCGCTCATGGACCACCTGCCCGCCACGCCGCGCGACCAGTGGCGCCGCGTGCAGCTCGCGCGCTATCTCATCGACTACCGCGGCGTGCGCGTCGACCACATGCGCTTCGACGGCGAGGGGCGCGTGGTGCACTACGGCCTGCCGCAGGCCGAGCTCGATGGCGTGATCGATGCGGGTGTCGCGTTCCGCACCTCCGGCTGCCCCGGCAAGTTCGCCGAGGACATCTCCGCATGCGACCGGCCCTATGGCGATTCGCCCCCGAGCAACATCGCGAGCTATCCGTTCCAGCCGAACAAGGCGGACGTGAGGAAGATCCGCAGGCAGCTGAGGATCGTGGAACAAAAACCGGGGACGCACCCCGATTTCGAGAAGCAGAACGGCTGACGGCCGGAGCCCGCGCATGAATCGGGGTGCGTCCCCCACATTCCGCGTCATCGACACCGGCCTGCGCGAGGGACGCAGGCAGATCGCCTTCGACCAGGCGCTGGTCGAGTCGCGGCAGGCGAACGCCATTCCGGACACGATCCGCTTCCTGCGCTTCCCGCCGACCGTGCTCATCGGCCGCCACCAGGCCCTGTCGCGCGAGGTGCGTCTCGACCACTGCCGCGCGCACGGCATCGGGCTCGTGCGGCGCATCACGGGCGGCGGCGCGATCTACTTCGACGAGGGACAGCTCGGATGGTCGCTCGTGTTCCATCGCGCCACGCTCGGCATCGCGAGCCTCGGCGATCTCGCACGCGTGCTCTGCGAGGCCGCCGCGGCCGGCCTGTCGACCCTGGGCGTCGACGCACGCTACCGGCCGCGCAACGACATCGAGGTCGGGGGCCGCAAGCTCTCGGGCACGGGCGGGTTCTTCGACGGCGACGTGGTGTTCTATCAGGGCACGGTGCTCGTGGACCTCGACCCCGCGCGCATGCTCGCCGCGCTCGACGTCCCGCGCGCGAAGCTCGAGCGCAAGGGGCTCGACTCGGCCGCGCAGCGCGTGGTCACCCTGCGCGAGCTGCTCGGCGCCGCGCCCCCGATCGAGCGCGTGCAGCAGGCCCTGCTCGCGGGATTCGGCGGGCGGCTCGGGATCGAGCCGGCGTGGGGCCCCATCACCGAAGGCGAGGAGGCCCTCGCCCTGCACCATTTCGACGAGGAGATCGGCACGGACGCCTTCGTGCATGAGATCGACGACCCGGTCTCGCACCCGGGCGTGCGCTCGGGCAGCCACACGGGCGCGGGCGGCACGGTGACCGCCTACGTGCGCCTGGAGGGACGCAACGACGAGCGCATCCGCGAGGTGCTCGTCACCGGCGACTTCTTCGTGACGCCGCCGCGCACGGTGTACGACCTCGAGGCCGCGCTGCGCGGCACGCCGGTCGCGGATGCGCAGGCCAACGTGCGGCGGTTCTTCGAGCGCGCCGGCGTGGGCCTCCTCACCGCCTCGCCGGACGATTTCGCGGCCGCGATCGCACAGGCGCTCGCCGCGGTTCCGGCGTGAGAACGGTCCATGTCGTGCAGCACACGTCGGCCGAGTACCTCGGCCTCATCGAGGATCACCTCGAGGGCCGCGGCGTTCGCTTTCGCTACTACCGGCCCTTCGCGACCGATGGCTCCCTGCCGGCCGTGGGCACCGTGCGCGACGGCCTCGTTCTCCTCGGCGGCGGTCCGTGGGGCAGCGCGGGCGTGAGGGACTTGCCCACGCTCGAGGCGGAGGTGGAGCTCGCGCGCGGCGTGCTGAAGCGCGGCTGGCCGCTCGTGGGCATCGGCCTCGGCGCGCAGGTCGTGGCGCTCGCCGCCGGCGGAGGCGCCGAGGCAGCGCCGCTCCAGTTTCGCCTCACGCGGGCGATGCGCGCGCGCGACGACGCGCTGCACGGCTTCGTGCCCCCGGCCTATCCGCTCGCGCTCTATGGGCGCGACCGCGCGGTGTTGCCACCCGGCGCGGACATCCTCTCCCGCGACGACGCAGGGCATGCGGCGTTGTGGCAGGCCGGGGAACGCGCCTTCGGGTTCGCGGGACATCCCGGATTGAAGGTCGCGATGGTGGAGGATCTCGTGATGGAATTCGAGGAGACTCCGGAGGCGATCGAGCCGGGGCTCGCCGCGTTGCGCGGCGCGCAGCGCGCGATCGAGGACGCGCTCGTGCCGCTCATGACGGGCCTCGTACGGGCCACCGGCTGGATGGACCCGGCCACCGGGCTCGCCAGCATCCCCGTGCGCCGCGCCTGAAGCCAGGAGGATCCATGTCGCAACACGTCGTCTGCCCGCACTGCCAGGCGGTCAATCGCCTCCACGAGGAACGCGCCGGAGAAAAGCCGCGATGTGGCCGATGCCACCAGCCGCTCTTCGACGGCCCCGTCGAGCTCACCGCCGGGACATTCGAGACGCACGTGTCCCGCAACGACATCCCCGTGCTCGTCGACTTCTGGGCGCCGTGGTGCGGCCCCTGCAAGATGATGGCGCCGCAGTTCGTGCAGGCCGCGGCCACGCTCGAGCCGCGGGTGCGCCTCGCCAAGGTGAACACCGAGGCCGAGCCCGATCTCGGCGCCCGGTTCGGCATCCGCAGCATCCCCACGCTCGCCCTCTTCCGGGACGGCCGCGAGGTGGCGCGCCAGGCGGGGGCCATGGCGGCTGGCGACATCGTGCGCTGGGTGCAATCGCACATTCGCTGACCCCGCGCAAAAAAGCCGCCGCCGCCCCCTTGCGCCCGCCCACACCCCGTGCTTATATTAGCGGACGCTGATATATCCGGCTGGGGGCGCGATGGCGAAGAAGCTCGTGATCGTGATGGCGAACACCGATCCGCGCAACGGCGAGGAGCTGGGTGCCCCGATCTTCCAGGCCTCGGTCGCGGCGGCCATGGAATACGAGGGCCAGGTGGTGTGCACCGCGACCGCCGGGCGCCTCATGAAGAAGGGCGTGGCCGAGAAGCTGCACGTGAAGGCGGGATCGCCCAAGACGGTCTACGACTTCATCAAGGACGCGCACGAGGCGGGAGCCAAGTTCTACTGCTGCTCGCCCAACCTCGACCTCTTCGACATGACGAAGGACGACCTCATCCCGGAGTGCGAGGGCGTGATCGGCGGCGCCTACCTCATCGAGGCGGTGATGGAGGACGACGCCAAGGTCCTCACCTACTGAGGCGAACGCCATGAGCCACGCCGGCACGCGCGTCCAGGAGCACATCGGAGACCCGGTCTCCGAGGCGCCCGCGGTCCCGCGCGCGAAGCTCGAGGAGATCTTCCAGGACATCCAGTCGGACCTGAGGTACGACCACGAGCTGAACGGGTGCCTCAACTGCGGCATCTGCACCGCCACCTGCCCCGCCGCGCACTACTACGACTTCTCGCCGCGCGAGATCGTGCAGCTGCTCTGGACCGAGAACCTCGAGGGCATCTACGACGCGATGCAGGAGAAGATCTGGGCTTGCGCGCAGTGCTATACGTGCGCCGCGCGCTGCCCCTTCGGCAACTCGCCGGGAGGCCTCGTGATGCTCATGCGCGAGACCGCGATCAAGCACAACTTCGAGAGCGCGCGCAACGTGCTTCGGCCTTTCTCGCGCGTGATGCTGAAGCTCATCTCGACGGGCAACCAGCTGGCGCCCGACATGATCAACAAGGATCACTTCCCGGACTGGGGCCCGAACATCTCGAAGGTGGACGCGCCGCTCAAGATATTGCGGCGGGCGATTCCCATGCCGACCCTCAACACGACGGCGACCGCGTGGGAAGTGAACCTCAAGACCTCGGTGGAGCTTTACACGATCTGGGAGATGACGGGCGTGCTCAAGCAGCTCGAGACGATCGACGAGAACCTCTTCGACGTCATCACCGACATCATGGACGAGAAGCGCGAGGACTGGCAGGACTTCCTCGACGAGCAGGAGGACAAGGATGAGTGAGAAGTGCGGCGAGCGGTTCACCGGCCACGGAGCCGAGTGGCAGGACGCGAAGCTGTCGTCCACCGAGGCGGCAGTCGCAACCGCGTGGGTCGAGCAGAAGATCGACAAGCGCTCGATGCTCACGCAGAAGGACCGCGTCGAGGACGTGCGCGACGTGATGTGGCAGCTCGAGCGCGAGGGCGAGATCGTCGTGCACCGGGTCGCGGACTCCCACGAGCCGGTGATCGCGAAGACGATCTACGGCTGGGAGAAGAAGATCCCGACCGCCCGCCTCTGGCACCACAAGTCGTGCGGGCAGTGCGGCAACATCCCGGGCTATCCGGCGTCGCTCCTCTGGCTCATGAACAAGATGGGCGTGGAGTACCTCGACGAGACCGACCAGACCTCGTGCACGGCGTGGAACTACCACGGCTCGGGCATCGGCAACCTCGAGAGCCTCGCCGCGGTCTTCCTGCGCAACTTCCACCAGGCCTACGTGGCCGCGAAGGCGCAGGGACTGCCCGAGTCGTACTACTACCCGCTCGTGCATTGCGGCACGTCCTTCGGCAACTACAAGGAAGTGCGCGCCTACCTGCTGCACTCGGCGACGCTGCGTGAACGGGTGAAGAAGATCCTCGCGAAGCTGGGCCGCCTGGTCGACGGCAAGCTCCTCATCCCGGAGGAGATCGTGCACTACTCCGAGTGGGTGCACGTGATGCGCGAGAAGATCCGCAACCACCAGGAGATCGACTGCAGCAACGTGCGCGTGACCGTCCACCCTGCGTGCCACGTGTACAAGATGGTGCCGCAGGACGTGATCTACGACGACACCGTGCTCGAGGGCAACCGCGTCGCCGTCTCGACCGGCATCATGCAGACGCTGGGCGCGCAGGTGATCGACTATTCGACGTGGTACGACTGCTGCGGCTTCGGCTTCCGGCACATCATCTCGGAGCGCGAGTTCACGCGCTCCTTCGCGATCGACCGCAAGATCCGCGTGGCGGTCGAGGAGGCGCAGGCCGACCTCATGATCGGCCACGACACCGGCTGCATCACGACCCTCGACAAGAACCAGTGGATCGGCCGGGCCGCGGGCAAGCCGGTGGAGCTGCCCGTGCTCGCCGATTGCCAGTTCGCGGCACTCGTGTGCGGCGCGCATCCGTACAAGATCGTGCAGTCGCACTGGCACGCCTCGCCGACCGAGCGCCT
>Ga0157369_10001973_pt1 | contig 24747 bp, 24 predicted proteins | sample C25metaG_FD_113461 | JGI IMG/M metagenome (GOLD analysis project Ga0157369, IMG submission 113461) | Corn rhizosphere microbial communities from Kellogg Biological Station, Michigan, USA - C2-5 metaG | ecosystem: Host-associated > Plants > Roots > Rhizosphere > Soil | place: USA: Michigan... | reverse complement strand
CACATTGGAGAAAATCGCGATGCGTGCAGTAACCGATGCAGGCATATCTTCGTATGCACCAGAATCAGAAGAGCAGAATATCGTCCCGCCAATGTTCTCCAGAACAGCACTCGGGCTGTCCCATGCGGCAAAAACTATCCCGGCAACAGGCGGCGTCCATGCGCCGTTGATGGTTACGGTGCCGTACCAGGTGCAGCTACCAAGATTCCCGTTAGTGGTCAGGGCGGTAAAATCTGTGGAGTCAGAAATCAGCAGGCCGCTGTTTCCGGACTGGCTGGCAGGTGTAATGCGCCATACCTGTCCGGGCCACTGATAGGTATCAGGTGCTCCCTCCCTGTCACCCTGAGAATTCATCGTCAGTGTCCCGCCGCTTTGCGTTACAGAAACCAGGCGTTGTGTATAAGGAAAAAGCGCGGTGCCAAAATCAAAAATCCTGACGCTTTCGACAGGAACAAAAACAGCCACATCCCCTGCGCCGTACCCGTCGACCGGCACAGATTTTCCGTTATACCCCTGGGAGGTCGTCCGGCAGAAAAACGGGGCGCGCAGCCCCGCCGTGATTTCCATCCGGTACCCGTCATTAAAATCAATGAGCAAGCCTGAAGGCATTTACCAGCTCCCCAGCCTTATAAGACCGCCGTTTGCAAGGTTAACAGTGACGCCAAGCCCGTTGATAACGGTCGTATTCCCCGGCCCTGTGAGGTTGAAATTACCGTTGGTGGCGTAAATTGCGCCGCGAACGGTTACCTGATTGAACTCAGCATTTCCGCTTTTCGGCAGATTCCATCCTGCTGCGCCGGCGGCATAATTGTCAGACTTCAGTGAGTCGGTGATCTTACCGAACTGAATGCTGGCATCCCTGAAGAAGGCATCGCTGATGAATGTCTGCCCGTTCTGGATAACGAACGGCAGGCTCACCGTTCCGCCTGCCTGCGACATCACCGCGAAACGGTCGGCCAGAAAAATGACCTGCGACTGCATGCCCGCCGGCGAATTCTGCACACCTATCCCCATCCCTGCAGCGTACTGGCGGCCAGCCGCATCAACGCCCACCTTGATGCTGTACATCGCATTCAGGTTATTGTTGATGTCGGCAGAAACCTGAGCATTCTGGACGATTGCCGCCTGCTGACCGTTTACCGTCACTGACAGGGAGTTGATTTTTGTCGCGGAGACCTGCGAAAAATCCGCAAGGGTCTTCGCAAAATCAGTGACATTTGCCGTGCCGCCGCCAGCGCTGGCATCCAGCGTCCTGAGCGACTCGGCAACGGCCTGGCTCGCATCCGCCATAACAGTGTCAACACGCTGGATACCTGCGGCGTTAGCACCGTACTGCACGCTCATTCGGGTGGACTGACTGACCTGCGCCAGCGTGTTGGTGATAAGCGCAATGGAATTGCTCTGTATTCCTCCTCTAATGTCACTGCCATCAATGCCTGCAATCTCTGCTGAAATCTCCTCAAAGCGCGAGGCTGTGGACGAGTCCAGATCCGTCACGACCTGCGTCAGCCCGGTAACGCGGGCCGAATTCTGCTCAGTTTGCGCCGTAAGCTGATCAACAGCTGTCGCCCGCGCTTCCTCCTCTGTAGCCAGCGCCTGGCGCACTTCGGTAATACCGGCGGCGTTCTGCTCTGTCTTTGCCTCCAGGCGGATCACATCGGTAACGCGCGCCTCGGTTTCAGTGGCAATAACCTCGCGCAGTTGTTCGAACCGCGCCGAGTTAGCGCCCTGCTGGGCTGACTGCCGGACAACAACATTCGCGATAGCCAGTGCATTGCCGATAATGGCTTCTGCTGTCTGCCGAGTTGCGCCTGCCGCCGCAGCCAGGCCGTCGGCGTTCTGCTTCACTGCCTCGGCCAGTTCCGCAACCTTCGCACTGCTGTCCACAGCGTTCTCGATGAGGTCTTTGAACAGGGCGGTGTCCTTGATCTGCGCGAGCACCGCCTCTGTAATATCCGTCACATCGGCGCTGGACTGACCGCGGATCCAGTCTGTGTAACCGGATTCGTTACCGGTCCGGTCCACCAGCTGCGCGCGGTACCAGAATACCTGCCCGGCCTTCAGCCCCATCTGCTGATACTTACGCAGCGGGTAAGGCACGTCGGCCAGCAGCATCGCATCGTCATCGCTGCCGGTCAGGCTGTACTGAATTTCCGTCTTCAGCGTGTCGTCCGTGTTTGCCGGGAATCCCCAGTTTAGCTCGACACCAAACACAACCGTTTCCGAGGCGGTGAAGCCTACCGGTTTCGGAGGATTACCCACTTTTCCGGTGAGTGTCACCTCAGCTGATGTCGCCCATACGGACGAAACATCGCTGGCGTTCACCGCCCGCACCCGCACCAGATAACGCCCGGCGTAGATACCCGGCACCTCGAATCCCTGAGAGGAGGTGCGGGGCACGCTCACCAAGTTGCCGCTGTCGCGTCGCCACTCGGCTTCGTAGGCGATTGCCCCTTTAACAGAATCCCAGGCCACACGCATGGTGGTGATCGCTATGTTCTGGCTGACCGTCGAATAGCTGTCGATGACGATGTTTTCCGGCGGTGCCTGCACGCCGGGCGGAATGACGCTGATCGGCCTTTCATCGAGCCGGGCGCCGGTATCGACCGCGGCGTAAATATCCGGACTGTACGTCGCGCCGGTCACCTCGAAAGTGCCGTCATCGTTGTCACGGGTGCCGGTTACGCGAAAGAGCGCGATAAACAGATCGTCAGCATCCACACCCCAGCAGCACTCCGCTTCAGGCGTTTCACTGTAGGCCGTGGTGACGGTGACGACATTGCCGTTAACCGCCTGCACGGTCCGGGCCTGCGCCACCCCTGACGGCAGGTTGAGAAAGAGCCGGTTGCCGGCTTTGACATCTGCGGCACGGTCGAGCGTGATATTACGACCGCTGACCGCGCTTACCCTGCCGCCAATCACCCTGCCGGCCAGCTCGTTCGCGGCCACGCCAATCACCTCACCGACAGGGGGAACATCCATACCCGTGCTGAAGGTCACCACCTCGCCGATGCCGTTGGTGAGCAGCGCCCAGCGCCCGCGCCGGTTTGCCTCTGACTGCCGGGTGCAGCCGATGGCCGTCATTTCGAGCTGGCTGTAATCGAAGCGCATCGCCAGATCGTTGTCATAAACGACTTCCGGTGTGTCTTTGTAGTGATTCGCCGGATCGGACCAGTTAACCAGCGCGGCGGTGTTGCGCGTGGTTTCGCTGGGATCGGCAAAGGTAAACTTACCGTCGACCACACTGGCGTGGTTATAAATGTGCCAGATATCGCGGGGCATATCAGTCAGCACATACAGCTTGTTGTCGCCCCAGTAGGTCATGCCACGGAATATACCGGCCAGGTCGCGCAGCACCGTCCAGGCGTCATTGCGCTCCTGAATGTAGACGTTGCAGCGGAAGCGCGGCTCCGTCCCGCTGCCACCTTTGCCATCCGGTACCGGCTGATCGCAGTACTGCGCGATACGGTACAGCTCCCATTTATCAATCTGGGTCGCATCAATCCTCTGACCGAGGCCGAAGCGCTCATTCAGCACGATATCGTAATAAATCCACGCCGGGTTATCGGTCCACGCCCATTTAAACCCGCCTTCCCAGGTGCCCGAGTAGGTTCGCGTATCAGGATCGTAGGTATCAGGCACGCGAATAATGCGCCCCTTCGGATTGCACACCACCTGCGGAATACCGTTCGGGAACTGCTTCGCGTCAAATTCAATGTAGAGCAACGCCGTGTTGGGGTAACGCAGTTTCGCATCAATGATTTCGGTGACAGCCTCGACGCGCATACTGTCCACAACATTCACCGTCGTTGAGTCAGGCGTTATCCGGCGTACGCGCAACTGCCAGCCGGTGGTGGCTTTTGGCAGGTCGATACGGTGACTGCGCTCATAGAGGGTGGTGGTCTTGTCATCGACAGCACCGTCGATCACCGTTACATATGCGCCGCCGTCGACAGACAGGTCGATGGCATACTCAACGCGCGTACCCACCTTATCGCCGTTGTCTTTCTGGTTCAGCAGCGAGGGCCAGCCCAGCCGGATGCGCAGGGCTGAAAGCTGGTTATTTGAGACAGAGCGGACATACGGCACGGCAGCTTTGAGTTCGTAGGCAACCTGCAGCTCATTCTCAACGCCCGGAAAGCCCTGAATATAGCTCTGGTCCTGAGTGCCGGAGCGGAACTCATATTTTACGTTGTTGAAGTTGTAACTGCCGTCGGCATTCTGCAGCGGGGTATACGATGACGCATCGCCAAGATAAATGCTGCGCCCGTCCAGGCCGCCGGCGAACTCCCCCTCGCCGAGCGCGACGAGGATTTTCGCTCTGGCTATCGACTGAATACTGTCCGGGGCTTCCACCGGGGTGCGGGTCTTGGTGCCCCCACCCTTTCGCCCTTTAATCACTGTGTTCGCCATATCGCGCCCATAAAAAAACCGCCCGCAGGCGGCATAAAGTAATCACGTACCGACTTACTGCTGATCTTCCGCGTAAATGCCGGCTGAAATGACAGCGCCCCCGATCTCACGCTGGCCGTAGAGCAGAGGGACGGGGTTGCCGCTGGCGGTGGTGTTGACCGGGCCGCCGAACGCATAGCTTGGCTTGTTGTCCGGATCCTGACGCACCCTCATCCCCGCCACCTGCGGCGACAGCAGCTGCACCACGCCGCCCAGCGCCATGGATGCGCCGACCAGCGCAACATTCAGCGCGACCCCTTTACCGATAAGCCCGGCTCCGGCAGGGCCAAGGGCGATACCCCCGGCAATCAGGGCAGCCCCGAGCACCGCCTGGAAGATGCCGGCACGCTTGCTGCCGCGGATCACTGGGATAACGCGCAGCTCATCGCCCGGACCGATAAGCGAAAACTCTTCCTGACCGATGTTCCGGCGATCGCGAAAGATAACGAAGTCGAGTCCTCTGGCACGCGCCTCGCGGAGATAATCCTCAAAGCCGTCCACCGTGCTGGACAACGCCCTGAAAACCTCGCTGGCAGAGGACAGCGCCCGGCGGTGCGTGCGCCCGAAACGCTGCGCCATCGACCCGCTCAGCTTGATAACGGTTCGTTTCTCCATTACATCAGATCCTTGTACCGTAAAACTTTGATGGTCCGGTCACGGTAATAGCCGCCATACGGGATGCGCTGGCTGAGCTGTCCGTACAGGTGGTGCAGCAGCATGTTGCCCTCCAGCAGGACGCCGGCATGATTTGGCACGCTGGCCTGCACCTGCATGATGACCATATCGCCGGGCCGGGAGGGGCCGTCGAACTCCCTGAATCCGCAGTCGTGCCAGTTATCCATATAGAGGTTTTCGCCCTCCTCCCACCAGTGACGATCGACGCTGTAGTCGGGCAGCGCGATACCGTGTTCAGTGCGGAAGTAATCCCGGATAAGGGACCAGCAGTCAGCATGCCCGAGAACAAACTGACGCCCGGTCAGCGGGCGATCGCCGCGCGGCATGATGGTGCGGATATCGCCTTCAGGCCATGAAGCGATCACCCACGGCACTTCGGTCGCATCGCACATCAGCATGTCGAGTTCACTCGGCTGCGTCGTGGCGCCGTCGCCGGGGTGGCTGTGCACCACAGCAACCACCGTGCCCTGCTCTTCGGCTGCCGCGTAATCCTCCGGTGACAGTTCAAACTGCTCCTCCGGGGAGGTAGCCAGATTGCGACAGGCGACATACTTCTCAACCCGTCCCTTCTGGATCACCACACCGCAGCATTCAACCGGGAACGCCTGCGCCGCATGCGCCAGAATTGCGCTTATAGTCTTGTCCCGCATGTTACCCCCTCAGAAGTGACGCGCCCGGAAAGCCGCCATAATCGAGCTCGTTGTTGGCGCCGAACCGCGGTTTACACCAGGTGGACAGCAGGCCTGAGCACACGTCCTTTGAAGGATCATCGACCGGGTTACCGTCCTTATCGAACCAGCCATTCTGCCCGGCATAGGTACAGCCATTCCCGGTTTTGTACCAGCCGCGCATGCACCAGGTGCACATGGGCTGGATCTGACGCGTGGGGATGAGTTGTCCCCGCAGATCTGCCGGGCTGGACAGCTCAAACTCAACGGTTTCATCATCCGAACTGGATTTACGGTCGATGTAATAGACCTGTTTGCGCTCCTCTGTCGGATTAGCAGCAGGATTGCCGCCAGAGAAGTTGCGGGCATCAAGGTAATGAGCGAAGGTCTCGTGAATAATCACTTTTGCCTTTGCCATCCCCTGAAAGCGACGACAGAGCGCACCGATCGTGCCGCTGATATTTGACACGCTCAGGGTCGGGCGGGCGCTCTGCCCGTCGCTGCTGACGGACAGGCCGGTCAGTTCAAAGGGCCACGCACCGTACTCCAGCCCCTGCCACCAGACTGACTTCGGCGGAAGCTTTGACGCATCGCCGCCCGCGGCAGTGATCTCAGCCTCTGTGTGAGGGATAGTTTCGTTATGAAACCGCAGAATGCCGGCGCCAAACGCCTGACCGTCGACCTCGATAAGGCGGACACGGCTGCCCGGCTCCAGTTTCTGGACATCAGATGAAATGCTCATGGATGGTATGCCTGAATGAATGTGGTGCTGAGGGTGTATTTGTCATTGCCGTGGGTGGCTATCTGGAGGGATTCAGATCGCCACAACCCCGCGGACTCCAGGGGCGGTTTCCAGATGAAGGACTTCCAGCCGGCATGCCGCTCAAGAAACGCCTTTATGGCAAGAACATAGGCTTCATCGCCGGTAAAACTCACGCTCCATTGCGGTGTGACCGGGTTGATGCCGTCCCCGGCCACCTGTGAATAATTATCCCCGAACTGCGCTTTGCGGGTGCGGAAACTGGTATCAGCCTGCGCCGCCACCTTCGGGCACCAGGAGAAGGTCTCAACTGCCATGATTACGCTCCTTTCAAAAGCCGCCACAATGGCGATCCGGGCATGCTGGCCTGCTCATTAATTACGGTCACGATTGCATCCTTGAGTTGCCTGCCGGCAGTTGCGGCAGCCCCCTGTCCTGCCGTGGACTGCGCACCGCCATTGATGTTGATATCGCCAAACGACACGGACGGGCCACCGCCGGAAAACTGCGGCGCGCCAACTGCGCGAACGCCGAGCGAACCATCCGCCGCGCGCGTGAGCGGCATAATCGCCTCCGGACCGGCCTCACCAAACACCCCGGCCCCTTTCGCAAAGGCAAACAGCTGCGGGGTCTGGTAGACACCACCGCTGTAGGCACTGAGGGAGGGTGAGTCGTAAACGCCGCCTTTGGCATTGAAGGTGAAGTTTGACGCAGCACTTTGAATTGCCGTCCCGCTGCTGGCTGTTGCGGCGGATGAGGCACCAAAGCTGAAGAGTGAGCCGAGAGAGCTCGCCGCATTCGCCACCATCATATTAACGAGAACGGTCTCGATAATTTTCAGCACGTTCATGCCCCAGTCCTTCCAGCTGTCAAGATTGCCGTTGAGCATGTCGGTAATGGTGGTCACCGCCCCGCCCATGGCCTGCTTCATGCCGTCGGCAGCCATCGCGGAATAGTCGGTCGCCTCGTCCACCCAGTTCGCATAGCCCTCTGACATGCCTGTTAACCAGTCACCGCGCTGCGCATCGGAAGCGGTGTAATACCCCTCCTGGTCGCGCAGTCGCTCTTCCAGATAGCGTTTGTTGAGTGCCAGCCCCTGCTGATAGAAGGTTTCGTCAATATCCCCGGCCTGCCGCTGCCGGAGCAGATCGGTATTCTTCTGCTCAAACTCCTTACGGATATTAAACTGCTCCTGCAACCGCTCACGGAACCGGGTGCCCTGACCGTAACCGATGAGCTGCGCATTATTCGCCGCCCGGGCGCTGGCGTTGCTGTCAGCCAGATTTGCCTCGTAATTACGCAGTTGTTCACGCAGTTTGACCTGATCGATTAAGGCCGCGTTGCGCATCAGTTCAGCCTTTTGCGCCTTGTCCAGCGTGGACAGTTCACCTTCAACCACCTGGTATTTCACTCTGGCAAGTTCGGTGCTCTGGCCCTGCAGGGCGAGCTGCTCCTTCTGCTGCTTGATCATCCTTTTATAAGCATCAGCGGCCTTTTCTTCGTCCGTCTTTGGCCCTTTGGGCTGCTTTTTGTTGGCCTCGTTATTGCGCCACTCTTCAAGTCCGTTATTGATGTACTCAAGCCGGTTGGTCTGGAATTGCGGATCAGCCGTCAGACCGAGCTCATCAGCAGCATAGCCAAGCCGTGCGCGCTCTTTTGCCTCGCCTTTCAGACGGGACAGGGCCAGCTCGCGCCTGCTTTTTTCTAGCGCATCGGTCTGTTTCTGCGAAGCTTCTGCCTGAGGTACACGCAGGGGTGCCAGGGTCATTCCCTGCCGGGCCATCAGTAGCTGATTGCCAAGGCCGAGAAGCTGGTTAAATGTTTGATGCTGACCGTTCATCATCAGCAGAGACTGATACGCAGCATTCTGACGCCAGGCCTGTTCACGTATCAAATCATTTCGGCGGCGATCAATCCCTTCCAGCACCTGCTGAATACTGGTTGATTTCTCCCGCATCAAATTAAGCTTATTTTCTTCAACGGTTAATTGGTCGGTAAGAATGGCGAGCGCTCTAACTATATTCAGATCATTGTCTTTAGTAATCCCGGGCTGAGCGCGTGCCTTATTCAGATCATCGATTTGTCTTTTTACCGCTGAAATAGCTTTTTGCTGCTCTCCAATTAAGCGATTTTCCTCAACTAGCGCATCAATAGTTTTACCGCGATTTTCATCTGCTTCAGGCAAACTCATTGCTCGCGTTTTTTGGCTCACCTGATCAATAGTTCTGGCATATTCCTGTGCCGACTGCCGGGCCTGCTCCTGAGACTGATACATTGCATACCAGGCTCCCGCACCGAGCATAACGAGCCCCGGAACACCACCTATCAGGCCAAGCGCGCGCCCCATCAGTCTGGTTCCTACAGAGGTGACGCTATTCAAGTTATTTTGAGTGCTAACGCGGTTAGCTATATTACGATCTCGCGCCGCCTCAGCGCTTGCGAGGCGTCTTTCCGCAGCTGTCTGCGCATCATTATTTCTGATTACAGCAAGTCCAGAACGAGCTCTTTCAAGCGCGGCTCTGGCCCTGACTCTCTCCGCAGCCGTTCCACTAGCGATAGCAGTGGTTAAACGTGACTCAGCGGCAGTAACTCTGGCTTCAGCTGCAGCTATTTTTTCCTGCTGCGCTGCCTGAACATCAGCGCTCTTTGCTCTCTGTAATCCTTGCTGCGCCCGATAGACATCAGCCCTTGAGGCAGCCACAGCAGACTGGGCCGCTTTGTCCTGTGCTACAGCAAGGGCAACTTCTGATTTTGCGGCAGAGATCAGCGCTGAAGTTGCGCTTGTAGCACTTGTGACAATACCACCTAAATATTTCGCAAGTCCCACACCAATCAAACCACCAGCCACGGTGGTAATAGTGGACATATTATCAGCAACATCATTCAGCGCCCCACTTACTGCTGACGACGTTAATGAATCCAGCGTACCTGCGACACCATTAAGGCCACCCGATAAAGCCTGAGTTGCACCCGTTGCCTGATTGATACCGCCAACCCATGCCATAAAGGAGTTTGTCACTTTTTGTAGGGAGCCTGACACGGTTTCAGGCATGGAGCCAAATTCGCTCTGCAGGGTTCCAAGCTGGCTCACTAATGCGGGGACAACCTTATCGATCGTTAATTTTCCCTGATCTGCCATCCCCTTGAGGTCTTTTCTGGCAACGCCCATTCCAGCAGCGAGAGCGCGAATGACTCGATCACCCGCCTCGTTTACAGCGTTAAACTCCTCCCCCCTCAGAACACCCTGGGCCAGTGCCTGGCTAAACTGGGTGATTACTGAACCAGCCTCCGCAGTACTGGCGCCCGAGAGCTTAAGGCCCGTGCTTACTGCCTCAGTTACCTTCAAAACTTCATCTGAGCTGTAGCCGAATTCACGCATTGAAGCGGCAGCACGCGCAAAAAGGGCAGCATTATCAGAAAATGCGGTACCCGTTCGCTGGCTGATCTCCATCAACTGCCGCTGCGATATCGCAAAATCGTCAGCTGATGAAGATGCCTGTTGAAGGCGAGCATTAACTGAGTTCCACTCATCTGCAATCTGGACGATTTTACCCGTTGCAAATGCAGCAGCTGCAGCAGCAGCCGCTTTACCTGCAGACGTAAATCCCTCGGTGAGGTCAGATAAAGCTCTTTCGCTATCTCTGGCAGCAGCAGCAGCCTGACGGCCACCATTCTGCATAGTTCTGTAATATTCAGCACCCATGCGTGAGGCGCGTGTTATCTCACTCTGAAAAGAACTGGAATCAGCAGAAATTTTTATAATGAGTTCGCGAAGCGATGCCATTACCTTTCTCCGGGTTCAAAAAAACCCGTCGTAACGGGTATTTTTATTGATTACAGCTTTCGCTCCACAATTTCGAAAACTCAGGTGAGTCGTCATCTATTAATAACAAACCACCTTTATTTATGAATTTCTTGTAACCTGCAAAAGCTCCAAAGCTATTTTTTGCATTTACCTTTCCACAGACGTAATTTTCTTTGCTAACAAACTCCCCCTTAAAGCTCGCGGAGCCAGGATCCTTGAGAGAATTTTTAACATTGTCCTTCGCTGCAGAAATGTTGTTTAGCTGTTGATACCTTTGATTTCTTAATTCATCACTTCTTTTTTCAGTATCTTTATAATAATCATATCGTTCGCCCCACATCGGAACCATAGAGTTAAAGTAAAACATACTTACGACGCAACCAAGAATCACTAATGAAAGGGATATTTCCTTTCCTATTTTATTTGAATAATGGATAGGAATAACTACCACGCCAAGCAAGACAAATAAAACTACAGGCTGCCTCAAGGCAACAATAAATGAAATCACCACAACAACAAATGCAATGGCAGCTAGAATTTTTCTCATTAAACAACCCTCGAATAAATAATGAATAAATCCTAACTGCAAAAGCAATAAATGTCACTTAGTTGCCTCTGTAAGCGCCTCCTCAAGCCCGGCAAACGGATCCTTTTCTGTTTGCTGCTCTTCTCCCCCCCACTGCAGAATGGCATCACTCAGCGGCACTTTTGCACCCTGCGAGCCATATACGGCAGAGACGATCTGCGCCGCCTGAATATCGCCGCGGATATCGCCGACCGGACTTATCCTGTCGTATTCAATCCACATCAGCATTTCACTTGCCGTCATGCTCTGTCTGAGCTCTGAAAGCGTGCGCCCCATACGGAGCGCAAGCGACATCAGGAATTTAAAACCGGGGGTGGCGACTTTTCCCGGGCATCATCCCCGGATGCGATCAGATCGAGCGCCTGTTTAAGCAGACGGGAATGCACGGGGCCATAGATGGCACGCACTTCAGCTTCATCGTCCGGGGTAAAAACCTGCTGCTTTTCCTCATCGCATAGCACATCGAGAAAAAGCGCGACATCAGCGCGCAGGTTGCGGTTCGCGCGCTCCGACACCGAAAGCTCTTCAGCCTTGATATCGGTTCCGGCGATTTCCTGCCAGCGCAGCCAGGCTTCACCGGATGGCTCGCGCAGGACGACACTCACACCGCCCCATTCGGGCACGGTGACGGTTTTATGACGAAACCCGGAGTGTTTCGCCAGGGCAAGCTCTTTAATTGACATGATTTTCCTTACGAGCCAGTTTCAATGTTTTCAGGTTTGCCTTTCAAGCGCAGGGAGAAGGTGGCCGCGACCACGCCGTTGGTACCGGATGACCAGGTGTGCTGACGCACTTCAGCCAGGAAATGGAAGCCTTTACCGGACGGGAAGATCACCTGAAAGGCATACGTCGTGTCGTTGTCATATGCGTCACGCAGTGCATCCTGTGCCGCATTTTTGAAGAAGTTACCGGATAGCGAAATCTCCGACTGCGCCGGCAGGCCGTTGATGTTCTCCTGTTCGGTCGAGCACAGGGTGGTTACGTCGATGTCCTGTTTCTGGCCGCCGGTGAACTGGACCTCTTTGAGCGTGCAGCTCAGATCAAGATAGTCGGCACTTGCCATCGTATCTTTCGTTGCCGGCAGCGAAGAAATCAGGATCTTCGTTAACTGCGATTTTTCATAAAGTGCGGACATAGCTGTCTCCGGATATAAAAAAACCGCCTCGCGGCGGTATTGGGATTAACTGGATTGGTTTTACTGAAGGACATGGACTTCTGCTGTTGCACGGCGCAGGCCTGTCTCAGGCTCGTAACCGCCGGTTTTGCTCAGGCGGGTGAATGCCAGCGGCGTCAGCGCGGCGATCGCCTGTTCGCGCAGCGCGCGGGCCTCATCCACCGAGGACGCATAAACATCAACCTGCAGGGCTGTGTCTTCCTCTGCGGGGCCACAAAGCGTATCGCCATAGACCTGATCCACCAGCGTGAATATGATCCATGGCGGCGCAACTGCCGGTTCACCCTGGCTGTTAAGGGGCACCACGCCGGGGTAAACCTGTCCGTCGGCCAGCGCGCCGATCAGCGAGTAAACGTCAGCCTCGGTCATTTTGAAAGCACCCTGTCGATCGCCGCATTAGCCTCGGCGAAAGCCGCATTTACCGCATCTTCCTCGCGGGCATCGTAGGCGGGGCGGACGAACGGCACGGGTGCCATGGTTGAAGTACCCATTTCGATAAAGCGCCAGTAGTAGGCATTACGCGGATCGCTGGCTTTCATCGTCTTGTCGCTGGCGCCGGTGCGCGGGTTGGTACCGCGTATATGAACACCGGAAGAGATCGCCCCGTTGCGCTCACGCTGCGTCAGCACGACGATATTCTTTTTGAGTTTCCCCGTTTTCACCGGTGCGCGGCTTACCGCTTCATCTTTGAAAATGGTTGCCCCGGCACGCGTGGCATCGCGCATCACCTTGCGGTTTTCCGCTTTGCTGAGCATGGCGAGATCTTCCGACAAATCGAGCAGGCCGGAGAAATCGAGGCTGGTACCTATCATGGTTTTACCCCCTGTTTGCAGAGAATTTCGAGCTGAGTGCACCCGGCGTCCGGGATGGGCGGCCCTGTCACTTCCAGCGTCAGCCCTTTAAAGGCACCACTTTTAACGTTCAGACGTGATGCGGCTGAAATGTCACTGCGATAACGGACCCACACCCTGACAGTCGCTTCGGCTTTTTCAGCGCCGGCAGAGATGATTTCTCGTCCACTGATGCCTTTCACCTCAGCCCAGACAGTCTTTCCCTCCTGCCATTCCGGTTTAACATCACCGGAGGGAGTGCGGACGGGAACGGAATTCATAACGGTGATTTGGTCGCGCAAGCGCCCAGCATGCATAACGCCTCCGGTCAGAGAATGGTGGGGCAGCGAAGATCGTAGATAAGCATCGTTACCGAGAACGGCAGTTCCCCCTGTTGAAGCTTCTCTTCCTCTTCACCGCCGCGATTGCGGTCGAGCCAGCCCAGCAGCATAAGCAGCGCCGTCTGTGTTCGCAGCAGCGGCTCGCCCTCAATGAGATCGCCATTACCGGCAACGATTCGATCCCGGCTACCCTGGATATAAGCAAGAATGGCGGCGCTACCGGCCTGAATTTTCAGTTTCAGATCGTCATCACCGGCATCAGCATCTATGCGCAGGTGGTCCTTTGCCTGTTCTAGAGTCACGAGCTCAATCACGTTTTATCCCTCCCGTCACGCCCGCGCTTGGTGGCAAGTGTCCAGCCTTTCGAGCCCGCTTCGCCGGGTTTATCCTGCGTCGGTTCGTCGCAGTGCCAGAGCGAACCGCCCCATGTCACCGTATCGCCGGGCAGATAGTCCTGACCTGATTTGAAAACGCCCTGGTAAATCATGACCGGAACGTCAAACGATTTTGTTTCGCTGCCGCCGCTCGCGCGGTTAACCGTCAGGGTGAAACGCCGCTGATCTGAACGTTCAATATCAACGCCCGCCACGCCATCTACCACACATTCCCAGCCGCGCATGCCATGCGTTTTTTCATAGGCGCGCCATAGCCCGCCGTTGTGGGTAGCGTAAGATCCGCGCGGGTAACTTTTGCCCTCATCAATAAAGGGAAGCAGCTCCAGCGCCAGCGCGTCGCGACCGTCCTCGCCATCTCTGGCCGGTTCGGGTGCAGGTAGTGCTGCAACGGCTTCGCTGACCAGTGCTTTGACATCAGGCATAACCGGCATTGACTCCGTAACAAGCGCCTGCAGCATCGGCTGCACATCGTCAGGCGTGAGACTCCTGCCGTCCTGCGGTACCGGGATTGCCGCTACGGCGTCATCCACTGCCGCTTTCACGGCCTGTTGCAGCATGTCAGGATCGTAATCCTTGCCATCGCGGGGCACGGGCATCGCGCTGACCGCCCGATCCACCATCTGCTGAAGCATGGGCGCCACGTCGTCTGGTGTCAGACTTTTACCGTCCTGCGCAGGTGGTATGGCGGCTACCGCATTGCTGACCATAGAAGCGATATCCGGCAGCTGCGGCAGTTCTGGCTCAGGCAGCTGAGAGAAGGCGTCCCTTACCATCGCCGACAGATCCGGCGGTTCTGCGCTTTTGATATCTGCGATATGCTCTTCGAGGTGGGTGAGTTTTACTTCGAAGGCCTGGCGCTGCTCCTCGAGGCTTTTACTGAACCCCGCGCGCATATCATCAAGAACAAGCCCGAACTCCTCGCCCAGCACTTTAATGAGAGTTAATTCACGTTCATTCATTTGGTAAGCAATCCTCTGAGCATGGCTTTTGCCGCCGCCTGCTCTGCGTCAGACAACGCCTTTCCCTCATCACTGACTGACTGCGGCGTTGCGCTCTTTTTGCCGAACGGATCGTCAGAGGCATCGCGGCGCGCCAGCGCACCCAGGCTGAAATTCTGCTGCTGCAGATACAGTTCATCACCGCCCGTCACCGGCGGCAGGTTTTCACTGCGCCGCGCCTCATTCGGCGTGAGGATTGTGTTTTTGACACCTTCACCCAGCGTTTTGATACGGCGTTCGCTGTCCATACGCAGCAGCGCGCTGACGTCAAACTCGGTACCGGCGTCGTCTTCCAGTTCAAACGCCTCATCGAGAAGCAGCTCGATCGACTCAATCAGCGTCTGGAGACACTGCGAGTAATACTGCTGCTCCAGCGCCTCGATGTTGTCGTAGGAAGGTAGATCACCGACACCGGCTTTATAGGCCGGGACGTGAAACGTTGAGCAGACAATTTTTTCTGACATCTGCAACTGCTCCACCACCTTCGCATCGTCAGCAGACATAGAAATGGGACTGTATTTTGCGCCGTTGCTCAGCAGCCCCGTTTTGCCCGCATTTTCGCCTGTATAGCCCGTGTCCCAGTTCGCTTTCAGTTTCCGGGCATTTTCATCAGTGATGGTACCGGGCACTTCAATGACACCGCTCGGCTTACTGCCGTTGCGGAAAAAGTGTGCTGAGTTTTCCTGAATATGGTGACCCTGCATCGCAGCCAGGCCAGCCGCATAAATCGGTGAGAGCCCGATTAGCGGATGAAACAGGCAGTTGAAGCGATCGTGGATCACCTCGCGGGCGGGGACCGTTACAGAAGCCTCGACGCCCGTCATGTTGTCGGGGTTAATCTGGTAGAAAACAGACCCGTCATCCGCCACCAGCGGCGTCACTTTGTTCCAGTCAAGGATGCGCAGTTCGGTTATATCCCCGCGGGTGTTCCGGATCTTCAGGACAACCGTATTCCCGTGGCAAAGCTTCGAGTTGAGCCAGCACTCGAAAAACTGCATCCGGTTCTGAAACGCATTCGGGCGTCTGTAAATCCTCGCGGGTGTACCGTTATTGTTTTCTTTCCAGATGCCGTTCGAGTCCCGACGCATCAGCCGCAGGGGCATCTTTGAGATATCGCTCGCGATCAGCGATATGCAGGAAAACACAGCGTGAAAGGAAAGCACTGTTGTCGGGTTGATTTCCAGATTACGCTGCCAGGCCCCCGCAAAAGGCTCACTGATAAGGGACATCCAGCCGCCGCGATCTGATGGCTGCTGAAGTGCTTTTTCTCTTCTCCGGAAAGGATTCCACATCAGCCGTTCCCCGTATTATTTTTCTTTTTCCCGCCCCCCGCGCGCTTCGCGCCGGTGTACTCAGCCATGCCCAGCAGCACCAGCACCCTTGCACACGGATCGTCCACGGTCTTTTCGTCACCGTGTCGCGAGTCATGTGTGCGTTGCAGATACCTGATTTTTGCCATGCAATATGGCGGGGTTTCCCCCGCCCTCCTGAGTCGGTTAGCTGGTCTGGGTCGTGCCGTAGTTCACACCGGAAATCACCGCCACGGCTGCTGTGCGGCGACGCTTCCAGTTGATCCAGCGCTCGGCGCGGATAGCCACGCTGTTGGTCTGGAACATGGACACCATCTCGGTTCCCGTGCCATTCACGCTGTCCCCGCTCGGATCGCTCTGCATTTCGAGCGAGGCTTCGCGGGACATATCCACGGCAACGCCACCGTCGTCGGCCAGGTAAATATCCGGTGCGTTGACCAGCACCAGCTGGTTGCCAACGTACTGGGAGACAATGACCGGGAGCCCCTGGAAGGTCCCGCCCAGCAGCGTCATTTCCGGATACTCTTTCTGGCCCAGCGCGTTTTTACGCATGGAGAGCGCCAGCGCGCTGGTACTGGACATCAGCCAGACAGCACCATTCGGCTGCAGGTCAGCCGCGACAAATACGCCAAAAGCCGCCGCAGCGTCATCGTCCGGATTACCGGTGGACGGAATGCCGGCGATACCGTTGGTGACGGAAGCAGGCGAGACATTGGCTACTTCTGCCTTGGACGGGTTGATAAAGTCGGTATCGAGGCGGGCAATAACCGCTTCAGCCAGGGCGTTACGCACCAGCGCATCGGCTGCCGGGTTGGAGAAACGGATCAGCTCGTCGGTCAGCACCGCGATAGCGGCCACTTTAGCGAAGCTGAAGGTGATCGACTCAAAGTCGAACTTCGTCAGCGGTTTCGCCTTACCCTGGCCTACCCAGTTCGCGGAGCCGCCGGAGGTCTGTGCCGGAATACGAATATTGAACGGCACCTGGCGCAGCGCCGGGATGTTACCCTGCCCGAAACGACCAATAATGGTCTGCGGTCGCAGGAATTCGACGAAGTCCTGTGCATATTCCTGGTATTCCACCAGCGCGCCCGCCCATTTCGGGTCGGTGGTCGTGCCTGCGCCGACGGCGGCTTTCAGGACGTGATGCAGCTTCGCATCGTCCGGATACTGCTTACGGGCAATTTCCAGCGCTTCGGAGCGGCTGCCGTTTGCAGCGGCAAGCGCTTTGGCGAAGCGTGCAAAGGCGATACCTTTTTCCAGCTTCTGCTCTACACGAATGATGCCCGGTGCGCTGGTCGTTACCGTACTGACATCGCCACCAGCGGCTTTGCTGACCGGTTTGGCAGTCTGGGCGATGCTGGATTCCATATCGCGCAGTCGCTTCAGGTGCGAGTCGACAGATTTAATTTCAGCGGAGGTGTTGTCGTATCCCTCCTCTTCTTCAGCATCCAGCGTACGGCCATCTTCGGCTGCCTTCGCCATAATCTCAGAGAGAGACGCCGCCAGCGCCGAACGCTTCGCTTCAAAGCTTTTGATTTGTTCTGCGATATTCATCGAACTGTTTCCTTTTTTGGTATTGGTTTTGGGTGCTGTAGCGCCAGCGGGCTGGGTCGATTTGACTACCGGTTTCTCATTGCCGGACGCGGCGAGTAGCTGGCGGTCATAAGACTTCACGGTATTAATGGAGCATTCGGCATTTGCCGGAATGGTCACGGCTGAAACTTCAAGAAGGTCCCAGGACAGAAAGCGGATCCCGCCCTCGTCCAGGAACGAATATTCAATGGGGCGGAAGCCGATGGAGAGCCCGCGCACCAGCCCGGCCTTAATGGATGCCCAGGCCTCATCGAGCCGGGCAACCAGCTGGGAAGGCATATCCGCGGTTGGCTTTACCAGTTTTGCGGTGATCTGCAGCCCTTCTTTCACCATTTTGGGTGTACAGGTACCAATGGGCTGGGACCGGTCGTGCTGCCAGAGAAACGGTGTGTCGCTGCGAAACTTCGCGCCCTCCGGCTCCATAATGTCCCCGTCACGATCCGGCGATGGCGTGGAGGCGATGCCGGTAATGATCCGCTCATCCTCGTTTACCGCTTTCACCGTCATGAGGGTGCATGCGCGCTTAAGCGTCATTTTGCTGCCTCCTGAAACGAAAAAACCCGCCGGAGCGGGTTGTTGACTGACATAGCTGTCATATGAAATGCACCTGATAATCCTGCTTCTTCGCCTCAGGGTTCAGCGCCATAAGCGAAACGGCATTAAACAACGCCATGAGCGGGTCGATCTTGCCCTTGCCGCTGGCCTGCTTGGTAATGAGGATCGCATTGCCTTTTGGCTCGACGCGGGCATTGCCCACGCACCAGGCCATCATTGGCTGCCCGGCATGCACAAGCACGCCTTCGGCAAGCTTGCGTTCGGTCGTTTTTATCGCACCGCCGAGGCGCCAGCCCTGACTGACGCCCACCACGGCATCAGCGGGAATCTCCGCCTCAATAAGTGCGTCGAGGATCTGCCCCACACCGGAGGGGTCAATGCCAATCTTGTCGAGCAGCTCGGCGGTGTGGATGCGGCTGACGTACTCCGCCACCTCTTCCGTGTCCTGCCCGACACGCTTTACAATGGTCAGGTCACCGGCTTTCACAAAGTCGTTAAACCGTGATTCCTCGCTTTTACGGCGCCGGATTGCTATTTCATGTGCCCAGGCATGACACCAGCAGAGCCATTCCCGCGTCTCGGCATCGCGCCCGATGGCACTGAATCCCAGCAGGTCATCAAGGCCGCCGCCGTCAATGCCGACCGAGATCACTTCCGCGCGCTGCAGCAAATCGGTAAAGCTCACCCGTCGCGCCTGCTGCTCCCAGAAATCGACGCCCGCCCAGCGGTCGCTGCGCAGGTTGAGACCGATTTCGATGTTGAGGTGTTTCGCCAGAAACTGCTGCAGCGTGCCGTCAGTTTTCGCCTGGTTCTTTAGCAGGTTATCGGCGATCCACTCCGGACTGACGGAAAGGCCGATATTCGGGTTGGTAATATAGAAGTTCTCAGGCTGAAGATAGGCCTTGGTCTGGATCATGCTGTCCGGGAATTCGTAGAGGATCCCCAGCGTTTTCGAATCGCTGATTTTGCCGTCTCGCACACCACGCCAGTAATCCAGGCGCTCCTTAAACACGCCCGCCGGCGGTTCATCGCTCTGCGTGGTGAGGTAAATCACCCAGCCCTCATTACGCGATACCTGGCCGCCGAGAGCCTCCATAAACATCGCCTCTGCGTTGGCGCGTTTGCCGAAAAGCCAGAGTTCGTCGACGAGGATGCGGCCTGACTTTTTCCCGGAGACCGTGTCGGTATCAGCGGCCACCACTTTAAGGGTGTTTCGCGTCACCCGGTGGGTGATGGTGCGGATATGATCCTGAATCTGAAACATATCCGTCAGTTCTTCATCCGCGCGTATCATGCCAGCAGCGGGTTTGAAGCTGTTGTCGGCCACCTCTTTTGTCGGTGCCAGAATGAGATGCTCCTCGTCCTCACGCCAGCAGAGAATGAGCGCGGTCAGCATAATGCCGGCGGCAATCGTCGACTTGGTGTTCTTCTTCGATATCAGCAGACCATATTCACGGATGAGCTGGTTACCGGTCTCGGCGTCGTACCCGCCAAAGATGGCTTTCACAAAGTCGAACACCCACGCCTCGGAACACTCACCGAATGTGGGCTTGCCCGGCAGATCGGAAACACGGAGTTCGCGGAATATGCTCAGCGCCTGTTCAGCCTGGTCAGCGAATATGGGCGGCGGAATGATGGACTCGCCGTCGATGAGGCGGTTTTCCCAGTCGGTGCAGGCCGTGGACCACTGCGCCATGGATTACCCCTCTTTGTTGTTCACCACCAGCTTTGGCGGTGCCATGGATCCGAACTTGCTCGCGCCTGCGGCCACTTTTGCCGCAGCATTGCGCGCCTCTTTTTTGCCCGTCTCCCCTTTTTTGGGGTGAACATAAGGCAGCATGGCCTTTGCCGCATCCTTCCGGGTGTCAATGTCCTCAGTGAAGTCGTTCATCACTGCCATCAGAAATTTGAGCGGATCGTCATACTGACCAGCCACCGGCGGCACTTCCGGCGGAGGAATTTTTGCCGGGGTGTTTACCGCTGGGGTATAAACATTTTTCCGGTACTCCGGCACCTCATCCACGGTGACGGTTTCTTGCTTTTTACGGGCAATGAAAGCGATGACTTCCGGGTCTTTTGCAAGCTGCGAAGCCTTTGACCGCGCGGATTTCTCCGAGTAGCCCGCCTTTACTGCCGCATCTTTCTGAGACATGCCGGACATCAGCGCCACCGCGAATTTTCGCTTCTGCGCTGTTAACATGTTTATACCCTCCAGAAGGGGATTTTTTCTCTGCGTGAGGGAGGGGGCGGTGTACAGGGTGATCGGCCTTTTTTTGAGCCCTCCCCCCCCGGTAATGAGAATCATTATCATTACAGATGAAATAGTTACAAATGGAACTAATTTCTCAATTAAATGATAATCATTTTCATTTAAATCAAAATATGACGGTTCCCTGTCCGTCAGCGCCTTCAGGCACGGCATGTTTCAGGGCTTCATCATCCGGACTGGCCGTGGCTGCTTCGCGCGCTGACTTCCCGGCGTGGCATTCCTTACAGAGCGTCCAGAGATTGCGCTCAGTGTTGTCGCCGCCGAACTGCAGCGCGATGCGGTGGTCAAGCTCGCTGTCATGCAGATCAACTGCGCGGGCGCACATACAGCAATGCCCTCCGTCGCGTACCCAAAGGCGGCGCTTAAGCCCCACGCGCACACTGCCACTGATACGCCGCTGCTCACCGTAAACGGGTTTGATGCGTCGGGTGTCCATGACCTTAAGCCGTGGTTTCAGGGTCGTTAGCTTAGCCATGTAACCTCCATGCCCGTCGCCGCTCGTGGCGGGGCTGACAATCGGGATGCCTCTCAACGGGATCACCGTCAGCATGATCCACCAGTGAGCAGCAGGGATAGATAACCGGGCCGCCGCAGGCATCGCCCACTGCGAAGTCAGCAGGCTTACCCGCGTCCCAGCGTGACAGCAGGTCACGTACCAGAGCTGGGGGAACGCTGTAGCAGACAGCATGCATGAGGCGCTGCATAGTGATGTGATCGGCACGGATGCGGTCAGCAGCAATGAGCTTTGTCGCTATCTCAAGCTGGTACTGCGGCGGGCGGGCGGTGCCAAGGTAGAACGAGCAGAGCTGATCAGGAAAACACTCCAGCCAGTCAGCCACCTTTTCCTTAAACCCCGCAACCGGCAGCGCATCATCTTCCAGAACGACCACACGGCATGCCTGCTCACCAGCCCACACCAGCGCGCGGCGGTGATTCCAGTTGGCACCCCTGTCGTGCTCGTCAACCAGCAGGTGAGCGCCAAGAGAGTCAGCCAGCCTTTCGGCCTGCTCTCGCCGGGCATGATGCCCCACAACAACGAACCTGATTTCGCTCATGACTGACCTGTACGCTTACATTAAAAAAGGCCGCGCAGCGGCGGCCTCAGGAGAGGTGAGCATTCAGCCTGAGACGGCTTATCGTCTCTCTTCTCCCTGGCGGGTGGCGCTTAACGCAGAACGTCCAGCTGAATGCTCAGATACATTATTACTTACGGGTGCTATTTATGCTGCCACCAGGCGAACTCCTTACCGGTGCCGCCTGATTTGAAAACAGTATGCACCTGCGGGCCGGTCACGACGCGATCGCCAAAGCGTTTTGCCACTATCCCGAACGCCAGCATATCGCCGACCGCGGCCGGTGCTTTCTCTGTCTCCCAGAAGCGGTGACACTCCAGCAGGTAATACAGCCGCACTATGCCGTGCGCAAACTCCATTACGTCAGCGCGCAGCCCGCCAAGCAGCCCGGCATTCAACATTGCATCAGCGCTGTGCTCATCGAGGAAGGCCTGATAGATGCGCTCCGGGTGGTGCTGGCGTGCCCAGGCATCAGCATAGGTCTTTGGTTCAGAGCCGACATACACCTTGCCCGGCACCATATCTGCCCACGGCTCTCGGAGCATTTCGACATCGGTACCGTCAGTACACCAGACGAAATGATACTCAGGATGATCGCGAAGGTGCTGCCAGATATGCAGCCAGCGCCTGAAGTAGCAGTTCATCTTCACCGCGGGAACGCGACATAATTCGACATCAGCCGGCGCGGGCGCCAGTTCATCAGCCAGCACAATCCGTCCGCATCCGCGCAACGAACTGGCCCACTTCTTAAGTAAATCAGGTGAGGCTGTCATTCTGGTACCGCGCTGCGGGTCGGGCTCACTGGTCAGCAGCGTGGTGATTACCACATTGCGTTGCGGTCGATACGGGGCGTAGCCGGTATAACCGGTATCGCGGCGCTCGTTGTGAATCCTGACGTTGCGCTTAACCTGCTCTTCCCGATCCGGACGTGGTACCGAACGCTCCACCAGTTCATGCTCATCAAGGGAGTGAATCAGATTTTCAGAGCCCGCCACATCAGCGAACGCCCACGACGTCAGCCCGGCATTGTGGATGCGCAGGGCGAGATCGCTGTGCTCGTACATGCCGCGACCGTAAATAGGATCGAAGCCGCCGACACGCTCAATCGCGCTGCGGTGGTAATAAAGCATCACACCACGCTGGCCGGTATAAGCCACATGCTTATCGTCCCGGTAGAGCTCAGCGATGTCATGGAGTTTGCGCGCACCAGCCAGATCGAGGAACTGATAAGCCAGGTGTGGCTCGGGCGACTCGATGTAAGGCAGCCACCATCCATCAGCGATCGGCCACGCGTCATCGTCCCACAGGAAGAGATGCTCACACCCGGCATCCATCAGCGCAGTAAGGCTGGCGTTCTTCGATGCCACAATGCCCAGCGATTTATCGTGCCGAATCAGATTAACGCTGGCGGGCACCGCCGCTGGTGGCTGTGAGCCGTCATCAACGACAACCACCAGCGCGCCGGCAGGCAAATACCGGAGCTGGTGCTCCAGCGCCTGACTGAGTACGCCTGCGCGATTATGCGTTGAAATGGCTATGCCGATACGGCTTGCGGCCGGAGTGCAGACAGGCGCGTACGGGACACCATCTATAGTGACCTGCATAAAGCTTCCTTTTAGATGCGGGCCTGTCGCATGGGACAGCCGCCCGAGAAAGCAGCTTTCCCCAGGCTCACGACTGAAAGGCTCTCGATTGTTGAACACATGCGAGGCACAATAAAAAAGCCACTAGCATTCGCTTGTGGCTATGGCTACTAAGAGTAAGTAGTCTTCTGATTCTGCTGAAAGAGTTTATTTAGAGTTGAAAACGAATCTCTTCGCGGTAAGCCTGTTAAGCTCTTGCAGTAGGGGCGACTTACTTCCTTCCCCATTTATGTATTTTTCGAAATCATCCTCAATTATCATCCAAATGCTAGCTAACTCTGTATCATCGAAGAGATGCTCAGTTGCTAACCATGCTGAAGTGCAATCTTCAAAGACAGCAAGAAGATCATCGAAACGCCGTACATTTTTTTCTCCCGTTTCAATCCGCTGAACAATGAGATCTACATCTTTGAATAACCATTTAGCTATAACCTGCTCACGCTCTTTCTCTAATTTAGCAGGATCTAAGCTGAGTGGCATGAGAAGAAGGGTTGATTTTAGATGCTTAATAGCAATTCTGAAATCAAGCTTAACTTTCGTTTTCTCTTGCTCACGCCAAGTGGACAGAGCCCTGTATGCAAAAAAGAGTGTAAAACTCGTCCCAATTGCACTTATCCAAGCAGCAACCATTGTCCAGCGAGCCCATTCAGCAGAATCACGTGTAGCTAAAAGTGTTTCGTAAGAAATAAGATCAGCGTCCATCATCACCTCACTATTATATTGAGGTGATTTTATAACATTGCCCTAAAGCTATCACTAAATGAATGCCTACCATAAGGCCTCAACTGTCTGCGTACGGACGTACGACATCACGACATGCCCAAATGCAGACTTCCTGCCTTTTGGTGCGGATGATCGCGAGGTAGCGCGCACCTTCCTATGCTTCTACTGAGTGATTTGCCGTCTCGAAAGGCGGCAGAAATGGTAGCTGACGCCTTCATAGCGTTTCAAGAAACATATCGCATTTATGTCAGCCAGATCATTGCACTTAGCTTTCATTTCGGCAATTCTAGTTTAGAAGTCATGTTTTCTGAGCCAGTGCTGTTAACAGTCTTTACTTTATATAAGAGGTTACTTGTGAATAAATCGAACGCCGTAATCAGGTTTTTCAAACAAATTGAATTTGATAATAATGCTCTCAAAGTTACTTCCGAATTATTAGTTCAAAACATGCATGATTACTTGTCACTACATGATGAAGTAAAAAATTGCGTAGTTTCCAATCTCGACAAGAGTGAGCCTCACTTTTTAATCAAGCCATTTGGTTTAACGATTTACCTTCGTAGCTCATACAAGCTCTATGAACTTGAAAAAGACGTATCCAGCTACTGTTATGAATTATGTTTCTTTCACAAACAGGACAAAGATGAAGTTACTACATTAACAGCTTATATTACCGGAGATAGCTATCTAGTCCCTGATGTCATGCAACCCGAGACAATTTGTGAAGTTCGCAATGAAAACCGTGGGCAAAAGGTTTTCGCCAGAATTCTGCATAATCTCTATAACAGCAAGATTATTTGCCTGTGATCCCGCCAAAGCCCGTGTTAGCGGGCTCTTCTATCTCCGACATTGCTCATTGATATAGTCCTGCAGATAGCCAACCTGCTTTGTCACTTT
>Ga0157369_10001969_pt1 | contig 24768 bp, 24 predicted proteins | sample C25metaG_FD_113461 | JGI IMG/M metagenome (GOLD analysis project Ga0157369, IMG submission 113461) | Corn rhizosphere microbial communities from Kellogg Biological Station, Michigan, USA - C2-5 metaG | ecosystem: Host-associated > Plants > Roots > Rhizosphere > Soil | place: USA: Michigan... | reverse complement strand
TTCTTTCACTACAGTTTCTCTAGAATTTTCAACGATTTCTAGTGGCCTCAATGCGTTTAATAGTGAGTTGATACCTATGTTTTTTTCTTTAGTATTTATAATTGGAAAAGCATTAAAAAACAATTGGTTTTGAGCGGTATCAAGCAACCAATTATCTATGTCGTCCCAATTCCGAGCGATACGATTTCGTTGTTCTTGTATCTCGATAAAAGAAGCTCTATGATTTTCTGGTCGAGTGGACTTAGTAAAAAGTAGCCCTTTAATCAAATAGTAGTTAGTTAAATCGACCTTATTATCATTTAAGTTAGAAAAAATCTCCTCCGCCGAGGTCATCTCATCTTCTAAATTAATAATGATCTTAACTTTTTGCCTGCAATAGTCATAAAAACCCTTTGCTTCATCTTGTAAAAGCTCTAAAAACCTTTTGATGCATTCTTTAGCGTGGTAAATATAATAGAGATCTTGATGCTTTTTAAGTAATAATGCTGTTACCTCCTCTTTTTCACAAAAGTCCAACACCTCATCGAAAATTGCTCTACCAAGATATCGTTCATAAGTGACTTTATCCTTAGTGATATTTTCAAAACCAAACCCTTTTGCAAAGGAATAAAAGAGTAAGCTGATAGTGGTCAACCGTTGTTGCCCATCAATGATCTCCAACCAACTTTTTTGCTCATCATTTTTTTTGATAGTAATGTATTGAAGGTAATATTCTGGAGCATTTTCTTGATAAGCATTGTATATATCGGTCAGAAATAATGGCACTTGATCATTTGCTCCAAAAGATTTCCATTTGTAACCTCTTTGATAAGCACCAATATAATATTTTTCAGCCTGTAAACTATCTAGCAGTTCGTCTGATAAAAACAAATCTTCGAGAGCGTAAATAAATTCTTTCATTGATATTTTAAGACTTCTTCTTTTTCGGGAAAGGAACTACCGCTCCATAACCTGTTGGTACTATTTCATTTTTACGCATCCATTCAATCGCTTTGAAAAAACGTTCTCTTGTAATCTTTAACTTTCGTTCAGACCAGTTTTCTCTTGATTCATAAACGATTTCTTCATCTGATGGATTTGCATTCCCATTAAGAATCAAATTGTTCCATCCTGCGTAAGTGGTGGCAATAATTTCTGAGACTTCTAAATCAAACTTTAAAAACAAAGCTATTAAATCATCCAACTGCTTATTCTTTTCAACTGAAAGGATAGACTGAAATTTCTCAATTGCCTTATCTGAATTTTTTGCCGAAGAATAGGAATAGCCAATATCTTTCTTTTGTATAGCAAAATAGTTGGCCATTTTTGCACGGTGTTCTATTTTCTTCAAGTGCGGATAATCATCCGGACCTGCAGCATCTTTTACAGGCTGTCTGCCCAATGGAATCTGCAAATGGTACTCAACCAAATGGGCAATCTTTTCACATTTAATGTGACTTAAGTTATCTATTGATGCGGGATTCTCTTCATGAATTTTAATCACTTTAGCTATTAAGCCTGCGTGAATGTCTGCTGATATTTTTGCAACCGAAGTTTCTTTTATAGCCACAACTAAAGGTTGAGCCACTTTCTTTTTGCTTGGTTTAGCCGTTGCTTTGCTCTGCTCTGCTTTTATCCGCTCCAGCAATACACTTGCAGGTTCATAATCTGCAGCATGTTTGCATTCTGCCAATTCCTGTGCGGTTAACAAATTACCTTCAAATGCTTTTTTAAGAATACTTTGGCGCAAGGCTTCTGCTTTTTCTAAACTTTCTTTGATATTTTGTTCGATGGAATCACAAACAGATAAACGAGATTCGATATGTTTGACGATTTGAGCTTGTTTGTTAATGTCTTCCTCAAAAGGGATTTCTATTTCTTTTAAATTTGGGAGGCTGATACCCAATACAGTTGTTCCACTTGAAACTTTCAAACACTTATGCTCAATTGATTTAAATAAGTAATGAACGTATTTGTGGTCGCATTTCTGAAGTGGTTTTATAACTTTTAAATCTTGGTTAATAGCTGTTCTAATATTGGAAATGATTGTTTTTCCAGGATTAATTCTTGTTGCTAAAATAACTTCATCTTTTTCAGCAAGATTAGAAGAACTATTCTGTAATCCATCTTCGGTTATATAATCAATAGTATTATTTAGAATATCACCTTTAATGTCCTTAATTGATGCCCAATTAATATTTCCATTCCAATAATCTTTATTTTGTTTACTTGGTGTTCGTCCACCTAAGAAGCTAAAATATTCCCCAATTCTACAAAATCCATCACTTTCTTCAAACGCCTTTTTCAAAACCGCTTGCCTGTAGATTTTTAATTGCTGTTGTGCTTTTTTTAAATCGGCAACACCGGCATCTAAACTGCTAAATAAACTTTCTAATTTTTTAACAATGGCTCGTTGTTCAGGAAGTGGTGGTATAAGTAATTTTATTGGTTTTAATTCTTTTACTCCAGCCATATTTTGCATTCCAGAGCCACGCGTATCGCTTAATATCTTTCTCTGAAATTGACTAGATTGAAATAAATTCAAAAAGAAGCTATCATCAATAAGTTTTTTCTCTATTCTAATTCTTAAAAGTGCTTGATTAATTATTCCAATCAAGGAGTTATTGGGTATTTTAGCAATCTTCCCCATTGTTCCTGAACAACTAACTATATAATCACCTGGAAGTGCTTCACAAGCTTTTAACCTTAAGAAATGTTCTTCACTAATATAATATCTCCCTAATGAAAAGTCATTATTTATAGCGTGTTGTTGTTCATAAACCCTATATCCACTTTCGACAAACATTTCCTTCTTTAAGTCTCCACCAAATGGACCTCTTTTTAAATTTGAAGTTATATCATCAAAAGTACATTCTATCCAATCTTCTCTCATTATGCAGCTAACGCTTCATTTAATTCATTAATAATACTATCCATATCGTTGCCAAATAATTGGTACATCTTTCCTCTCCCGCCTTTGCTGTCAAACGGGTTGTAATCTAAATCATCCAGTTCAATATGGTACGAACTTACAATGTGGTCTTTTATCATTCGCAACCATTCCATTTGTTCGGTGTTGAAGCGGTTGTGCTGTCCTGCATTTTGTGCAAAAATCCAACGCTTAAAATTCTCGTCAATGGTTTTATCAAAAGGTTTCAATTCTTCATCTATGCCACACACTTTTCTAATTAAAGAAACCAATGCCGTCAGTTCATCTTTCGGGCAACCACTTTTCACTTCTTTTAAACCCGTATACGCACTCCAAACGTGCGCAGGAGCCAACAGCGGTTTTTCCAGTTTCAGTTTGTCCATTACTTCTTTTATCATTTTAAAAGTAATGTTGCGGCGGTTGTAAGGCTGGTCGTAGAAAATACTCAGCGCCTGTATCTCGTCTTTATTGGCTTTCAGGTATTCGCTGAAATCGTTAATCAAGGCTTTGGCTTTGTCCACCGATTCGGTATCCCATTCTGCTTTAGTCACTTCATCCAAATTGATATGGTCGATAATCTGGTCGTGCTGTTTGCGCACATTATCAATATGGTCGTTCAGTTTGCCGTTGAAGGTGAGTGATGCTGTTTTCAATAAAGCTTCCTGTGCTTCTGCTCTGGCTTGTTCTTCTTTTGCAGGCGTACGTTCATCAATGGGTATTTGTGCAATGATGGCTTTTGCTTTATCGGCAATCGCATCCGCATCAAAAGCCTCAATCAGTTCGCGGGTCATTTGCTTTAAACTTTTCCCTTTTGCCAGTTCCTGTATTTTTTCTTTTTCGGCATCGGTCAGTTGTTTTTCCAAACGGATAAGTCGGTTAGCCAAAGAAAGATACACATCTTCTTCCTGCACACCCATTGTTACGGCCTGCAGCAAATCTTTTAACGGAATGGTTGGTGCACGTTCCAGCGGACGGCTGTCGGTCTTTTTAGATTTGGTGGCACCCACTGCATCTACAATCACGAAATGTGTTTTGGCATCGGCAGTTTTAGTAACCAGTTTTAATTTATCGGCAGAAATGGTACGGGTACCACGTCCTTTCATTTGTTCAAAATAATTGATGCTTCTTACATCACGCATAAACAGCAACACCTCCAAAGGTTTTACATCGGTTCCGGTCGCAATCATATCTACCGTAACGGCAATACGCGGATAGTAGTCATTTCTAAAACGGTTCAGCACCGATTTCGGGTCTTCTTCTATTTTATAGGTTACTTTTTTACAGAAATCATTGCCTTCATCAAAAACCTCTCTGATGATGTTGATAATGTCATCAGCGTGGCTGTCGGTTTTGGCAAAAACCAAAGTTTTGGGCACTTCATATTCACCATTTTCATCAAAACGATTCGGGAAAATATCTTTTCTCAAAGCATCTTTATAAGCTGTAATGATCGTTCTGATTTGGCTGATGTTGACTACCTTTTTATCTAAATCATTTCGCAGATAAGCGGTGTCTTCATCTTCCTGTTGCCAGCGTTTGGCTCTGGAAAGCTTATCTCTTCTGTCAACAAACCAGCCTTTTTCAATCAAAGCTCCTTTGGTGGAAATATCGGTTTCGATTAAATAAACATCATAGGGAACATTTACACCATCAATAACAGAAGCTTCATAAGTATATTCACTTACCACATTCTGATTAAAGAAACCAAAAGTTCTTTTATCAGGTGTTGCGGTTAAACCTACCAAAAAAGCATCATAATAATCTAACACCTGTTTCCAAAGGTTATAAATAGAACGGTGACATTCGTCAATAATAATAAAATCAAATTGTTCAATGGGTACTTTCGGATTATAAGCAACCGGAATGGCATCTTTTTTTGCCAACTGTTTTTCTATCCACGATGAATCTTCATTAGGATTGACCACATCTTCATCCTCATCCATTTCTTCGCCCTGTAAAATAGAATACATCCGCTGAATGGTGGAAATACACACCTGACTTTCATCGGCGATATAACTGGAAGTCAATCGTTGCACATTGTACAGCTCTGTAAACTTACGGTTATCATCCTGCGGCTGATATGCTCTGAATTCCTGTTCGGCTTGTTCCCCTAAGTTTTTGGTATCTACTAAAAACAGAATACGTTTAGCCTTTGCAAATTTAAGTAAGCGGTAGATAAAAGTAGCTGCTGTAAAAGTTTTACCCGCACCCGTTGCCATTTGGATTAATGCTTTTGGTCGGTTGCCTTTAAAAGATTTCTCCAAATTGTTAATGGCAATAATCTGCGCCGGACGCAAATTCGTTTCATCCAACACGGGGTAATCAGCAAACCTTCCTCTTAAACTTTTTTCTCTTTTCGACCATTCCAATAAAGTTTCCGGTTTATGAAAACTGAAAACATTTCTGCCTCGAGGCTTCGGGTCGGTATAATCGGTAAATCGGGTAACAACGCCCGTGCTTTCGTAAATATATTTTAATCCTTCTGTATTTTTAAAAAACTTAAGATCAGCAGTTGCATATTCTTTTGACTGTTCTTCAACAACTGTAAGCCGATGACCCTCATCTTCCTTTTTAGCTTCTATTAATCCCAAAGGTTTTTGATTAACAAAAAGTACATAATCTGCAGGACCAACACTGGTTTGGTATTCACGAATAGCAACGCCCAACCCTACCCAGAAATCAATATTATTCTTTGATTGCACGTGCCATCCTGCTTGTTGTAGCATAGCATCGATTTGGTCTCGGGCTCTTTGCTCTGGATTTTGGTTAAGTTGAGTCAAAAGTTTAATAGTTTTTTCCAAATATAAACAAAAAACAAATCCACCACCTTACGGTTTTCCGCATTGAAGCAAAAAACTCTTAAATTTCTAATAAAAAGAAGCATATATATCAGGATCGCATCACCTCTTATTCTGCTCATAAAACATCTTAAGCAGATCAAGCCACAAAAAAGTTTTCAGATAGATGATCCGGCCTTTGAAACTGATAGCCCGGATATATTCTTTTTTCCGGTAATTGCGCAATGTCCTTGGGGTTGTTCCCAATATGGTGCAGACCTGATCTTCAAAAAGAATCTCTTTTTCATCAAAGGAAATCAGGTAGGTGTCTGGGTTTTCTAAAGTATTTTCCGCATTGGAGACAAGATCCCTCAGGAACTCCTGGGAAAAAATAAGTTGTTTTTCATTATTTGTGTGTTTATTAATATAAAATAAAAAAATAATTAAACCAAAAAATAAAATACAGATAATTTCCATCCTATAATAATACAAATAAACGTAAATCATGTCTAAATAATATTAACAAAAGAAAATTTCACAAAAAAAAATGTCCATTATTTTTCATATTTGATATTTCAACATTTATCCTTCCTCCTCCCTGCAGTATCCGACCAATGGATAACGAAACGATAACCACGGGATAATGAAACGATATAAAAAGGATAAGCAAAACCTGATTCCGATACCGCAAATGGAAAAGAAAGGAAAAAAACGGAAACGTAAGGACTTCTGCGGAACGGATCTTAATGCATATTGCCCCGGCATCTACCTTTACACCATAACAAACAAAATTTTTTATCATGGCAAAATTAGATGACTCATTGCTGTCAGGTTCCAGAGGACGCACCGGCAGACTGGTAGTGGCAAACGTAAACGGTATAGAAATCCTGAAGGTACGTCCTAAAAAAAATTCAAAGCAGATATCACCAAAGCAGGAGCTGATCCGTCAGCGGATGAAAGACAGCTATGACTTCCTGGAATCCTACAAAGCCTACGCTTCTGCTTTTTTCGGAACCAAATCCGGACTGAAATCCTGCTACAACCAGGCCATGGGAAACCTTCTTAAAGCCTTCAAGCTGGATTACACATTGATGGAAATCAATATAGATTATCCTAAGATTCAGTTTTCTAAAGGTAATCTGCTCAGTCCCCAACCAACAGGACTGACTTCCCCGGTTGCCCAGCAAATCAAAATCGAATGGTACAACAATTCCGGAGGTGATGCCGACAGAGATGCAGACCAGGTCCAGGTACTTTGCGCCATTGAAAACGAACCGACAACATTGTTCTTACAGAATCAGGCAGAGCGAACAGACAATGAAGTTACTATCACTCTTTCACCGATGATATCAGGGAAAACTGTACACATCTATATCGGATTCAAAGACGTGCTTTCTACAGCAGTTTCTACTTCTGCATATGTTGGATCTGTCCTGGTTCTTTAATTAATAACTATTTGAAATCAAATAAACATCCTGCGGCAGGATGTTTATTTTGTATTGAAAACCTTCAACAGTTCAGGTAACTTCACATAGAAAAAAGCTTCGGAAAACTACCTGAAATTAACGACCGATGCAGTAAAAAATTTGAATAATTTAATGTCTTTTACATTTCGACCGCTACCTGATAAAATCACTATTAATTCCCGCAGTTTTCAATTGGCTCTGCAGCTCCTGGATGTAACCACTCACCTGTGATTCCGTTTCTGAAGTGAGCGTAAATCTGGTAGTAAAAGTTGTTCTTCGCCCAGCCTTTCCATTTTTCCGCAGAACCTGCATCTCGCCCATAGAGCCGCCCACTTTGTAATGCCCGCTGACCACCCTGAAAATGACCTTATCGATATCCGAGATTTTGTACTTGTTAAACATCAGATTGTTCATAATGAGATAGCCGTCTTTGATGAGGAACGGAGCCATCTTTTTGTTCCTGAAGATAAGCGAAATAAGGAAGACCAATCCAAAGATGCCAAAGATGAACCAGTAAGATTGCCACCAGTCATTTTTATAAGATGTCGTTGCCTTAAAGACCGTTTTGGCTGCTGCATCAGTTAAATGAGCGGAGCCGCCAAGCCTGCGAAGGTCATCGGAGCTGATGGTTGCCGGATTCAGTAATTTCTTTAGCTTCTCAATATCGTTGATCTCATAAACAGCCGTTGACATCAGCTGTGAGCTGCCCATATCATCAAAATAAAAATACCGTTTCCCGGATTGCCACACACTGCCAAACGGATGGTCATCATTGCTTACTTTTCGGAGACTGGAGGCCTGTATATTTTCCAGTTCCATAAGATGGGTGCTCCGGCCGCGTAATCCGCTTTTTCGCGCCCAGTTTTCACTGGCTTTCAGAAAAAACACCTTGTTCCCGCTGCTGAAAATATCCGGTGCAATCTCCTGAAATTGATTCCCTGCAAATGGATTCTCTCCTGCCCGCTCTGCTTTTTCATCTTCGGTATTAAAGAAATAAATCCCGTCTTTTGAAACAAACAACGCCTGATTGGCATGTTTCAGGTTTAAGCTAAGCAACCGGTAAGGTGCTTTGGTTTCATCGAAAGAATATCCGTCTGCATATACCATCCCTTTTTGAGGATCTATCAGAAAAGCAGTCCGGGACGGCACATCCGATTCAATTCCGGCCACATAAACATTTGAATTATAAGTCAAAGGCAGCAATTGGTTTTGAAAATACACACGCTTGCCGTCTGTCAGGTATTCGTCACTGTCTCTGACATCATTGTCCCAGTATTTAATTTTTACCGGACGGATCTGTTTTGGATCGGCTTCGGGCAGTTCATTTCCTTCATAGAAAACCTGCCTGTCATTGGCCGCCAATGCAAAACCTGGTCTTGACTGATATGCTTTATTTTTCGGAAGTTCACGAAACGGATACCAGTAATTCTGGGGTTTGTCTGCCAGTCCCATACTCTGCCCTGCTAACCGAATTATAAATCCGATGGCACCCAGTGACTCATTCTTTTCTGAGTTCCTGGCGCAATAATATGTGGTTGCATCATCGGTGTAATAGTTGTTTCCAAGTACCTTTAGTTTATCAGGATTAAGGCCTTCCAAAATGATATTCCCTGCATAAACATGCTTGTTATCATAACCAATATGCGCATCATTAAAACTGTCCGGGATTATTTTAAAGGAATCAGGATCAGCCCCTTTCACCTCATAGTAACCATTGCTGGGCACCAACGCATATACTTTGCCGTCATAGACGGAAAACACGCCATTGAGTTCTTTGGTTTCAGTACTGTAACCGATAGGATCTTCTTTGCCGGACAACGAAATAAAGATCAGACCGAAGCTGATCCCGAACAATAGAATGAAAAAACCATAAATAAAGAACCGGTATTTGTACATCATAACTTAACCCATTAATTTAAATGTTAATGCCAGGTAAATATTAAAATAAATATCAAGCCAAACCTTTATACACCCATAGGTTTTACTTTCGGCTAATGATATATAACTTTCGGATTATTTGCAATATAATGACACATGGAGTTATCTTAGCGTAACCAAATTCATTTTATCTTAAAATCCCTTCGATCTTCAGATACTGCAGCAGCATAATTGTTTTCGCATCTTTGATCTTGCCATTCTTTATCATTTCCAAAGCATCAGTGAATTTGTATTCCAGCACTTCGATATTTTCAGCCTCTTCTTCCAGGCCGCCGCCATTACCTACTTTCATAAAAGAATCGTAGCACCATTTCCGCGGTCATAGGCTTCTCTGCTTTGGGTCTGTAATGTTCCGTCTTTTTGCAGGTATTCATAAGTGATCTTTCTGAGGACATACCAGTTGTCCGACAGAACCTCGGTGTTTGTAATTCTGAAGTTTTGCATAGTTTATTTGGAGTTGTAAAATTAATGTCAAGATAGCTTTTCAGTTGAATAACGGGATTCCGAAACATTTGATACACGGCACTAAAAATAACTTTTAAAAGTTTGATTAAATTTTACCGATCATCCACCTCTCAAAAATTCATTATCTTTAGTGATAACAAAAACAATAGTTATGAGGTTTTGCTTTTTAACAGTCATTCTCACGGTGTTCAGCAGTCAGATCTTTGCACAAAAAAAGCCCGGTACAGATCTCTGGTCCGGCAGTTACGCTGTCTATCCCAGCAATGAAGCCTTGGCTGCGGACACTTTGGTCATCCGCAAAACAGAAGACCTGACTGCGGACAAAGTGACTTCCAGATACGCAGCAGACCTTGAACGCTGGAGCCTTACTTCTACCAGGGATTCGAAAAAAGAATCTCTGTCAGTGAGACGTTTTCTGTTTAATGATGATGATAATGAATACAAAGAATTTGGATGGACAGATCTTCACCAATCAGGAAAAATGAACTGCATAGACGGCGGGCATTTCTTCATATGCAAAACAGATCCAAACACGACCGTTGAAGTAAAAGGCGAAAAACCGTTCAAGACCGATACCGGTATTTTTGGAATCTGGCTTCATTTTGGGTTGGTAACGCTCAAGAAAATTAATGAATAATGATGACCAACCGAACAATTTATCCTGCATTGAAACAACTTTTCATCATCAGTTTAATGCTCATCTCCTTTGCTGCAAATGCTCAAAGCCCAACTTTGAAAAGTCAGTTTACGGCTTTGGTCCGGGAAGAGACAGGCGACCTGAATGGCGATGGATTAATGGACAAAGTGGTCATAACAATGGATACGGCAAGCATTACCAGACCTCTGCAGCTGGAGATTTTCTTGCAGCAAAAAGATTCAAAATACAGTCTGGCTGCTTGTTCCAAAAAACTCCTGGCGCCGCAATATCACAAGGATGGGAAATACGCAGGCAATGTACTTCCTGATGTTGAGATTGAAAATGGAATCTTAATCATCTTAACCGAACGAGACGGCAACCATCCGCAGCATCACTTCAAATTTCAAAACGGGAATTTTGAGTTAATATATTACTTCAATGTGATCTGGGACGGAAAAAATACGACTACAGAAACTAAGTTTGATCTGGTCAAGGGGAATTATTCTGTAGAATCTCAACAGCTTGGTTCCGAGGACGTGACTGTTTTGGAAAAGAAAAAAATCGTAGTAAAGCCATTGCCTAAAATTCAGGATTTTGTGCCATTTCAAAATAGATTGTTTTAAAATATGACCTTACACCAGAAACTTAAAATCCTAAAAGCCATCAATATCCTGTTGATTATTATTTTAGTCCCTGTTTTATTGATGTATTTACTGCTCATTACTCCGGAATATGCCGCCTGCAATGACACCATGTTTGAGGGCGAAAAAGGGATTGACATCTGGGGAAGCAAAATAGATTGTGATCCTGAAAGCAGGGCATTTTCGCAAGCATTCTTTCAAATGTTTTCTATAGCTGCAGCCGGAATTTCATTGGTTTTGATTTTAATGAATATCTTTTACTTCCGATTGAAAAAGCATTTATAAAAACATCAAAAAAAACACTATGAGACGATTTATTTTATTAATGATAGTAGCCACTACTATTTTCAGCTGCAAAGACAAACCGGAACCTACCAAAACTTCGAAATCTGAAACAAAAGATTCTGTACGAACTGAATCCAAAAGCGATCCGGAAGCTATCAAAAAAGCGGGCTACTCTTTCTACGACTGGTACTTTTCAAACGATTTTAATGATGTTGAAATCGTTAAAAACAAAAACGGGAAAGCCCTTCTGGACAGCGCCACTTACTTCAAAAAACTGAGAAACCTGGGAACGATATCGGAGAAATTCATCAATAAAGAAAAAGAAAGACTCTCGACCTGCTCCAAGTTTCTGGCTACCAAATATTACAACGATTACAATTCTGCAGATGCCTACGAATTTGACGATTACTGTCCGGACCTGTATTATATGTATTGGATAAAAAGCCAGGAAAGCCCGGACAAATTCATGATTAAAAACATAAATCAAACAGACGAAAACAATGCTTCAGTTGATATTTACCTGAATTACGGCGGGAAAGATGAACCGTTGTCAAAAGTAATTTTAGCAAAAGAAAATAACAGTTGGAAAACTACCGATATTCAATTTATCAATCGTCAGGAAACGGCAACTGCGCAGAAAACGATTTCCGGCAAATGGAGCAATGCGATGGTGACGCTCAATATCAGCGATGACAACCTGGCGTTTGAGTACCACGGACAATGCGTTTACTTCTACCCGATCCGTAAAATCAGCCAAACGGAATTTGAGATGATTTGGGAAAGAGATATGGACTGTAAGTTTGATAATGGCACCAATGAAACTTTTGGCTTGAAAAACATACCCGTAATTGGCAAGCCATTTGCAAAATTCACTTTGAAAAATAATATGCTGCAGGCTACTTATTACTATCCCGAATGGGTGAAAAAATATACAGATAAAGTGCAGGATAATGTCTTTACGGCGGATTATTTTAAGAATGAGGACTTATAGAATTGATTCATCAATTTCAATTCAGAAAAACAAAGAATGTATGATAAAACACAAACGAATTTCAAGAACCGGAATTTTTATAACACTTGCCATTTCAAGCTTTTTTCAGGCTCAGGCTTTCGAACAGGAATTTGTTTTTAAAGGCAAAGTCAAAACCATGACGATGGAAAAAGAGAGTTCCAGCGATAAAAAGCAAAAACTGAAAACCGTCTTCGAATATGACCAGAACCAAAGAAAACTAAAAGAGATTTCGCCCTACAATTCGAGCACAGACTACTTCTACCTCACAACATCCGACGAAAAACCAATTTTGAAAAAATGGTACAGAACAGATGATGCCAAGGAACAAAGTATCGAAATTGAAGAAAAAAATAAAACAGGACAAACGCTTCTAAGCGGCACATACAAATCCGGCAAATGGGATTATTATTACATTTACGATTATACGCCCAATGTTAAAAAAATCAGATGGTTTAACGATGGCGAAATCTATCTGGAGAAAACAGAAGAAACGATGGATTTGAGCAAATACGATATTCCGGCAGGATTTGTGCCTTTTGACTGGGACAGAAACCGCTCATCGGGAATCATTAAAAAAAGCAGAGATTATACTTCCAATCAATACGAACACAACGTAGTTTTCGAATTTACAGAGAAAAAAAATCCAAAAAACAGCGTTAATTTTCAATATAACGGAGCCGATGTTTATGACGCAGGAAAAGGCTATTGGCATCGGTTTGAAGATGGTAAAACGATTGAGGAACGGTATATTTACAGAGCAAACGACATTTCAGATTTCGGACACCGCTATGTTTATAATGCCGACGGAAAGATGAAAAGCGATTATTACGGTTATTTCAGTCAATTACCGAATACATTTTTACAAAGAAACCTTTATACGTATAATGAAAACGGCGACTGCATCAAACAAACCCAAGATGCAGAAAACGCTAAAACCTATGTTATCAATTACAAATATACCTACGACGACCATAAAAACTGGACGAGCCAAACGTCATTATACTCTGACGGTTCCGGAAGCACTATCAAACGCAGCTTTACCTATTACAAACCCGGAGAATCGGAACTGAAGAACTCGCTTTCAGAAACCGTTTATCATCAATATCTGAAAGAATTGCGAGCATACAAGCCCGTTGCAGAAAAGCAATTTCAGAATTACAATCTTGCAAAATCAAAGAAAAACAATACGCCTTCAGATAAAACCAATTACAGAGAATTGCGCTCCGAAAACTGGAAAGATTTCTTACCAAAAGGCCAAAAATCCGATACGATAACCTCAGGCGATCTCAACAAAGACGGGATGGAAGATCTTGTAATAGTCTATCAGCCTGAAAAATTATTGAAGAAAGAAAACAGTCCGGCCAGAACTCTGAGGATTTTATTAAAACAAAGTGACGGCAATTACCAGTTATTTGCAGAAAGCAATGGCGCAGTAGCAGGCGAAAGTATGAACAATACTTATTTCTCTGGTTTAGAAATTAAGAAAGGCTTACTCATCATCAATCACGATTTTATCCGGGGTGGTTCTGTGCATAAATACAGGTTTCAAAACGGCGGCTTTTATCTGATTGGAGCAGAAAGTCATTATGGTGACGCATCCTATCATTCAGGCGTGGACTACAATTTGAGTACTGGAAAATATATTTCAACCTATGATAATTGGGACGATAATAAGGATCTGCCGAAATCTTCCAAAAAACAAGGCATCAAAAAACTTACGACTTTGCCCAATATCGAAACTTTTGAAATTTACACTTTAGAGGTTGGTGGCCATAATTTATAGTCAATCATTTAAATTAAAAAATCAGAATATGAAAAAAAAGGTGGCTTTTCTATTACTATTATTGTTCTTTGCCAATGCCCATTCGCAAGAGCAAAACCAGGTTTTGTTGAATAAAATTCTGACGCAACTAAAACTTAATAAAAAGGATATTCACGAGCCATTTTACAGATCGAAAGTCCTGCCGAACAAAACCTCCAACAGCGTTTTGGTCATTCCAAAATACAATGTGAAGGAAACCGATCAGGAAGGGCACGATTTCTTTGTCTTAGACGCTTACATCGTGGTAGCTGACAATGTGAGTGGAAAAATCCTAAGCAAATATGTGGACAAAGAAGCGTGGACTTCCGATGCAATGGTTTTGTCTGAAATTACGATTGACACGGGGCTTTATCAGCTCAATGAAAAAGACCGTGCCTTTGGAATCCGTGTGAGTTACAGAGGAAGCAGTAATCCTAATCCGTATTCTTACACAGATTTATCTCTGTTCATCGTTCAGAATAATGCACTGAAGAGAATCTTAAAAAATTATCAGATCGACAGAGCAAGTGGCGAATGGGATACCAGATGTGCAGGAGAATTCGAAAATAGTACCGGGAATGTTGATATTGATAAAAATATAACCAACGGTTTTAAAAATCTAATTATCAAAAGCAAGTTAAAGTATACCAAAAATTTTTTGGTCAACGACAATTGTGAAGAAAAAGTGACGAATAAGAATATTATTAAATACCTGAAATTCAACGGGAAAGAATACAAATAAAATACATTAAAATGAGAAAGAAAATCACGTTGTTTCTATTTATCATTATTGTGCTGATTTTAATTGGTGTATTGTCTTACACAGCCCTGCTTTCCGAATCTGAAAAAGAAATCAACAAAATCAATTCAGCAATTCCAAAATCAGAGAGTTACAAAAGTGACGATAGAACCACCAATACTCAATTGAAACTTGACCATAAAGATTCTACTTACAGTTATCACGAAAAATATATTATGAAACCTGGCGACGATGTTGGCTACGAAAGAGAATCCAAGGGCAGATTCAAAATATACAAAGACACCGTGATCTTGTATTCGGATATGCCTCCAAACGAAAACTTCAAAGATATTGCATTGACAGATGAAGAAATTGTAAACAATAAATTCTCCTATATCTACCCGACTGGTGAAAAAGTGAAAGAACAGCAAGTCAAAATTTACTTTGATAATATTGCAGAAATTGAAGATTATAAAGCTTTTACGATTATCAACAATCAATTAAAATCATTAAAAATAACAGAAAGAAAAAAGCTTGAAGAAGAAAAATTAATTAAAACCAAAAATGACAATTTCTTTCTTTTCCAATATTTGATTATTGAAAAACCTGTGAACAATCAATTGCTAATTACCGGTTCCGGAAACGAAAGTTTTCTTTTTGATTTTAATAAAATACCTTATCAGTCTTTCCATTTTTCCACAAGAGTTTATGGGAATTTTTTAGATTGTACAGGTCTCAAATTTCAAAAAACCGACAAGCATTTGAAACGAATTAAAAATCCAAATGACAAAAGGTACGAATTCAGTCAAGCATTGAACAGCAATTTCATTAAACTGTAAAAATTTGAAATGATGGAAAAATTCCTCAATATAGCTCTTATTTCACTGCTGTTTGCGTGCAGCGAAAAGCAAAATAAGATTCAAAAACCGCAAATCAAAGCACCAGACTCTACTGTAAAAATTTTAGAAAATCATAATCAAAAGACGCCTGAAATTCCAACTAAAGCGCTAAAGTTAAAAACGGTTGACTGTAAAGACAAGGGCGGCGATATGGAAAATGGTTTCGTCACAGAATGTCTTTACAAAAATTACGATTTAACCGAAGCTTACAACGATTTCCGGGAACGCAACAAAGACAATGAGGACGGGAAATATCTGGAAAAGAAAATGCCTTCCGGTAAACATACAGCCGGTTTCAGCGATTATCCTATCTCCGTAACTTACACCTATCCTAAACAACATATTTTGGACATTGAAATTTTTTTTCCCGGCGGCCTTACCATCATTAATTTTAATAAAGAAAAAGATGATGTAAAGGTGAATATCACTCATTCTCCAGACTAAAAAACAATAATTATGAAAAAAATTTTGATACTGCTATTCGCCAGTACACTTATTTTCGCACAGAAACAGACTTCTGAAAAACGATACAAAGAAATAGCCGGAAGATATGGCGGAAACGACGGAATATGCCTTTTTGAAGATGGAACATATATGCTTTACGGTTATGCGACAGCAGTTTTTGGAACCTATCTGTTTGAGAAAGACTACATTAATTTTTATCCTGATAAGCAGGAATTATTTATGATATTCGGAAGTCAAAATCCAGTGATTGGAAATTCTGCGAGGCTCTATTTTTCAGGCTTCGAAAGAGATGAAACTGTAGTACAATTCGATCAGGCAAAACCACAACCGGTTTTTAATGATGATGCTAACTGTTTCGGTTCTCCGTACGTCTATGAAACCAAAATGAAACCTTCACAGATCATCCTATCAGATTTAATCAATGGCACCTGGCATCAAAGTAAATTTGAAATTCCGACAGAATACAACGACCTCGCCATCGTTTACAACAAACCGAGCAGATATGAAGAAAACTTTACAGGAATGGTCAAATCTGACGGGAATTCTAAAATGCTTACCATCTCAATGTACGACAGAGGTTTTAAGAAAAGTAATGAAGATAAAAATGATAATAACTGGAAAGAAATCCTCGAAATGAAATCGCAATATTCTCAAGATAAAGAAGGCAGCAAAAACGGAATTTTCTTCAACAGACATTATCACAATTTTCCAGCACCAGATAGTTCGGTTTATACATTCGACAAGAAAACCAATCAGCTCATCAGTAAAAATGCAAAAGACAACGAAGCTTATTTCCGAGACAACCAATACAATGATGACCGGTATTTAAGAAAATATATTAAAGTTGTTGGTCAAACCAATGTTGATAACTCCTTTGATAAAAATAACATTTCTCCAAAAAGTTTATTCTTTACAACTTGCGGCGAAGGTTCGGAAAAGTCTTATAAATACAATGGTTTTGTAGAATATGAACATAAAAATGAGCCTAAAGAATTACAACAGACAACAGATTTAGAACCGATTCCTGCTCCAAAGTAAAACAACAATTATTTCAATTATTCCACCGACTCATTTTGCCCATTCACCGAAAACCCCATCATTTTCATAAGATTCCTGCAGACCTTTACGCAAGAATTAGAGCAATAAAGCTTTAAACTTAAATCCTATTTATTATGAAAACAAACATCGGACTTACAGAGCAAAACACAGAAGCAGTAGCAGAACAATTGGCAAAATTATTGGCTGACGAAACTGTACTTTACATCAAAACCAGAAACGCCCACTGGAATGTGACTGGCGACAATTTCCACGCCAACCACATTTTCTTCGAAGAACAATACAAACAATTAGATGAATTAATCGACAGCGTTGCAGAACGTCTTCGAAAAATTGGCCATTATGCGCCTGCTACTATGAAAATCTATCTTGAATTGACGCATCTTACAGAATACAGCGAGAGAACCAATGACGGATTAGGCTATATGAAAGATTTACTGAAAGACCACGAAAGCATCATCGATTTTCTAAGAGGAAATGTGACTCCTTTTGCTGAAAAATACAAAGATTACGGTTCCAGCGACTTCATCACAAGCCTGATAGAAACACACGAAGAAATGGCCTGGATGATTCGTTCTTACTTCAGAAATTAAAGAAAATAAGAAAAGGAATAATTATATTTGTGTCAACCATAATAAACTATCCCTATGAAAGCCTTGATTGTTGATGATAACGATATCGCAAGAACCACGCTCGCACACTTGGCAAAACAAGTCCCGAATCTGACGATTGTCAACGAATATTCCAACGCGATTGAGGCTTACAACCATTTGCAGAACAATCAGGTAGATTTGATATTTTTGGATATCGAAATGCCGGAAATGACCGGAATCGAACTCACCAAAAATCTTTCAGGAAAAGACATTATCATCATTTTCACCTCATCCAACAAAGATTATGCACTCGAGGCTTTCGAACTGAATATTGCAGATTACATCCTGAAACCCGTGATGCCGGCAAGATTTTTACAAGCCGTGAGCAAAGCGCAATCAATTTTGGAAAGCAGAAAAGAAGATGTGGAAGTCACCAAAGATGAGTTCCTTTTCGTGAGAGATTCCAATATCACAAGGCGTTTGAAGCTCGACGATATCTTTTATGCCGAGGCAATGGGCGATTATGTGAAGTTTTACACAAGAGAAAAAATGTTCGCCATCCACGGCAAGATGAAAACGGCCGAAGAACGCTTACCGAAAGACCATTTCATCAGAGTTCATCGCTCTTACATAGTTTCCATCGGCAAGATAGACACGCTCCAGGACGGCGGAATTATGATAAACGGAAAATTCATACCCGTCGCAGATGCTTACAGAAAAGCTCTCAATACGAGAATGAATGTTTTTTAGAATTAACCCGATTTTATTAATTATTTATTTGGGCAACTATTTCCGCCTTCCGCTCCCAATCTTTTTTGCACAAGATTTCTGTCTAAATAGAACTTGAAGACCAAGCAAAAAAGGATTTCCGCTCAAGTCGGGCTGCAGATTCAGTGTACAAAAATTATTGTCATAAAAACAGTGTTTTGTCATTCCGTAGGAAACCTAACGAAATGGTTCGACGAAGTCAATCTAAACTGTTGAGATTCCTACGGAATGACAAACTATATGTTATAAAAGCACATATTTATTAATGAAAAAAATATCCTCAGTAATGGGAAACAGACGGTTCAGTTATTTTATCATCCTCACATTTATTGCGGGTTCTCTCCTATTGATAGCGGTTCAAATCAACTCAGCTCAGAATACGAAAGAACTTATCAAAAATAATAACAAGCTTCTCAACGAGTTACGTTCGAGCAATCATTTGCGTGAAATCGACCGTGACATTCTGGGTGTTGAAAGCAGAATCCGAGCTTCCATTGCGACCAACGACACGACTCATCTCGAAGGAATCGACCAAAAAATCAGTCAGATAGAAAACTTTCTGGATTCACTTTCCAAAGACAATTCAGACGACGTTGAAGAACGGTGGATTCATAGATTGAGCGTTCTTGCAATGGAGAAGAAAACAACGAAAGACAAATTACTGCTTCGTTATCACACCCTTGGAAATATGGACGACAAGACTTCCATTGCCAACCCTAGAGCGAGAAAAATTTCAAACGAAATCACTTCCATCACTGCAAAAATCTACGAAAGCCGTAAACTTCATATGGTTGACCTCAGCAAAGAGACTGAAGCGATGGGACAAAAAGCGAGGTTATATGATATTTCGTTGCTGATTCTTTTGATTTTAAGCGGTTCGATTGTTGGTTATCACATTCTTCGTCAGTTCAGCAGACAACGTTTACTCATTCAGGAATTGGCTGTTGCGGAGAAAAAAGCTTCAGTTGCCGCACAAACCAAAGAAAATTTCCTCGCCAATATGAGCCACGAAATCCGAACACCTTTGAGCGGAATTTTGGGCTTTACCAACCTTTTACAGAAAAGACCATTGGATGAGACTTCAAGGGAATTTGTCTCGTCAATCCAACGTTCGGGAGAAAATCTAATGGCCATTATTAATGATATTTTAGATTTATCAAAAATTGAAGCCGGAATGATGCGCATCACACCGGGAATATTCAGTATCAACGGATTGGTAAATTCTGTAGAAACATTTTTTGTAGAACGCGCCAAAGAAAAAGGATTAAAAATTTCGAGCAAAATAGGCACTTCCATTCCGGATACTTTAATCGGTGATGCAACTAGATTAACACAAATATTGGTCAACCTCATCGGAAACGCCATCAAATTTACCCATCAGGGAAATATAACTATCGAAATTTATAACAAACAACAATCTGAAAACGAAGTCATCATCGGCTTCAAAATTTCGGACACCGGAATTGGAATCGATAAAGAAAAACTGAACGAAGTTTTTGAAAGATTTAACCAAGGCGAAGATTCTACAACCAGAAATTACGGTGGAACAGGATTAGGTTTATCCATCGTGAAAAGCCTGATATTACTGCAAAATGGTGACATTGAAGTGACAAGCGAACCAGGTAAAGGAACGACTTTTCATTTTTACATTCCTTACACAATTGCGAAAGAACAACTTAATTTGGTTCCTAAAATCGATACAGATTATTTTAAAGATATAACAAATTCGCCTTTGAAAGTGTTAATCGTGGATGATAATGCAATCAATCAAAGTCTGATGAAACATCTTCTCTCACAATGGAACATCTATTTTGAAACCGCAAACAACGGTCTGGAAGCAGTAGAATTTCTCAAAAGTAATGATTATGATTTGGTTTTGATGGACATCCAAATGCCACAAATGGACGGTTACGTTGCCACGCAGACAATCCGTGAAGAATTGAAACTGAACACTCCAATCATCGCAATGACCGCTCACGCTTTGGCTGGTGAACGCGAAAAATGCCTGAGCCGAGGAATGAATGAGTACATTTCTAAACCCATTAAAGAAGAAGAATTATTTAAATTAATCTCCAATTTTGGATTGCAGGAAAACAAAAATACTGAAACAAAAACAGAAGAGAATGATTATGTTTATGAGTTCATCGATCTAACTTATATGAAGTCTATCAGCAATGGAGACAAGGATTTTGAAAAAACTGTGACGCAACAGTTTTTAGATAAAGTCCCAACTCATTTACAGGAACTGAAACTGGCTTATGAAAATAAAGATTTTAAATTGCTGAAATTAAGAGCCCACGATTTGAAATCGAGTGTGGCGATAATGGGATTACTTCCTTTATTAGAGGAAAAATTAAATGTTTTAGAATTAACAGCCGAAGAAAATCCATCATCAAAACTAGCTTTGGAAGAGTTGAAAGATATTTTGCTGAAATCGTTTTTCGAAACTAAATTATTTATACAATCCATTTAAAAATATTTTTAGCAATAGTTATCATTTTAACTCACCGTAAAAATGTATCATACCTTCCAACTTCTGTATAACAAATGACCAAAAGGTTTGTTTCATCTTTGCTTCATTAATTAATCAAACAAAAATCGTTGTAATGAGCAAAACAATTTTAATTACAGGAGCATCGTCAGGATTTGGACTGATGCTTGCCAAAGACCTTCATCAAAAAGGTTTTAATGTAATCGGTACAAGCCGTGAACCGCAAAAATATCAAGGGAAATTTCCTTTTAAATTAATGAAACTTGATATTGACGATGACGCATCTATTCAGTTATTTGCAGAACAGATTGCGACTGAAATAAAACGGATAGATGTATTAGTAAACAATGCTGGTTTTATGGTAACCGGAATTGCAGAGGAAACACCGATGGAAGTTGCCAAACAGCAATTTGAAACTAATTTCTGGGGAACCGTAAAAGTGACCAATGCATTATTGCCAATTTTTAGAAAACAAAAATCTGGTCAAATCATTACCGTGAGTTCTATTGTCGGAATTATTGGCCCGCCCAATTTATCTTTTTATGCAGCATCTAAACACGCTGTGGAAGGTTATTTCAAATCATTGCGATTAGAACTGAATCAGTTTAATATCAAAGTGAGTGTTGTAGAGCCTGTTTGGTTTAAAACAAATCTCGGACGCAACGCAGTTTCATCTATAGGAAATTCCATTTCAGATTATGATGCTTATAGAAAGAAAGTAAATATCGTTACACAAAAAGGATTGGACGAAGCCGATTCTCCTGAAGCTGTAGTCAGCTCTATCACAAAACTGATTCAAACAAAAGAACCAAAATTTAGCAATCCGGTGGGAAAAATGTCTGGAATGATTGTATTTCTTCAAAAATTCGCCCCAAAAATGTTTGAAAGCACAATGCTTAAAAGTGTAAAATAACAATGCTAAATTATTTATAATGAAAAGCGAAAAAATAATTACTCACGCAGAAATTACCATTAATCCTAAATTTTTGCAGGAAATTTTACCAAAAGCAAAGGAGACGAGAGAAAAAATACTGTTGGAAACAGGCTGCGAAACATTTATCTTAACAACGAAAAAAGAAAATGAAAACACATTGGTTATTTTTGCAGTTTATACTTCTCAACAGACTTATGACTGGCATTTGGAACAGGATTATGTTAAAAATTTCTTCGGCTTTTTAGATGGAAAATTGGAAAATGTACCAGTCGTAACTTACTTGAAAGAGGTCTAAAATCATCATAAAAATGAAGCATTACAAAACAATTACCGAGCTCTACACTGCCAATGGATTTCCGCCGCCGGAAAATCCGATGTTAGGTTTGGTAACATTTGAAGATATCAAAGGTTGTCAATTTGTAGAAACAGAATTCACTTTAGGCTTTTATAAAATCGCTTTAAAAAAAGTGAAATCAGGAAACGTAATGTATGGCAAAACGAAGTACGACCACGAAAACGGTTCTATGTTTTTCCTTAAACCCAATCAAATTGTGCAGATGAACGATATAGAACTTACCGAGAAAGGTTTTATGATTTATGTTCACGAAGACTTTTTAGTCAATCATCCGTTGCATTCCAGCATTCAGAAATACGGTTATTTTGATTATGAAACAGATGAAGCATTGCATATTTCGCCGAGCGAAGAAGATACACTTTGGGATTTATTTAATAAAATCAGGGGCGAGTATTACAACAATCAGGATGAGTATAGCCGTGATATTATGTTGACTCATATTGATTCCATTTTAAAATATTCACAAAGATATTACAAGCGTCAGTTTCTCAATAGAACAGTAATTTCGGGGACTACGGTTTCGAAATTTACCAATTATTTAAAAGTGTATTTTGATAGTGGAAAATTAAAAGAAAACGGATTGCCAACCGTAAAATATCTTGCATCAGAATTATCTCTATCTCCAAGATATTTGAGTGATTTATTGAAGCAGGAAACAGGCAAAACAGCATTGGAACATATTCATATTGCATTGGTAATGGAAGCGAAAAACTTGTTAATGAGCACTGAAAAAACCGTTGCCGAAACTGCCTACGAATTAGGTTTCGAAAATCCACCTTATTTTTCGAGGCTTTTTAAAAAAGAAGTTGGCGTTACCCCAACTGAGTATAGAGAACAGTTTTTGAATTAATGGAAATCATCATTGTATTAACAAAAAGAATCTAACATTATGAAAACCCAAGGCGCATCCGTAGTCATCACTCATCACGTTCTCGATGGAAAACAGGCTGAATATGAAAAATGGCTGGACGAAATTCTTCCGGTTTCCAAGAGTGCCAAAGGTTTTATCGATTGGCAAATCGTTCGTCCTATTCCAAATCTTACTTTTGTTTATACAGTGATTATCCGTTTTGATACGATTGAAAATCTCAGAAACTGGATGGAATCTGATACCAGAAGAAAGCTGATAGACAAAGCCCATCCATTATTCACAAAAGAAGATAACTACGAAATCAAATCGGGACTGGATTTTCTATTTTATGGTGAAAAATCGGATGTTAAAGTTCCGGTTCGATGGAAACAATATTTGGCAACCTGGTCAGCAATTTATCCTTTATCGTTGCTGATGCAATTGCTGTTATTGCCTTCTTTACGATTAATGAATATTCCTGCCAATCGGTATTTTGATACATTGGTGAGTACAGGCTGTCTGGTTTTTCTGGTGATTTATGTGGTAATGCCGAATTATACTAAGTTGATTAGGAAATGGCTTTACCAATGAAAGAAAATATGATTTAAAATAAAATCCGTTTCAATATTTTTTGTGACGGATTTTTATTTTAAAGCTTTCTTCAAAACAACCTGTTTAAACTAAAACATAACTTGAATTTTCTCTAAACAACTTGTTTAAACTTAAACACAACTTGAATTTTCTCCAAAAAAACTGTTTAAGACAAAATAACTTTGTGTTTTATTTCCTGCAACTTGTTTGGAACAAAACAACTTTGTGTTTGTTTAGGCTAAACTATCCCATAGGGATTATCTGTTAATAGATAAATAATCGCAGATACATTAAAGCTCTGTAAGAGCGACCTGTGAACCAATAATATCAGGTCATTCCTACGGAACTCGTCGCAATTAATATGTCATTCTATTAACAGAATGCTCCTACGGAGCTGAAAAAAATACTATCATCGGATTATTCATAAAACTCAACGACTCATTTTGCCCATTCACCGAAAATCACTTCAAAACCATAAGATACCGCGGTAGCTTTACAGTAGAAATAAAGACAAACTATCATTAATCAAAAAAACTTATCATTATGAATACTGCATCACTCAGCTTCAAATACGAACTTGAAAAAAAAGAACCAAGAACCAACGATGGTGGAACTACAAGAGGTGCTTCTGTAAAAGATTTCCCAGCTTCCATCGGCATTGCCGGAGTTTCTATGAGACTGCAACCGGGAAGTATGCGAGAATTACACTGGCACGCCAACGCCGCAGAATGGGCTTATGTGATTTCAGGAACGGTTCGTACCACGATAATTCATCCTGATGGACATAGCTATACCGATAATTTTGAACCGGGTGATGTTTGGTATTTCCCAAAAGGTTACGGACATTCGATTCAGGCGACAGGAACGGAAGAATGTCATTTCATTTTGATTTTTGATAACGGTAATTTTTCCGAAGACCACACGTTCAGCGTGACTGATTTTGTTTCGTCTGTACCACCAGAAATCGTTGCTCAGAATTTAAATTTAACTTTAGAAGAAGTGGCGGCTTTACCTCAGAAAGAAGCGTATTTCGCAGCGGGAATTGTTCCGGATGAGATGTCTTTCGTTGCTGAAGCTCGTCCGAATGAATCTGACAT